>JACCEB010774238.1_pt1 | contig 19021 bp, 17 predicted proteins | sample 7454761 | NCBI WGS metagenome assembly JACCEB01 (sample SAMN15323454, study PRJNA562643) | freshwater metagenome | isolation source: river surface water | place: USA:Blue River Watershed | collected 2017-08-18 | reverse complement strand
CTGTGGGAAAAACCAAGTCGATTTCTGAGTACGAAACGACGTCAATCACCAGCGCCCGCGAGGTGAAAAAACTGGTGATCGATTTGGCAGAAGCTTCCAAGCTGGTTCAAAACGGAATCACCCAACCGTTCGCCAATTACGGAATGAACTCGGTGAGCGGTTCAAGCGCCATGCAGTTAAACACGGCCGCGGGCTCTGGGTTTCGGGGAGTCATCGCAGGTAGCGCGGGACTCAGCCAATCGGCTTCATTAGCGGAAGTATGCGATTCCGGCGTGAATGGCGGCAATAGCACCGACCTGATTCGCTGCGCGACCACTGCCGACACAAGCTTGCTGCCCGAAGTGAAGGACCCTGAATTTTTGAAAACGTTCGAGAAGCTTGCCGGAACTAGCCTGGGTGATTTCACCCGCCGCGGACTGGGCGCCGACTCGGGAACCTTGGCAAAGGCCTGGGGCGCGGCTTCCGGGAACCCCGGCGCCGAGTCTATCCTTTCTCAAGGCCTCAAAGACGCGCAAGCCGCACTGGACAAAGACACCGGGCGATCGGGCCTCCAGAACGAAGGCACGGCTCTGGCCACCTACCACTCCGCCGGGGGGACGGCAGGCTTAGGTTCAAGCGAAGGCGCCGATCCATTGGCCGCATCCCTGAACGGACTCCTTGACCAGCTTCAAGGCGACAAAGGGGCCTCGGAGCGCGACCCGGCCTCGGTCACCACGCTCGATTTTGCGCGCACCCAGATGAGTCAGCGCAATCCCTCGGCCGTGGTCGAAGACCCCCGAATCAGCCTTTTTGACCGCGTGACGGTTCGCTACAGCACCGTTTCGGAACGCTTGCGCTCCGGCCCTTAATCGGTTAGACACGCCCCACACCGTCTGTTTGAAGTTTGCGTGGGGCATTAGCTCAGTTGGTAGAGCGCCACAATGGCATTGTGGAGGTCAGCGGTTCGACCCCGCTATGCTCCACCATTCTTCAAAAAAGATGTGAGTCCCGGCCGCCCCCGTCGTAGCGCCAACGCGCTGACGCCTTTTCTGGGACAGGCCCAACTTCTCCGCCCCATCATCCTGAAAGCCGATTGCGCCGATACGTTCAGAGCATCTGAAACCTCGGAGCTTCTTGGCCGTGTCGAAACCTTCCACTTCTGAAACTCTAAAACGCCTGCGCGACTACCTGAACGCTGCCGTTCACGGTCAACCCGATGCGGTCGACGGCGCGCTGTGCGCTTTTCTGTCGGGAGGACACCTGCTTTTGGAAGGCCCACCCGGCACTGGAAAAACGCTTCTATCGCGAACTTTGGCCCAAGCTTTCTCGGGAAGTTTTCGAAGAATCCAGATGACGAGCGATCTTCTGCCCAGCGACTTAGTGGGCATCCTGCGGCCCGGCCAAAAAGCCGGCGAATTTGAGATCCGCCCTGGCCCTTTGTTTTCGCACTTCATCTTGGCGGATGAACTGAACCGCACCGGACCAAAAACCCAAAGTGCCCTACTCGAAGCCATGGCTGAAGGAACGATCACGGTGGACGGAACCACACACCCGCTTCCCGATCCGTTCTTCGTTATCGCCACACAAAACCCACAAGAGTTTCACGGCGTGTTCCCACTGGCCGAAAGCCAGCGCGACCGTTTTGCTCTGTGCGTGCCGCTCCATGTCCCTGGCCCGCGCGAAGAGTTCGAAATCCTGAAGCGCGGCGCCCAAAGCGCATCGAAAGCAGAGGCCGTAACCGTCCAGCCTTTCACGCTCGATGAAGCCAAAGCGCTTCGCGACTCCGCGCGCCAAGTGCACGTGGAAGACTCGGTGCTGGAATACGCAAGCCGCTTAACTCAAGCCACGCGCTCTCGCCCTGAAGTTCGCTACGGCGCTTCGGTGCGCGCGGCCCTTCAGCTCGTGGCCGTGGCGCGCGCGCGAGCGCTGCTTCTAGGGCGCGACTACGTGATCCCGGCCGATCTTCAGGCCTTGGCGGCGCCAGCCCTAGCGCACCGCTTGTGCTTAGACCCCACTCTCGAAACCGAGGACGGAGAGTCGCGCTTACGTCAGCGCATCTTAAGCGAGCTGATCGAGCGCACTCCGGCACCCCGATGAGCCGCGAAAAATTCGGTTGGAAGGCCTGGCTCACTTTAGGCCACTCACACCGAAAACTCGAAGTCAGCGCCGCAGGCCATTGGTACTTGGTGTTCACCGTAGCTTTAGGCGTGGCAGCCCTGACTTCGGGCAATAACGTGCTTTACCTGATCGAGAGTCTACTTCTCAGCGGCCTGATCCTCTCCGGAGTTTTGTCCGAACGAACGGTCAGCGGCGTGGAGTGCGAAATCTATCGCGGCCGCGCTTGGGCAGGAAAATCTGCGCCGGATCGAATTCGAATTCGGAACCTGAAAAAAGAAGCGCAGTTCTGCGTCGAAATCCTCGAGTGGAAGAAAGTGGGTTTCAAAAACGAATGGACCCAGCTCGCCTTCTTGCCGCGCTTGGGGCCTGAAGAAACCGTTCTTCTTTCTTCGTCACAGACATTTCTAGCGAGAGGCGAACACTCCTGGGACGGCCTTGCCATCGCCACTCGCTGGCCCTTTGGCTTTGCCAGAAAAATTAAGCCGCTCACTCAGCCCGGGCGTCGTTTGATCTGGCCCGAGACGCGCGCCCACTCTTTCCAAGCCAAAGAAAACTCGCAGCCGGTGAAAAGCCTTCGCCCTCATGATGATCCGCCCGAAGGGCAAGTTCGCCCGAAAGCCATCGACGAGGACTGGCGGCGCGTGGTTTGGACCGTGAGCGCGCGAAACCCGGAAGAGCCTTGGGTGAGACTTCAACCGCCGACTGAGCCTTGGACAGAAGCCGAAGTGCGCGTCGATCAACCCGAAGGCGCAGCTTTTGAACTCTCGATTCAAAAAGCAGCACGCTTTTTAAAATCCGCAAAGACTCAGGCTCGAGCTGACTCCCTCGCTTCTCGCGAGGCGCCGGCTCGACTTTGGCTCGTGGGTCCCGGATCCCGAAGAAAAAAGATCGAAGGAAGAATTCAGGCCCTGAACGCCCTAGCTACGCTCAAGCCCGCGGTACGTGAGGAAACGAAAAAATGACTGCGCGCCAAGTGGCCTTGCGCCTCACAGTCGTTTTAGACGGTCTTGGGTTTTTAGCTCTCGCTGCCACCTGGGAAGTGAGCGTGTGGATTTTACTCCTAACCGTGGGAATTGCCCTCAGCGCCACGACCCAGTCGTCCATTGCTCGAAGCAAAAATTCCACCGATGTTCTTTTTAAAATTCTTCTCTGCACGTTTCTGTGCGGCCTGGGCGCTTGGCTCGTTCCCCGCTTGGGCGTGAATGCCATCTCTGCCGCGGCTCACACCGTGCCGCTCCTTCATGCTTGGCTTTGGCACGCCCCTGCTACTCCCACCTACCGAAGCTGGCGAACGGGACTTGCTTTTGCCGAGCTGATTTTAGCTGCCGCCATTGCGCCCGAAGTTCACTTGGGGGTTCTCGTTTTCCTTTACGCGTGTCTTGGCTCAGTTGCGCTATCAAGCACTTTCTTAGAAACGCGCCTTCCCGCCCCAGGCGCACTTCCCCGCGGATTTCTCGGGCGCGCGGCCGTTCAGACACTGGGCATGATGCTGGCGGCGGCCATCATTTTCCCGCTCCTTCCGCGAGTCGACCCCGATGCCATGAGCCGCTGGGCCACGTCGCGAGTGGGTTACAACGAAACGGTTTCTCTTCACGACTGGACCCGGCTTTCTGGGAAATCGGGAGGCCCGGTCGCTCTGCGACTCGAAGGCCCTGAGAATTCGCCCGATCTTTTGCGAGCCATTCCCCAAGGACTCCTACGAGGAAGAACGCTTGAGTTCTTTGACGGCAGAACTTGGCTTCCCTACTCAGGCCCGGGCGTTAAGACGGCGCCCTCCGAGGAGCCGACTCGCGCGGTCGAAACTCCAGCCAAGATTCCGTTTCGCGTGATGCGTGAATCCTTAGGCAGCGACATTCTTCCTGTTCCTTATGGTGCAGAGAATGTGACTCTAGAAAAAGAAACAGAGCAGCTGGAGCCCCTTCGCAGCGGTGAATTTCGGGAAGGAAACCTAAGAAGCCGACGTGTTGAGTACCGCTTTGAACTGCCCGCCGTCCGAGCGCGCGCCCTTGAACTTCCCCGGGACGGCGAACTCAAACTTCACCGAACCCTTCCCGATGGCGAACTCGGCGGAAAAATCGAGGCTTTAGCTAAAAAAGTCTTTGTCGGTGCTCAATCGGAAGATCAGAAAATCGATGCGCTCTTTCGCTTCTTTAAAAATGAAAATTTTTCGTCCGGTGACCCAAGCCCTTCGCTCTCGAATTTTTTAGAAACGACTCGCACGGGGAACTGCGAGCAGTTCTCAGCCGTGTCCGCTTTCCTCCTTCGAGCGGCAGGAATTCCTTCGCGACTGGTGGCTGGCTTCCGAATCAACCGTGCGCCGCTAGGATCGGTTTTCCTCGTTCGCTCGAGCGACGCGCACGCTTGGGTTGAAGCCAGAAGGTCGGACGGGAGCTGGCTGCCCTTGGACCCCACGCCGCAAAAGTGGGAGGCCACCACTTGGAGCGACCGCATGCGCGACCAGATGGATTTGTGGAGTGGGGTTTGGTACCGAGCCGTTCTCTCTTACTCGCCTGAGCCTGGTTTTTGGAAAAAGCGCCTCACGGAAGCCGCGAAAGACGCATGGAATTTCACTGGCTCGGCACTCAGCAGCGATCCGGATCCTAGACGTTCAGACCCAACAGCGGCGACGCCCGCTCGCCAACGGGTGCTTATCGCTTTAGTCGCCTTCCTGGGTATCGGCGCCACCTTTTTCTGGAAGCGCCATCGCCGCTCGGAGACGCTCTATTTCAGTGCCTGGGAAGGTCCAACCGATTGGGCGAAAGAACGAAGAGCTTTCGAAAATGTCCTGAAAAACAGAGAAAAAAGGCGCCAAACGCAACTCATCAAAACCAAAACTCCCGCTCCAGAAGTGCTACTTCTCGAACGGTGGTCGACCCTCTACGAATCCAATCGATTCGGAAGAGAGGCGCGTCAGGAAACCTTGAAGGAATTGCGAAGCCTGCGAGAGGAACTTTCTCGCTGCCCTCTGGCGTAATTTTGTTTTTTCCGGATAGAATCTGACCACGATGAAGATTCTTCTGATCGACGACGACCTCGATCACCGTGTGCCGCTTCAAGGCCTTCTTGAAATGGAAGGTTACGAAGTGCTGGCTGCGAGCGACGGCGAGGAAGGGTTTCGCATGGCCCGCTCCGAACTTCCGGAGTTAGTGCTGCTCGATATCCGCATGCCCAAAGTCGACGGAATCGAAGCTTGTCGCTTGTTGCGCTCGAACGAAGCCACCCGCTCGATCCGGGTGATCATGCTAACAGCCGACGATTCTCCGGAAACTCGCATCCGCGCCTTTAACTTGGGCGCAGACGATTATGTGGCGCGGCCGTTTCGCTTCGAAGAACTCCTCGCCCGCATTCGTTCCAAGCTTCGCCGCATGGAAGAGCTCAATCAGCCCCAACGCGTTTTGACGTGCGGCAATCTTCATCTGGATCTGGATCGAATGGAAGCTAAGGTCGGAGAACAGGCCGTCAGTTTGAGCGTTCTCGAATTCGATCTGCTCAGCTTCTTTTTGAAGAATCGTGAGCGCGTCCTGAGTCGCCAGAAAATTTTGGAAGCTGTTTGGCGCGATTCGGTCGTTACCGAGCGCACCATCGACACGCACGTCGCGCTCTTGCGAAAAAAGTTAACCGGGTTTGATCACCGCATCACCACGGTTTACGGCGCCGGTTACTCCGTGAAGCCCGGCGAAGGCTGAAGAACGTGCTTCTCCTTTGCCTCCTCTTTGGCTGGCTGCTGCGACAAGGTGGCTTACTGGATACGCGCTCGGCGCGAGTCTTGAACCGCGTTGCCATCTGGATCGCGCTTCCTGCCTTAACCCTTCACCAGCTCCATCAAGTCGAATTCACTCCCGACCTGCTGCTTTTAGCAGCCCTTCCCTGGGGAATTTTTGCGATCACTTGGCTGATCGTGCGCCACTCGGCGCAGTTTTTCTCCTGGAACACCCAGACCGAAGGCGCGCTCCTCTTGACCGTGGGCCTGGGAAATACTTCGTTTGTCGGGTTCCCTTTGCTTGAGCTTCTCTACGGAAAAGAGGCCATCCCGTTTGGCGTGGTCATCGATCAGCCGGGCACTTTTCTTGTTCTGTCCACCTTGGGCGTAGTGACGGCGAATCTTCTTTCTGAAAAAGTTCAAAACGAGCAGCTCGCAGGAAGTCGCAGCCCTTCTCCACCCCGATTTCAGGACTTGTTTCTTCGAGTCGTGAAGTTCCCGCCGTTTGTCGCCACCGTACTGGCTTTGGCTCTTCGGTCGTGGGCTTTCCCTGAGCCTTTTGAGCTTTTCCTGGAGCGCTTAGGAAATCTGCTCGCTCCGCTTGCTCTCCTTTCAGTGGGCCTCACTCTGAACTTGGACCCTAAGCAACTCCGAGCCCATCGTGCCCCGCTAGCCTTCGGATTAGGCCTGAAGCTCGTCGCATTTCCTGCGCTGACAGCTCTCATTTATTCCCACTGGCTTTCGACCTCGTCTTTGCCTTTCCACGTGGCGGTTTGCGAAGCGGCGATGGCGCCGATGATCACTTCGTCGCTGTTGGCTCAAGAGTCCGAGCTCAATGCGCCTCTCGCTTCGCTCATGCTGGGTTTAGGCATTGTCCTTTCGTTTCTGAGCGTTCCGGCGTGGTCTGCAATGCTCGGGTTTTTTTGGCCCATCTAGGTTAAAATCCGGCGTTAAGATGCGCCGTGAGCCCTCCGTTCAAAACCCAACTCCCGCTTGGCCCCACTGGGGGCTTCTCAGCGCAGGCGTGCTCTTAGGCCTCTGGGCTCTGCTTTGGCTTTCGCTGATTGCTTTTCGGAGGCACGCCGCGGCCGTCAGTCCCTCCGAATGGGCGCTCGTTCTCCCTTTTGCGTTCGTCTATACCGGCCTTTTCATCACAGCCCACGATTCTATGCACCGAAGCCTCGTGCCCCAGAACTCGCGCCTAAACGACCGAATCGGGGCGCTTTGCGTGGCTATTTTTGCGCTCTTTTCTTACGAAAACTTGCTGAAGAATCACCGCCTTCATCACCAGCATCCAGTCAGTCCCAAGGACCCTGACTTTAGCGCTTCACGCTTCGGCTGGGTGGGTTGGTTCTGGGCTTTTTTTTCGCACTATGTGACTCCGCTTCAGTTCATTGCGCTCTCACTGATTTCTCAGGCGCTTCATTCCTGGGGCGGAGTTTCGTGGGAAAGACTCATCGCGTTTCAAATCCTTCCGCCCGTATTGGCCACGTTTCAACTTTTTCACTTCGGCACTTACCTGCCTCACCGCAAGCGTGAAAATGCGCCCTACCCCGATCACCATCACGCGCGAACCAATGACTACCCCGTTTGGCTCTCGTTCCTGACCTGCTATCATTTCGGCTACCATCACGAGCATCACCTCGAGCCCTCGGTGCCTTGGTACCGCTTGCCTCAAAGAAGGAAGAAATGACCTGGGAACTCGGAATCGGATTCATGGTCGGATTTTTAGGAGTCGAAGTTGCCTCGTATTTTCTTCATCGACACCTTTTCCACGGAGCGCTTTGGTTCATCCACCAAAGTCATCACCGCGCAAGACGCGGCGCTTTTGAATGGAATGATGTTTTCTCGTTCGGCTTTGCAGGACTCGCGGTTTTCCTCATGGTCACTCGACCTGAGCCCGATTTCTGGTTTGCCGTGGGTGCCGGGATTTCGACTTACGGAACCCTTTATTTCGTCGCTCACGATCTTTACACTCATGGACGCTGGATGCGTTTTGAGAGTCGCTTTCCTTGGCTGAACCGAATTCGCCAAGCTCATCGAAAACACCACCAGTCCGCATCCCAACCCGGGCAGGAGCCCTACGGGCTTTTTTGGTACCGGGAATCTGACCTTCAGGAGAAGTCACGATGACTCGCCAAAATCCCAAGCTCGAAATTCTCACCGACGAGCTGGAAATCCGCCGCCTGATTGCTGCGGCCACCGACAGTCAGGTCGCAGTCGACGTCAGCATTCCGGGCCTCGGCATCCGCTTCGAAGAGAAGATCACTGCCCTTTCCAACGCCAAAGTCGGCGTCGAAGTGAAGCTGATTCCCGGTCTTTTCAATCAGATCAAGGAGCGATCGCCCGAGGGCGAGCCTCCGAAGCAGATGGAGGCTTTTTTCATCTTGTTTCTGGAAGGCCAAATGCTGTTGGGAATCCAAGGGACCCATTTGCTTTGGACTGAAAAGACGGTCCGAATCGCGCCCCCGTTCAAAGTCCTAAAAATCCAGCGCCGCAAGGAAACCCGCTGGGTCGTGCCCAAAGGCTACGACCTGAAAGTCGAGCTGCCCATTGACCGCGGCATGAGCCACCACCGAAGGCTCTTGGATCTGAGCTTTTCGGGCCTGGCTTTCCACGTTCCGACGGACCGTGAAGCATCCCTTTACCGAAAAGGCACACTCATCCGAGGCGTGCGCTTGACCTTGGACCACCGGTCCATGCTTTTGAACTTGGAAGTCGCCAACCAGATCGCGCTCCGGACGCCCAAACAGAACGACGGCTACAAAATCGGAACTAAGTTCACCGCACTCAATCCGACGGATCAGAACTGGCTGAACGGGTACATCACGCACCGTCTCGCGCAGCTCGGACTGGGCTGATTCAGTTCGCTTTCAAGCTGTTGTAACGGAGCTTCGAAGCTTCAAGCTTTTGGCCACCTGAGCTGGTCGGAGCATCGTTGTACTCGGGGGAGGCTTCCGGGGAGGCCTTCGGGCCAGGGCGCTTGGCTTCGAGCGCTTTGGCGTCTTCCCAAGCCAACACACCCGGCTTTTCGCGTCCGAAGTGACGAGCGTCCAATCCAAACTGAACGCCGCAACCCGTGCACGCAATCGTCCCCAGAACCAAAACCGCCATCTTCGAAGCGCTTTTCATGATGCCTTTGGGTTTACCACCGGCCAGCCCGAAGGAAAAGCCACAGATGCAGGTCGCGCTCGACCGTGGTAACAGCCCCCCATGAGTTTTGAGTTGAAGTTCCTCCCCTCGGGCCAATCTTTCCAGATCCAGCAAGGCTCCGAGCCCGAAGGTGGCATTGGCCAACCGGGTAGCCTGCTCGACCTAGCACTCGGATTGGGCATCGACATTGACCACGCCTGTGGTGGGGTCTCAGCTTGCAGTACCTGCCATGTCGTGGTCCTCGAAGGCCTGAGTTCCTGCAACGAAGCTTCTGACAGCGAGGAAGATCAGCTCGACAAAGCGCCTGGTTTGACGCCGCAATCGCGCCTGGCCTGCCAATGCATTCCGAGTGGAAAGCAGAACTTACTCGTTCAAATTCCTAGCTGGAACCGTAACCTGGTTCGCGAGGGAAGCTGAGCTGAGCCCACTCGTCACCGAATGGGCTCCTCCTCAAAGCTGAGCACCCGCTGAGCTTAACTTTTTGATGACTTCGGACGGTGGCGAAGATTCAGAATCTCCACCCCGAGCGAGAAGCCCATCGCAAAGTACACGTAGGCCTTCGGGATATGGAAACCCAGGCCATCGGCCATCAGAACGGTTCCGATCAGGAGTAGGAAACTCAGCGCCAGCACCTTCACGGTGGGATGGCGATCGATGAACTCGCTGACCACTCCGCCGACGGCGAGCATCACGGCGAGAGCCACCACGTTTGCCGCAATCATCACGGGAATTTGGTCGGTCATCCCGACTGCCGTGATGACGGAGTCGAGCGAGAACACCATGTCGACAATCAGAATCTGAACGATGACCGCGCCCAGGCTTCGAGCGGCGCGCTGCAAAGCTGCGCCATGTCCTTCGTCACCTTCCACTTTCGAGTGAAGTTCCGTGGTGGCTTTGTAGATTAGGAAAGCGCCCCCGCCCAAAAGGATGAGCGACTTGCCGCTCAGCCCCAGTTCCCCGATCGTGACGATCGGGTTGGTCAGACGGCTGATCCAGCTCAGCGTGGTCAACAGACCGATCCGCGTAAAGAATGCGCCCGCCATGCCCCAACGCCGCGCAAAAGGACGATCTTTCGCAGGCAGTCGGCCCGTCAAAATACTAATGAAAACCAAGTTATCGATGCCGAGTACGATCTCGAGCGCCGAGAGCATGAACAAACTGAGCAGCCATTCCATAAGCCGCCCACCCTAGCCTCAGTCCCAGTTTTTTGGAACATTCAAACACTTGTTTAGACTTCCAGCGTAAACATTTGAAATCTCGAAGTTTTCCTAGGTTCACGAAGTCTTGGCTAGAGTGCCGGCCTATGAGACACTTTTTCCAAACTGAGAGGAAATCAGCATGGAACCGCTCCCGCTTCTCGATACACTCCACCACCACGCAGCTACTCCTTGGGCCGCAGGACTTCTCGTCGTCCTTCTTGGCTTCCACGGCGCCCCGCTTTGGGCGTGGACTTTGCTCGTTGCCGCAATCTTTGGAATTTACGAAGCCTGCTCTACTTATTGGATCATCTTTGGCGCTTTGGCCGCGATCTTCAACATCAAGCCCCTTCGCGCTGCCTTAGTCAGCCGCTTGGTGCTGGCCGGAATGAAAGCACTGAAGCTCATTCCTGAAATTTCTGAAACCGAACGAACGGCACTGAAAGCCGGAGACGTTTGGGTGGAAGGCGAACTGTTCTCAGGTCGCCCCAACTTCAAGCGCCTGATGGAAGAGAGCTACCCCTCTCTGACGGCGGAAGAAAAAGCGTTCGTCGATGGCCCAGTCGAGCAGCTCTGCTCGCTCGTCGACGACTTCAAGGCTTGGGAAGACAAGGACCTTCCGGAAGACGTCTGGAATTACATCAAAAAAGAAAAATTCCTCGGAATGATCATTCCGAAAGAATACGGCGGCCTGGGATTCACGGCGCTCGCTCACAGCGAAGTTTTGGCTAAGCTGGTGACGCGCTCGATTCCTGCTTGCATCACCGTGATGGTCCCGAACTCACTCGGACCAGCCGAGCTGCTCCTGCACTACGGCACAGACGAGCAGAAGAAATATTGGCTGCCTCGCTTGGCGAACGGTCAGGAAATTCCCTGCTTCGGTTTGACCGAGCCAGGTGCTGGCTCCGACGCAGGCTCGATCACCTCAAGCGCTGAAGTCTTCAAAGGGGACGACGGCAAGCTTTACCTGAAGCTGAACTGGAACAAGCGCTGGATCACTTTGGCCGCCGCTTCGACCGTGATCGGTTTGGCCTTCCGCTTGGAAGATCCGAACAACCTGCTGGGCAAAGGAAAGAGTCCGGGCATCACCTGCGCTCTGATTCCTTCTAAAACTCCAGGCGTGAAGGCCGATCGCCGGCACGACCCGCTCGGCGTTCCTTTCTTCAACTGCCCCACGCAAGGGAAAGACGTCGTGGTGCCCGTCGATGCGATCATCGGTGGCCCTGCGATGGCAGGCCAAGGCTGGCGCATGCTGATGGAATGCTTGGCTGCAGGTCGCGGTATTTCGCTCCCGGCCCAGTCGACGGGCGGCGCAAAAGCCGTCGCCAAAGTGGTGTCCGCTCACGGCGCTGTTCGCAAGCAGTTCGGCGTCTCGATCGGTCGCTTTGAAGGCGTCATGGAGCCCATGGCCCGTATCGGTGCTTCGGCCTACCTGCTCGAAGCAGCCCGCCGTTACACCTTGGGTGGTATCGATCGCGGCAAAAAGCCTCCGGTCATCACGGCCATCGCGAAGTACAACTTCACGGAGATCAGCCGCAAGGTGATCAACGATGCGATGGACATCCAAGGCGGTCAGGCCATTTCTCGCGGCCCCAGTAACCTCCTGGCTCATGCTTACATGGCGACGCCGATTGGCATCACCGTGGAAGGCGCGAACATCCTGACCCGCACTTTGATCGTATTCGGCCAAGGCGCTCTGCGCGCTCACCCCTATGCTTTCAAGGAAGTGGACGCTGTCGAAAACAACGATCTGACGGCCTTTGACCGGGCTTTCTGGGGACACATTGGACACATCGTTCGGAACTTGTTCCGGTGCGTGGTGCTGAGTGTGTCTCGTGGCTCTCTGGCATCGTCGCCGGTCTCGGGACCGACGGCCAAATACTGGAAGCTTCTGTCCTGGAGCTCGGCTTCGTTCGCGATCCTTTCGGACATCGCCATGGGATCGATGGGCGGCAAGCTGAAGTTCAGCGAGAAGATCACCGGCCGCTTTGCCGACATCTTGTCGGGAATGTACCTGGTGACCGCAGTGCTTCGTCGCTTTGAAGCGGATGGTCGTCGGGCGGAAGACCTTCCGTTCGTGAAGTACGCTCTGACCCAGCAGTTCAACCAGATGAACCATGCCTTTGACGGGATTCTGCGGAACATTCCGGTTCCGGGCCTCCACTGGTTCTTCGCAGGTCCGTTGTACTGGTGGTCGCGAGTGAACATCTTCACCCACACCCCCAGCGATCGCTTGGGCGCCAAAGTGGCCGAGAAGATGATGACTCCCGGCGAACAGCGCGAACGTCTGTTCGACCAGGTGTTCGAATCCAAGCGCGAAGAAGATCGCTTCCGTCAGCTTCAGGAAGCTTTCCGCTTGAGCGTTCAAAGCGAGGGCATCTCGGTCAGGCTGCGTAAGGCCGTCAAGGCCAAGCAGCTCGAAAAGAAGCCCATGCCTCAGCTCATCGAGGACGCAGTCAGCAAGGGCGTCTTGACCCCGGCTGACCGCCAAATCCTCGAGATGGCCGAGCGCATGCGGAACACGGTCATTCAAGTCGACGACTTCCCGGCCAAAGCACCGGGGAGTGTCTCGAAGTCCCATACTCAGTAAACCGTTTCCTCTGAACGGGCGGGGCAGTCCAAAGACCCAAGCGGTCGGCGGACTGCCCCGTTTTTTTTTGCGTGTTAGGATGGCACTCAAGATGAGCAGCCAACCGAAGAACGCCCTTCCCCCCGCCTTTTTGGAAGCCCTCCAAAACCAGTTCTCTGAGCGGTTTTTCTCGCAGGACCCTTCCGACCGCGAAACTTACGGTCGTGATTGGACCAAGGTTTTCACACCAGCACCTTCCGTGGTTTGCTTCCCGCACTCGACCGAGGAAGTGGCGCGTCTGTTGAAACTTTGCACGGAATACGGGGTCGCAGTGGTCCCCTCGGGCGGACGCACGGGCCTGTCGGGCGGCGCAGTGGCGGCGCAAGGAGAAGTGGTGTTGAGTTTAGAGCGCATGCGCTCGATGGGCGCTGTGGACGCGGCTTCTCGCACGGTTCGCGTGGAAGCAGGCGCCATCACCCAGGCCGTTCACGAACACTGCGCATCGGAAGGGCTGACCTGGCCCGTCGATTTTGCTTCGAAAGGTTCCAGCACCGTGGGCGGGAATATCGCCACCAACGCCGGTGGCGTGCGCGTGATTCGCTACGGTCTGACCCGAAACTGGGTCTTAGGCCTGGAAGTGGTGCTGGCCGACGGACGCGTGATGCACCTGAACGGCGCGCTCGAAAAAAACCAAACCGGACTCGACCTTCGCCAACTCTTCATTGGATCAGAAGGCACCTTGGGAGTGGTCACTGCGGCGACATTGAAGCTCGCGCCCCTGCCGCGTGAGCCCCAAGTGTTTTTCTTCGCCCTTCCCGATCTTCCTTCTGTCTTGCGGCTTTTCCGCCACGTGCGCCGATCTTCTTGGATGGTGAATGCTTTTGAGTTTCTCGGTCGCAATTGCTTAGATGCCGTACGCGCGCATCGCGGGCTCACGCCTCCGTATGCCACCGAGAGCGCTTATTCGGTCCTCCTGGAAATCGAATCGCCCGAAGGAGAAACAGCCGGCGAGAAGCTTCAAGCTTGGCTCGAGGAGCTTTTCGAAAAAGAGCTCGTCCAAGACGGAACGTGGGCACAAAACCGGACCGAAGCCGAAAATCTCTGGGCGCTGCGCGAAGGCATTTCGGAATCTCTCGCTGCAAAAACGCTGCTGCATAAGCATGACATTTCCGTACCCATTGCCCAGCTTGAGCCGTTCATCGACTCCCTGCTTTCGGACTTTTCAGCTACTTACCAGGGTTTCGAAGTTTTTCTCTTCGGCCACATTGGGGATGGCAACCTTCACCTCAACATCGGAAAACCTCCCGAGATGGAGAAAGCCGATTTCTTGGGTCAAACCCGAGCCATCGATGCACGCGTGTTTGAGCGCGTGGCACAGCACCAGGGCAGCGTTTCAGCCGAGCACGGAATTGGGCTTCTGAAAAAGCACGGCTTGCGCTTCTCGCGCTCAGAAGAAGAGATCGCTCTGATGCGCTCGATCAAAGCAGCGCTCGACCCAAAAGGGATTCTCAATCCTGGGAAGATCCTTGATCCCCTTTGAAGCGCGACCGAACCCAGCCCACTAAATAAAGTGAACCCGTAACGAGAATCAAATCCCCGGGCTGAGAAGAGCTCGTGCATTTCTGCCAGGCTTGCTCCAAGTCGACTTCTAAATGCGTGGCCTTCGAACGAACGGAAAGCGGCAGAAGCGCAGGATCCGTCCCCTTAAACGGCGTGCGAGTGAGCGTCACTTCCGCGTCTGGTAAATTCATGAGCGGCCCCAAAACCGCCTCGGCGTCTTTGTCGCGCGCGACTGCCGCAAGAACACGAAGCCGTCGACGCGGATAGTAGCGCAGAAGCTCGAGGAGGCTCTCCATCCCTTGAGGGTTGTGGTCGCCCGACAGATAAATCGGCGCCTGGATCCCCGAAACCGATAAGCGCTCCATCCGGCCCGGCCACCGAGTTTTCTCGAGTGCCGCTAGCTGAGTACTGGGATCAAAGCCCAGTTCCTCAAAAAGAGTCAAAGCGAGCATGGCGTTCTGGGCTGCGCGAGCCCCGGGAAGCCCTAAGCGAGCCTTTCCCCAAGGAGACTCTAAAACCCAAGCAGGGTCTTGATTCTCACTCGCTGGAATCACTTCGACTGCCCATTCTGGGCAAGGGCGCTGGCGGAAAGCGCCGATTCGAGCGGGCAAATTCTCAAGCTCGCTTTTCGCTTCTTCCGGAAAGGGAGCAAAAACCAACGTCGATCCTGCCCTCACGATCCCAAGCTTGTTTCGAGCGATCGACGCGAGAGTACCGCCCAGCTGAGCCTCATGATCGCGTCCTAAAGAAGTGACACAGTTCCAATCATGAGGAACTGCGTTCACCGGATCGAGGAGCCCGCCAATTCCAATTTCTAATATGGCCCAGGTCGGCGGATTCTCGCGCCACCCCCACTCCAGGGCGAGGACCGTCAGAGCTTGAAAACGCGTTAACCCCAGTTCCATGACCGTGGGGCGAACTCGCAGCCAAGTCCGAAGCCAATCGGCCTCGTGAATCTCCGAACCGCGGCGCAGACGCTCGGTGATGCGCTCGAGATGCGGTGAGGTAAAAAGTAAAACATCCTGCCCCGCTGATCTAAGCAGCGACTCCAAAAAGGCGCAGGTCGAGCCCTTCCCGTTCGTCCCTGCGACCACGATCACTCGCGTCGCGTCGATGCGGTCCAAAAGCCCAAGCGCCACTAAAGCACGCTCGACTCCGACACGCGGATCGAGAGGATTGCCCGAGGCTGCTTCTAGGCCTGAAGGCAACGCTTCGATCTCGGCAACGGCCTCCTCGAAATTCACGGCAAAACCCCGATTTCAGAGCAAACGCGTCCGCATCGAAGCGGACAGGCCCCGAATGCGCTCGAGCACTGCGCCCGGCAGCTCACGATCAAAATCCATGACCAAGTAGCCCACTTCGGGATCCGTGGCCAAATGCTGACTCAAGATGTTCGCACCCGATCCGGCCACCGCCTGGTTGATCTCGGAGAGAACACCCGGGACGTTTCGGTGCAGGTTCAGCAAGCGATGACCGCCTGAAACGGACGGCGCAGCCACTGTGGGCAAGTTCACAGCCCCTTCGGTGCTGCCATTCTGCAAGTGACGAATCAGCGCCGTGGCTACTTCACGCCCGATGTTGCCTTGGGCTTCTTCGGTTGCGCCACCGATGTGCGGAGTCAGAATCACGTTGGGAATTCCGCGCAAAGGCGTTTGGAATCCAGGCCCGTTTCCTTCCGGCTCGACCGGGAAGACGTCAACAGCCGCACCAGCGAGTTTTTTCTGCTGAAGCGCTTCGGCCAAAGCTTCAATCACAACGACGTTGCCGCGGCTCGCATTCAAAAGGTAGGAGCCTGGCTTCATCTGCGCGATTTCATCTGCGCCCATCATCCACTGCGTGAGGGGCGTGGCCGGGACATGAAGAGTGACGAAATCGGCTTCGCGGAGCAAGTGCCCGAGATCTGGCATGGGCTTCGCGTTCCCGAGCGGGAGCTTCGACTGAACGTCGTAGAACACCACTCGCATCCCCATCGCTTCGGCCATCGCCGAAACCTGGGTGCCGATGTTCCCGTAACCGACGATTCCCAGGGTCTTGCCTCGGACCTCAAAGCAGCCATCGCTCTTTTTGTTCCAGATTCCCTGGTGCAACTCGACATTGCGCTGACCGATCTGACGGGACAACGCGACCACATTGGAAATCGTCATTTCTGCGACGCTTCGGGTATTCGAGAAAGGCGCATTGAATACGGCCACGCCCGTGCGCTTGGCCGCTTCCAAATCGACGTGATTGGTTCCCACACAGAAGCAGCCCACCGCCATCAGGTGCGGGCTTCGCTCGAAAACTTGCGCAGGAATCGAGGTCTTGGAGCGAACTCCCAGCACATCGACTTCCGCCAATTTTTCGACGAGCGCTTCCGGCGAAAGCGCATGTTTCAAAGTTTCCACCTCGAAGCCCCCTTGCAGGAACAAATCGCGGGCGATCGCGTGAATGTTCTCAACCAAAAGGACCCGGACTTTTCCGGTGCGGGAAGAATGGCTCATGGCTTTACCCTACCACGCCGCCGCGATATTCTTGAGAGATTCATGGCGAAGATCCTGCAGCCCTTTGGGCGCTACTTCTTGCTCGATCGCATTGCTCAGGGCGGGATGGCGGACATCTTTCGGGCTCGCTTTGGTGCGCCGGGGACGGGCGGCAAGATTCTCGTCATCAAATGCCCCCAAGAACGCTTTGGTCAGGACCCCGAAGCTTTGAAACTTTTCGAAGCAGAAGGAAACATCCTGCTGAACCTGGTTCACCCGAACATCGTAGAGCTTCAAGATTTCGGCGAAGCGGAATTTCAGGGCGGAGACGGCAAGCCGAACAAGCGCCCTTACCTGCGCATGGAATTCATCTCGGGAGTTCCACTCCGCCGCCTGATGACTCGGGCCACCGAAACCGAACCACCTAAGCTGACCCCACCTGCCGCAGTCGCTATTGCGATCCAGAGCCTGCGCGCTTTGCAGTTTGCCCACGAACGAAAAGATCCAGCGACCGGGAAGCCTCTTCAGATCGTGCACCGAGACGTCAACCCGAAGAACCTGCTGCTGACTTGGGACGGCGTGGTGAAGCTGATCGACTTCGGCGTTGCTAAATCTCATATCGAACTCACGCAGCCCGGAATCATTAAAGGGACGCCCGCCTACCTTTCACCCGAACAAATCAACGCCACCTCCGAAGTCGACTTCCACAGTGACTTATTCTCGCTCGGAATCGTGCTCTGGGAGATGCTGACGGGCTTACGTCTCTTCAAAGCAAAAACAGAACAAGCCACTCTCCAAAAAATTCTCCAAAGCGACCTCCACCTCACGGCACCTTCGGTCCATAACTCTTCGATCCCTCCCATCTTAGACCGCGTGGTGCTTCAAGCTCTTTGCTCGCAACCCGCCGATCGGCATCCTTCCGCTCAAGCCATGGCTGAAGATCTCGAGTGGGTGCTGACCCAGGTGGAAGGCTGGCCAGATCCCGATCAAGAAGTCCGACGCATTCTGAATGTCCACTTCAGCGCACTTCGCGCCGAGGGAGAAAAAGAGCTCGCGCAGCTGAATGCACAAGCCGAAGCATTGATCCAAGAAGGCAATGCGCGTCCATTGGCCGTTCGAACTCAATCGTACAGCATTCCATCTCTCTCGCTTGAGCTGGAAAAGCCAGACGCTGCTCCGGAAGTTCAAACCAATCCTGAACTTCCCGTGAAAGCAGAAACCCGGCCCGTCACACGAACCGACGTCGAAGCTTCTGAGCCGGTGATCCGGATGAAAACGATCACCAAAGGGCCTCAGGATTTTCGCCCCAAAGGACCGATTCCGGAACAACCTTACCGAGGCCCCCGACCCAAAAAAGCCAAAGGAGGTAGCTCCTGGCTGGTCGCCTCATTCTTTGTGGGCGCCCTGATCTGGGGCGTTCAGTCAGTTGGGCCTACCTTCGGCCCTGTTCATTCAGAACCTGCGCCTCTCGCGCCGACTGCACCCACTCCACAAGTCGAAGTCCCAGTCTCGGCGGAGACCCCGGCAATTCCCGTTTTCAAGACCGTTCAACTCAGAATCAACCCTCCGTGGTCTGGCTCTGAAATTCGTTTGGACGGCGCATTGATTTCTTCGGCAAGTGGCGCACCCACCATCGAGCTCCGAGGAGCTCAACAAGTGAGCATCACTCACCGTGGGTACCGAACTTGGCAACGCACCGTGAATTCGAACGACCTGACGACTGACGCCGATCAAACGCTGATTCTTCAGATCGAACTTGAGCCGGAAAACCCGGGAGCTCTTCAGCTCGCGACTGCGCAAACCGGGAAGGCCACGCTTTTCCTCGAGTCGACGCCTTGGGAAATCCCACTCCCCATTCAACACCTGAAACTTCCCGCAGGAAGCTATCAGCTGTCCGTGCAGCGTGCGCTGGATACGGAGCCCGTTCGTTTGCGCATCAAGATCACTCCAGGTCGCATCACGAAAATCTCGGACGCCGATTTAGTCGCTCACTGATTTCGTGGCACCAGCGTTGCAGCCCGAGCTTTCAGCGAACCACCCCCAAGCCAAAATTCCCGTTTCCACCGGAATAGGAGAAATCCATGCGGTCATTCCCGAAAAACAAATCCGCCATCCTCAGTGTCGCCGTTCTACTCGGCGCAGTTTCTGCGCACGCAGGAACTGCTGAACAGAAAGCCGGTCAGTCGGCCGGTCAGAAGTCTGAGCAGAAAGCTGGACAGTCGGCCGGTCAAAAGTCTGAGCAAAAAGCCGGTCAGTCGGCTGGTCAAAAGTCTGAGCAAAAAGCCGG
>JACCEB010944484.1_pt1 | contig 19030 bp, 17 predicted proteins | sample 7454761 | NCBI WGS metagenome assembly JACCEB01 (sample SAMN15323454, study PRJNA562643) | freshwater metagenome | isolation source: river surface water | place: USA:Blue River Watershed | collected 2017-08-18 | reverse complement strand
CCTTGGCGGGTTTCTTCGGTCAAGACATCAGGGCTGATGTAACTCACCTTGCCGTGCAAAGCGCCAAAAATAGAAGAGTCATACGCATCCAGTTTGACGCTGGCATCTTGACCAATGGCTACAAAGGCAATGTCAGCAGGAGGAATTTTGGCTTCAGCGATGAGGTTATCGCCAGTCGGCAACAGCTCCATCACGGTGTCACCCGCACGCACCACACCACCCAGTGTGCTCACCTTGATGTTGTTGACAATCGCATCCACCGGCGCGACCAGCTCAGTGTGCTCCAACACTTGGCTGCGGTCTCTCAATTGCTCGGTTTGGCTGCTCAGGTCTTCTTGCGCCTTGGTCATTTCCGCTTGGGCATCCTGAAAGTATTTGTTGCGCTTGCCAGCCAGTTGCGCTTTGATGTCGGCGACGCTGCGTTGCAGCCGCAAAATTTCGGCACGGCTCACATCGCCCGACTGTTCAAGGCGGCGGTTGATGCTCAGCTCGTCTTCGGCCAGTGTCAGTATTTCGCGCAAGGCGCGAACATCGTCATTGAAAGCCGTTTGCCGCTTGTTGTACAAATCAGTTTGGTTGCGAATGTAGTCGGTGTACCTGAGCAAATCTTTGTCAAATACCAAGGGTTTGCTGTACACCTCGGCCTGCAAACGGGTCAAGGTGATGTTGAGCGCCGCCACTTTGGCAAGGCTGTCTGACACAGCGGCCGCGGCCCTTTCTTTTTGCAAGGTGGCCAAGGGCTGACCGGCTTTCACCACATCGCCTTCTTTGACATGCAACTGCGTGAGCACACCGCCATCAGACGACTGAACCACTTGTGTCCGCTCAGAAGCAATGATTTGCGCCTGTGCACGGGTGACCTGGTCAATCTTGCCCACAGAAGTCCACAGCAGCAACAACAAGATGCCCAGCACCATCACACGAATGCTCCAGCGCGAACGCCTGGGCGCCTGCAAATCATGCAGGCTGGAAGGGGCAGACGCATCCACCGCTGATCTTGGAAACACCAGGCTCAACATGCCCCAGAGCAAAAGTGGCAGCCAGAGCACGACAGACTTCAATCGCTGCCACAGACGCTGCTTGAAATTGGGCTTAACGCCCACGTCGATCACGTCGGCAGAAGAGGAGGGATGGCCGGAATTCGTCATGCGGGTGTCCCTTCAGCTGCTTGGTTTTGCGGCTCAGCGGCTTTGGGGCTTGAGTTCATTTTTTGCAGTTGTTGCAACACGGTATCGCGCGGCCCATCCATGACGATGTTGTTGCCCGCAATCACAATGATGCGCGAGACCAAGGGCAACACACTGGGTTTGTGGGTGACGATGACCATGCTTTTTCCTGCTTGCGCTTCTTGCGCCAAGACTTGCAGGCAACGGCGCTCTTGTTCGTCGTCCATGGTGGCGGTGGGTTCATCCAGCAACATCACGCTGGGGCTGCACAGCACCAAACGCGTGAACGCCACCAATTGTTTTTGCCCCCCACTCAAGCCTTTGCCCCCCTCCATGATGGCGCGATCAAGACCCTTGGGGTGACTGGCGACAAAGCGGTCCATCCCGGTGCGCCGCATGGCATTGAGCAAGGCATCGTCTCCGGGATCTGGAAAACCAATGAGCAAATTTTCTCGGAGTGTCCCTTGAAACAAGCGATGGTCTTGCTGCAAGTAGCCCACATATTGACTGACCACTTGTCGACTGATGTGCGCGAGATCCAGGTGGTCAAGCAACACGCGCCCCTCTTGGGGGTGATACAAGCCACTCAACAAGCGCAGCAAAGTCGACTTGCCCGCGCCAATGGGGCCCAACACGGCGATGCGTTCATGCGGCTGGATTTCCAATTTGGGAATGACCAGTGCGGGGGGGTTATCGCCATAGGCGAACTTGATGTCTTGCAGTGCAAAGTGGCCTTGGATCTGCGATGGGACCAGGGGGCGGTCTGTTCCGTGGTGATCGGTTTTGAGGGTATACAGTTTTTCTAAACCCTCTAATGCAGCTTGGGCGTGCGCATGCTGCACCAACAAGCCTGGAATGGCCATGATGGGGGCCAAGATACGACCACTCAAAATAGAGCTGGCAATCAACGCGCCCATCGTCATATGGCCTTGCATGACCACCAAAGAGCCAGCCACCACCAGCCCCGCATAACTGAGCTGTTGCACGGTGGCTGACAGGTAGCCCACGCTTTCCGTGGCACTGCGCATTTTCAGGTCACTCTCAATGGTGTTGCCGTTCACACCGATCCAACGGGATAGAAATTTCCAGCCGCCCGAACCCGCCTTGATGGTCTCAATGCCTTCCACGGCCTCAACCAACAAGCCGGTTTTCATGTTGTTGAGCGCAGCACCGACTTTGGCTTGGCTCATGATTTTTTTGCGAATCGAAAATCCAATGAGCAACGCCACGCAACCAAACACCAAAGGCACCACAGCCACCCAAGGGCTCGCGATCAACATGATGACCACCAAAAAGACAAGCGCCAACGGCAAATCAATCAACGTGAACAAGGTCGAGGCGGTGTAAAAGCCACGCACCTGCTCATAGCCACGCATTTGTCCAGCCAAGCTGCCAACAGAAGCCGGAATTTGATCGACGCGCAACAGCAACAGTCGGTTAAAAATTTCTCGTGACAAGCGGTTGTCCAAGCCGACGATGACGTAGTCCATGATGTGCGAGCGGGCGTACTTCATGGCCAGTTCGATCAAGATGCTGAGCAGCACCCCTAAACTCAAAATCACCAAGGTGTATTCGCTGCGGGTGGGAATGACGCGGTCATACACCTGCATGGAAAAAAGCGATGTGGCCAAAGCCAAAAAGCCGATAAAGGCTGACGCCAAGCAGGCCTCGATCAATTCATGGCGATACAAATGCAAGGCGTCTTGCACGTGCGAGAAAAAGGTGAGCTTTTCGCTTTTTTGCTTGAAAAAGTTAAAGCCAAAGCCCAGATCCACCTTGGGTCCCAGCCGCAGAATAGCCGTCGCGTTCTTCAGCGCCGCTTCGTCAACTGGCTTCCCTCCCTTGGGCGTCATGACCACCCACTGCCCGCGTGCATTGCGGTCGACCACCACGCCCCAACCCAACTCAGGGGTGTAGGCCAGCATGGGCAAATGCACTTGGTCAGGGTGCTTCACCATTTTGGGACTCTCAAGTGCCATGCGCTGGCAGATCAACGGCAGCATTTGAAGTGGCGAAGCAGATTGCTCCAACATCGATGCAGTGGCATTCAGGCTCAGCATGTCCAAGTTGCCACCTTGCATTTGGGCGAGGCGTTGCATGGCCCATGAAAATTGTTGCACTGGCGTCATTGCCGGCATGCTGGAGGGATCCATGGCGTTGGGATGAGGGGCTGCGGTGGTGTTCATAGTTGTGCCTGACTTACTTGGGGAGTTGTCCCATGCGAATTTGGAGTCGGGCTTGTGCCCCCACCATAGAGGCTTGTGCATCCGCGAGGGCATATTGGTTTTGTGCCAGCTCGCGAACTTGATTCAGCAAGTCTTGCCACTGTTTTCGGCCTGCTTGAAACTGGCGCTGGTAGGACTCCAAGACCACCTCCGAGCTGGCCACGGATTTTTCAAGTGCCTCGATGCGATTGCTTGCGTTGACAAACTCTTCTCTGTCCGTCTGCAAGGTTTGTTGTATCTCGCGAATGGCCGTTTCTATGGCTTGCTCTGCACCGTCTATGCGGGTACCGATGGCTTGCGCCTCCACCAAATTAGAGAACCCGGGGCCCGGGGTGAAACGCAGACCTAAAAAGTAAGTGGTACTCACATCCATGGTCGATGATTGGCCTCGGATGGGCTTGACCACGCGACCATAGATTTGGGGATAAGCCTCGGCGTTTTTGGCCTCTAAACTGCGCCGCAGAAACAGCACATCCATGCGCGCCTTGGCGGTGACCGGATGGTCCAGGGCCACTTGGTGAAAGTCTGATTGGTCTATTTCTTGAGCAAGCGTTTGGGTTTCCACTCGACCACGGGAATAATGGGCCGATGGCACACGACTGGCCAACTGTGGCAGACCCGAGAGTTGTTCTAACCGCCGAATCGCCACTTGCAAACTGGTTTGCGCGGTCAAGAGCTCGACCTGGGTTTGCAACAAGCGGGCATCTGCCAATTCCAGATCGATGCGTGGCGAGGCCTCGGCCTCTACTCGCCTGCGGATTTGCGCCTGATAGCCCACGAGGCGGGTGTGCGTTTGCTGGGCGAATTTGACCCGTTCGTTGGCAGCAATCATGTTTTGCCAAGCCGTCACGACCTGCAAGTACAAATCTTGTTGCACCAATTGCACTTTGAGCAGACTGATGTCCGCCATGGTCTGGGACTCAGAAATACGGGCATTGGTGCGCCCAAAATCCCATACCGGTTGTTCCAATTGCACCGATCTCGAAGCACTGACATTGGCACTGCCGGTGTTGGTTTCGAGCGTGGTCGAAATCGTGGGCCATCGAATTCGCTCTCTGGCCGTGACGTCTTGGCCAGCCGCACGCGACTCAAATCGGGCGGCCAGCATGGTCGGGTAAGTGGCCGAAGCCGCCTCCATCAGTTCACTCAATTGAAGCGAAGAGGGTGCGGGCTGTCCCTGAACAGAGCTGAAAAAGCACAACAGCACAGGCAGGACTAAGCGTTGCGTCATTCCACGTGCGGTTGTTTCTTTGAGGCAAAGTGGGGTGGGCAATTGAAAGTTCACAGAGGCGCGCCTACATGAGATCGGAAACACAGAGTAAGAATCACTTCTCGATCAACAAGAAGTTTTTTTCAAAAATTCGACGGACTTGATCTGCATGCAAATAAATCGATTCGTAAAGTTTTTCAGAAGGCATGAGGCATTTGGACCGACCATCGCTCTCCAGACTGACGGCTTCGATCAGACCGGCCGCTTCCATTTCTCGCATGCGTGTTCTCAATGCTTTTTCGGTGAACCCAGAGCCCCCCATCAGGTCTTTCAAAGCTCGGGGTAAGAGAGTTCTGTCGGCGACGGCGCGCTGTGCAATGCGGTAGTACAGATGGCGCCCAGTCAGGCTGCTCAAAATGGGCGCGTTGTCCAATTCCCATTCGTGTAATTCGGCCAAATTGGCAACAATGGAAGTGAGCTGACTTGTGTTAATTTCTCTAGAAATCACATAAACCCCTTGGATAATTACGCAATTGCGAAATCATGGTTTAAGTAGACCTCAGGAATTCAGTAAATACCAGCCATATACGGAAGTTAGTTCCGGCAATGCGGACTAAATGATAAATTAATTATCATTTAGTGCTTTTATCAGTTGCTGGCTTGTTAATGGTTTAATCAAAATTGCGTCAAAGCCACGATTTTTAAGCTGGCGGAGATCGCCCTCTGTGGCAAAAGCGGTATACGCAAATATCTTTAATTTGCTGAATTTTTCATTTTTCCGCAGAACATCCAAAACCTCGAGACCACTCATTTCGGGCATAGAAATGTCCAGCAAGACACCCGACACCTCCAGATGTTCGAGCTGCTTGAGTGCGTCTTGCCCCCCTGCAGACTCATGGACCATCCAGCCGAAGGGTCTCAAAATGAGGCCCGGCAACAGTCGGTTAATCCCATTGTCGTCCACAACCAATATCGATTTAGAGGCAGGCATTTAATCCCCCAATTCTTACTGAGAAAATAAAATGAGAGTCAATCATTTATTTTTTAATCCCACATTATTATTTGATTTAAATGAAGACAGGCATTTATTCAACCACCGGGTGATTCATCGCTTTCATGGCAATCAAGGCCTGAAAAAATCCGTGAATCCATTCCATATCAATGGGTTTTGCCAAAAGCTGCACATCACTGGGCAAGCCCCCTTTGGCATCTATTTGAGCCTTCGTTAATCCGGTAATCGCAATAATGGGTAAATTAGAAAAGAATTTGTGTTCACGCAAAGTTTTGATGAATTGAAAACCATCCATATTGGGCATGATCAAATCGGTCAGCAAAACTTGGGGCTGGATCACCGGCATGTCCAACAAAGCCTCCATGGCCGACGCATACATGACAACATCCAAGGGGTCTTGCCAGCGGTCAAAATAGGTTTGATACATCAGCCGAGAACTTTCATCGTCCTCAACCACCAAGACCCGTAATTTGCTGTCGGTTTTGTAGCGTGCTTCGGGCAACATGCCATGGGCAACTTGGTATTCTTGAATCGACTGCAAGGAAATACGGCGATGACCGCCTTGCGTCTTCCAGGCTTTCAAACTGCCGGTTTCAACCAAATTTTGTACGGTTCCAACCGAGACCCTTAAGAGTTTGGCCGCATAGCTGGTGCCGCAATATCCGTCGTCAGTAGTCGCTTGGTTCATGAAATTTAAGCCTCCATTGAATTTGTAATTTTTTCAGACATAAGTCTTTAAATACACTCTGTAACCACGAATGGCGGTGCATTGTTCCTCTATTTCTTAGCGCTTCTTCATGTTGCGACCCCTTCCACTTCGACAAGATTCATGAGGCCATACCTCTACCGAGCCCCTTGTTTTGCGACCAGAGTGTTTGCGAATCTGCTGTCCAAACGCCTTGTAGAAATTGTTAAATTGCGCGCATCGCTGCCGAGAATTTGAGTGCCACCGAATCATTTGAATTTGTTGATTTCAAATGATCAAAGTGTCCACCTCATCAGTGCCGAAGGGACAAAAGGGGTATGACAATTCGGCTCATGCCGTTAAATCAACAATTGGCCATCAATCATTTGCTGGTTCGCTTACCCACAGACAGTTGGGAGCGGTGGCAACACGCGTTGGTTCCCGTCCAACTTCAAGCGGGGAGGGTTCTCTTTGAGGACGAAGCCCATCTGACCCATCTGTATTTCCCCACCTCGGCCATTCTGTCCATCTCCCACCTTTTGCGTGACGGTGAATCCATTGAAGTGGCCATGATCGGATCGGAAGGGGTCGCAGGCGCGGCGTCTTTGCTGGGACGCAGTCTGTCCAACCACAGGGGCATGGTTTTGCGCTCCGGTCTGGCCTATCGGTTAAAGAGCGCGTGGCTGGAGTCAGAGCTCAAAAGCTCTCCTCTTTTTTTGCAGATGATGTTGCGCTACTCGCAGTCGCTGATTTCCCAAATTTCACAGGTCTTGGCCTGCAGTTGTCACCACCATGTCGAAAAACGACTCAGTCGCTGGCTGTTGATGTATGCCGACCGCGCGGGCTCCACATCGATCCTGTTCACACAAGAGCAATTGGCCGACAGCTTGGGGGTGCGCAGAGAACGGCTCGCCAAAGCGGCCAGCGAGTTGCAAAAAAAGGGGTTTATTCAGTACTCTCGCGGCAGCATCGACATTTGCAACTCGCGCGCCCTGCAAGCCGACACTTGTGAGTGTTATGGCGTGATCAAAGCGACTTACGCCCCGATCTTCCATCCCACCTGATCCACCGTCTTCAGGCTTTATTCCCGAGCTCTATCGTCGTTCATTGAATCTTTTTTTTCAATTGTGCTTTGCGATAAGCCGAGGGCGTGACCCCCATCACACCTCGAAAATAACGTGTGAAATTGCCGGCCGACGAAAACCCGAGCTTCAACGCCACTTCGGCCAGATCCTCGCCACCCCCGCCCATCATTTGCAAGGTGCGCAACATGCGTATGCTTTTCCAAGTGACTTGGGGTGAACTTTTCAACTCTCGCTGAAACAGCTCATACAAACGACTGCGAGACAGTCCGACACGCTTTGCAACTTCTGTGATGGAATGAACATTCACCGAGGGGTCTTGCATGTACTCCAGCGCCAATCGCAATCTGTAGTCGATCAGTTTTCTGCGCTGAGGCAAAAGCAGAGGGCGCACCGTCTGACTGGCCTTGTGAAGGGTCAGCCTCAGCAAGTGGATGACCGCCACTTCCAAGGTTCGCGCATCCAGCAACTGATGGGCCTGGACGCTTTGCATCAACTGAAGCGCCGCCTTGTGAATTTCTGGCGAAGACGCCATGGAAGGTGCTGCATGCACGAGAGGATGCCCCAGCTCAGCCTGAACTTCATCTAGCCAAGATTGCTGGAGAGACAATTCCAAAATCACCGCGCTTGTTTGGGGATCGTCTAGGGTGAAATCATGTGACTCATAGCGGTTAATGCCCACCACAAAGTCTTCGCCGTAGGGTGCGGAAACGTCCCCTATTTGGGCATGGGCGCTGCCTCCCTCGATCCAATAGCCGTATTGCATCTGCCAATTCGCATGGGCATGGTGGGTCAGGGTGTGCGAGATCGCACGAACTTCCACAGCGCCAAATCTGCCTTCGACCACTGCATAAAAGTCGTTCATATTCCCCTTTTTGGGGAATTTTCTGATTTAGTGCTGGCGGCTTCTATGCGATTTCGCGCTTAAATCGACAAATATCCTAAATCCAACAAATTAGCTTGCGCCTCAGCGAAATCGACTCACCGGGGCGGCTTGTCACGAGGCCTGAGGTGATTGGCGCGTAGAAATGAAAAACGCACCCGAAGGTGCGTTTTTACGTGCTTTTTGGCGGAGTGGACGGGACTCGAACCCGCGACCCCCGGCGTGACAGGCCGGTATTCTAACCAACTGAACTACCACTCCTGGTAGCTGTAACTTTTGCTGGTTTACTGCTGCAAACCAACCAAGTGCTACAAAACTTGGCGACCCTACGGGGATTCGAACCCCGGTACTCACCGTGAAAGGGTGATGTCCTAGGCCTCTAGACGATAGGGTCATAACCTGGACTGATTCTTGCGAATCGATTCGACACTTTGGTGGAGGTAAGCGGGATCGAACCGCTGACCTCTTGCATGCCATGCAAGCGCTCTCCCAGCTGAGCTATACCCCCTTTGGACCACGTTGGGCATTGCTGCTTTGGCGTTTTCCTCGTTGGTGTCGAGTCTCGAATTATAGACAGAATTTCAGGCGTTTTTCAAGCGTGCCAGAATTTTTTCTCGCTGACTCAAGGCCAGCACAGCGTCCAAAGAAGGGGTTTGCGCCGTGCCCATCACCAACACCCGGACCGGCATGGCGATTTGCGGCATCTTGAGTCCTGTTTCGGTCAAGGTTTCCTTGATGGCCGCCGCAATCGAAGCTTTGTCCCATGCACAAACAGACAACTTGCTCGCCAAAGCCAACAACGCGGGCTTCACGGCATCCGTCACATGTTGTGCTTTCTCTTCTGAATTGGGCACCACATCGACATAAAAGGCAGCAATCCAATTTGCCAAAACCACCAAGGTGTCACAACGGTCTTTGAACAAGCCGCAGATGGAAGCCAGTCGGTCATCGGCAGTGACCCCCAATTGGGCCAAGTGCGGCAACACCCGCTGCGCCAGTTGCTCGTCGGGCAACGCCTTGAGATGCTGGGCATTGACCCATTTCAATTTGGCTTCGTCAAACTGCGCGGCACTGCGGCCCAAATGGTCCAAGTTGAACCATTCCAAGAATTGCTGACGGCTAAAGATTTCATCGTCCCCGTGGCTCCAACCCAAGCGCGCCAAATAATTGACCATGGCGTCGGGCAGATAGCCTTCATCACGGTACGCCGTGACGGCCTTGGCGCCATTGCGCTTGCTCATTTTTTCGCCCTGCTCGTTCAACACCGTGGGCAAATGCGCATACACAGGCGGCTCGGCGCCCAGTGCTTTGAATATGTTGATCTGGCGCGGCGTGTTGTTGACATGGTCATCACCACGAATCACATGGGTGATCTGCATGTCGATGTCGTCCACCACCACACAAAAGTTGTAGGTGGGCGTGCCGTCAGGTCGCGCGATCACCAAATCGTCCAATTCGCCGTTACTGATTTCGATGCGCCCTTTGACTTTGTCGTCCCAAGCCACCACGCCGCCGAGGGGATTTTTGAAACGCAAAACAGGCTTCACCCCTTCAGGAACCGCCGGCAATGTTTTTCCAGGCATGGGGCGCCATGTGCCGTCATAGCGGGGCTTTTCTTTGTTGGCCATTTGGCGCTCACGCAACGCATCCAACTCTTCCATGCTCATGTAGCAGGGATAAACATGGCCTGCCGCCTGCAAATCGGCAAGCACGGCTTTGTAACGGTCCATGCGCTGCATTTGGTAGAACGGACCTTCGTCGTGGCCCAGCCCCAACCACGCCATGCCCTCGATGATCACATCCACTGAGGCTTGAGTGGATCGGTCCAAATCGGTGTCTTCAATGCGCAAAATGAAGTCACCCCCAGTGGCTCGAGCAAACGCCCAAGGGTACAAGGCAGAACGGATATTGCCCAGGTGAATAAAGCCGGTGGGCGATGGGGCAAAGCGGGTGCGAATACGTGAAGAGTGTGTCGTCATATCAAAGGGTATCCAGACCTCGTGCCAGGTCTTTCTGAATGTCTTGTGGGTACTCCAGGCCAACGGCCACACGAATCAAGCCTTGCCCAATGCCTGCGGCTTGCCGCTGCGCCTCGGTCAAACGGCCGTGCGAAGTGCTGGCGGGATGGGCCACCAAGGTTTTGGTATCGCCCAAATTGGTGGACAGCGACAACATTTGCATCGAGTCCAACACATGAAAAGCCCGCGCACGCGCTTGGTCAGCGCCATCGGCTTTCACTTCAAATGACAGCACCGCGCCACCTAAGCTCGACATTTGTTTCATGGCCAAAGAATGCTGAGGGTGGCTGACCAAACCAGGGTAGTGCACACGCTCCACCGAGGGGTGCTGCTCTAACCACTCGGCCAAAATTTGCGCCCGCGCCGTTTGCGCGCGCATGCGCAAGTCAAGTGTCTCCAGCCCCTTCAGCACCACCCAAGCATTGAAGGGCGCCAGGGTCATGCCACCGCTTTTGAGAACAGGCAAAAACTTCTCGGTGATCAGTTGCTGAGAAGCACACAAGGCCCCCGCCATCACGCGGCCTTGGCCGTCCAGGTATTTGGTGCCCGAGTGCATGATGATGTCAGCGCCCATATCGACGGGACGCTGCAACGCGGGCGTGGCAAAGCAATTGTCCAGCGCCAGCAAGGCCCCGGCGTTGTGCGCCATGTCGGCCAAAGCCTGAATGTCACACACCTCGGTCAGCGGATTGGTCGGCGTCTCGGCAAACAACAAGCGCGTGTTGGGGCGAATGGCCGCTTGCCATTCTTTCAGGTCGGTTTGCGAGACAAAACTGGACTCAACGCCAAACTTGGCCAAATCGGTGCCAATGAGTTTGATGGTGGAGCCAAACATCGAGCGTGAGCACAACACATGGTCACCGGCCTTGAGCAAGCCCATGCACATCATCAAGATGGCCGACATGCCGGAAGCCGTCCCCATGGCGGCTTCGGTGCCTTCCATAGCGGCCAAGCGCATTTCCATGCTGCTCACAGTGGGGTTCCCATAGCGGCCGTAGGTGAAGCCCTCTTCATCGCCGGCAAAGCGCGCGGCGGCGGCGGCGGCAGTGGGCTGGACATAGCCGCTGGTCAAATACAGCGCTTCTGAGTTTTCACCAAATTGGCTGCGCTCGACAGCGGCACGCACCGCGAGGGTTTCGATGTGTAAATCGTCGAATCGAGAGGTATCGGTCATGGCTTGGGCCTTTACACGCTGGCGTTGGGCAAAGCCAAACGCGAATGGTCTTCGTCACCCTCCTCGACTTGGAGTCGGGTTTCGTTCAGTCGGCTGATGTCATCGGCCGAAATATCGCCCGTGACGTACACCCCATCAAAGCAAGAAGCATCAAAGTCTGACAAGGCCCCCGCTGCGTTCACACGCGCTTGCGCGACTGCCGTTTTCATGGCCTCAACGTCTTGGTAAATCAGCGCGTCACAACCAATAATGGCGCGGATTTCCTCAATGCTTCGGCCATGGGCCACCAGCTCTTCTTTAGTGGGCATGTCAATGCCATACACATTGGGATAGCGCACCGGCGGCGCGGCGCTGGCCATGTAGACCTTGCGAGCGCCAGCATCGCGCGCCATTTGCACGATCTCGCGGCTGGTGGTGCCACGCACAATCGAGTCGTCCACCAACAAGACATTGCGGCCTTTGAATTCGCTCACAATAGTGTTCAACTTTTGTCGTACCGACTTTTTCCGCACCGCCTGCCCCGGCATGATGAACGTGCGCCCCACATAGCGGTTTTTGACAAAGCCCTCTCGGTAAGGGATGCCCAGCAAATGCGCCAACTGCGTTGCACTGGGGCGGCTCGATTCGGGGATGGGAATCACCACATCAATGTCGTTGGGCGGCACGGTAGAAATCACCCGCTTGGCCAGCGTCTCCCCCAAGTTCAGGCGCGCCTGATAAACCGAAATGCCGTCCAGCGTGGAATCGGGACGCGCAAGGTACACATACTCAAAAATGCAGGGGCTGAGTTGAGATTTTTCTGCGCAATGCTGGGCGTGCATCTGGCCCGCCAAATCAACAAACACGGCCTCGCCGGGCGCCACGTCACGATCGAACTGGTGCGATGTGCCATCGAGTGCCACCGATTCACTGGCAAACATGAGCGTGCCATCGTCGCTTCGCCCCATGCACAAAGGCCGAATGCCATGCGGATCGCGAAAAGCCACCAAGCCATGGCCGGCAATCAAGGCGATCACCGCATAAGACCCCTTCACGCGGCGGTTGACGCCACGCACGGCCTCAAACACATCCATCGGTTTGAGTGGCAAGCCCCGCGTGGTTTTTTCAAGCTCATGGGCCAAGACATTCAGCAAGACCTCGGAATCGCTTTCGGTGTTGATGTGCCGGTGGTCGTTCGAAAACAGCTCGGCCTTCAACGCATGGGCATTCGTCAAGTTGCCGTTGTGCACCAAGACCAGGCCAAACGGTGCATTGACGTAAAAGGGTTGTGCCTCTTCTTCGCTGAAGGCGTTGCCCGCAGTGGGGTAGCGCACTTGGCCCAAACCGCAATTGCCGGGCAAGCTGCGCATATTGCGTGTGCGAAACACATCACGCACCATGCCTTTGGCTTTGTGCATGAAAAATTTTCGGTCCAACTGCGTCACGATCCCGGCGGCATCTTGCCCGCGATGTTGCAGCAACAACAAGGCGTCGTAGATCAACTGATTGACCGGTTCGCTGCTCACCACACCGACGATTCCACACATGCTTTATCCGTTCAAAAATCGACTGACCCCGATCAATTCAGGGCAAATAATCCACAAAACTCTGCGGCAGCAAAGGCTTTAATCCGCGCAACATTCGGTCTAACCATATCGGGCCCTCAGCGCTCGACCACCAAGTTTCTTGGGTCATTTGGGTCAGCTGAATCAACACCGTCAACACCAGCAACAACACCACGCCCCGAGCCAATCCAAACAAGCCACCGAGCGCGCGGTCTACGGGACGCAGGCCGACCGACTCGACCAATTTCTTGATCAGCCACGACAGCAAGCCTGCCGCGAACACTGTCGCGATGAACACCAACGCAAACGCCACCGCGTACTGCACCGAGGCCGGTGCACTCTTGATGAAAGGCAACCACGCAATGGCGTCATAGGCCCACCACTGGGCCACAAAAAAGGCCGCCACCCACCCCGCCAAAGACAACACTTCGTAGACCAGCCCACGCCATAGCCCCACCACCATAGAGGTCAGCAAGACCCCCAACAACAGCCAATCGGTGAGGGTGACCGACATGTCAGAGCTTCAGAACCGAGGCTTGCAGATCCAGTTTTCGAATACGCGCCACCACCTTGTCGGCTTCTTCACGCGATGGGAAAGGGCCCACGCGAATGCGGGTGGTGCTTTTGCCGTCTTTTTCGACCACTTGGGTATAGGTTTTAAAGCCCGCTTGTTCCAATTTACGCCGAACCTCACGCACTTTGGCCGCTTCGCTGAAGGCACCCGCTTGAATGATGAATCGGCCAGTGGCTGCAGCATCGGCTTTGCCATCCAACAAAGCTTGGGCTTTGCTGGCATCGTCTTTGGCGGCCGCAGAGGCACTGGGCTTTTCCGACTTTTCCGACTTTTCTGACTTCTCGGACTTTTCTGCCTTGTCAGACTTTTCGTTTTTGACTGGCGCGCTGGGTTTCACCTCTTCGGGGGCCGCTGCCTGTTTTTCTGCGGGTTGATCCGCTGCTTTCTCGGTGGGAAGCACCACCTCTTCACGCGCACCCAAACTGGCTTGGGTGGAAACTTCCGGTGAGGGCAGCAAAGGCTTGGCCGGTGCTTGCTCTGCGGGAACCTGCGCTGGGCCCGACAAAGGCGATACGGCCTGACGGTCCGGAATAACGATGGGGGTGTCCACCGCCACGGGTCGGGGCTGCGCATCAAACAGCAGCGGAAAACCCACCACCGCCACCAACACCAACACCACAGCACCTATCAGGCGGTGACGCGCTCGTCGGCGAACCACTTCGATGTTTTCGTTAGGGCCAGCCGTCACCGCCTCAGCAGAAGCGGCTTGACCGGGAAAGCGTAACTTGAAAAAGGCCATGACGGGTGCTCACGGAGAGAGGTGTTTGGCTTGCAATCGCGGGGTGCCGTCTTGCAAAACACCGCCCACGGTATAGAAGGAGCCAAAGACCACAATTCTATCAGCCGGGTCAGCCGCATCGATGGCGGCTTGCAGGGCCGCGACGGGGTTTGGATGCACGCTCGATTGGGCATCTCGGCGGGTATTTTGGGCCTGCCAAGCCTGTTGCAAATCCGCCGCTTTGGCTGCCCTCGGCAGGGGCAAATCGGTGAAATACCACTTGTCCACCATGGGGCTGACACTTTGCAGCATGGGCACAAGATCTTTGTCAGCCATGGCGCCCAGTACCGCATGGGTGGTGGGATAAAAGCCCATGGCATCGAGGTTGACGGCCAAAGCCGCCACCGAATGGGGGTTGTGCGCCACATCCAGCACCAGCACAGGTTGCCCGGGCACGATCTGAAAACGGCCAGGCAACTCGACCATGGCCAGGCCATTGCGCACAGCCTGTGCGGTGACGGGGATGCGCTGGCGCAAAGCGTCTAAAGCCGCCAACACGCCCGAAGCGTTGATCAACTGGTTGGCCCCGCGCAACGCCGGATACGCCATGCCGCTGTATCGGCGGCCACGGCCGGCCCAAGCCCATTGCTGCTTGTCGCCAGAAAAATTGAAATCTTTGCCAAATTGCCACAACTCAGCCCCAACCGAAGCGGCATGGTCGATGACGCTTTGGGGCGGCACCGGGTCACTCACGATGACCGGCCGACCGGCGCGCATGATGCCGGCCTTTTCGAAGCCGATGGTTTCGCGGTCTTTGCCCAAAATGGCCGCATGGTCGATGTCGACGCTGGTGATCACAGCGCAGTCGGCGTCAATGATGTTGACGGCGTCCAAGCGCCCGCCCATGCCCACTTCCAAAATGGCCACATCCAAACGGGCCTGCGACATCATGTGCAAGATCGCCAAAGTGCTGAACTCAAAATAGGTCAGGCTGACTTCGCCACGAGCGGCCTCGACCACCGCAAACGCCTCGGCAAAGGCTTCGGCAGAGGCCGACTCGCCATGCAAGCGGCAGCGTTCTTCGAAATGCACCAAATGGGGCGAGGTGTACACCCCCGTGCGGTAACCGGCCTGCAACAAAACCGCCTCGAGCATGGCGCAAGTCGAGCCTTTGCCGTTGGTGCCCGCCACCGTGATCACGGGGCAGTCAAAACGCAAATCCATCTTGGCGGCCACACTTTTGACGCGCTCAAGCCCCATCTCAATGGCCACGGGGTGCAGTTGTTCGGCCCAATGGAGCCATTCCTGTAAAGTCTTCATAGGCGGCGATTGTCGCCCAGACGGGGCGATGCGCCAGCGGTCCTGCCCGGTCCACCCTTTCCATTTCAGCCCTTTTTCATCCCCCTTTTCACCTTGTTGATCCCCATGCATCCCTTGGTTTACGGCATTCCCAATTGCGACACTGTTAAAAAGGCCCGCACCTGGCTGGCCGAGCACGGCTGGACCGCTGCTTTTCACGACTTCAAAAAGCAAGGCGTTCCCGCGGCCGAGCTCGACCTTTGGCTTGACCAGCTGGGCTGGGAAACCGTGCTGAACCGGAAAGGCACCACTTGGCGAAAACTCGACGCCCCTGTGCAAGCCAGCGTGACCGACAAGCAGAGCGCCAAACTCGTCATGTTGGCCCACGCCAGCACCATCAAGCGCCCTGTGATTGTTTGGCCGTCAGGCAAAGTGACAGTGGGCTTTGATCCCGAAAAATGGCCCACGCCTTAACAGCGGGCATATACGGTATGGCATAAATGGTCGGACATTTGGGCCGTCCAGCACCTCAGGCCGAGTAACTTCTTGTCACAAAACTTTACGTTTGCACACGCACACCCAGGGGTTCTCGGGCCTACACTGACGCTCAGATTCACTTCCCTGTGGACACCATGAAAACACTCGCCATCGCCAGTTTGTTGTGCTTGAGCACTGTGGGGGCCAGCGCCCAAGAGGTCGGCCAAGTGACCTCGCGCACCCCGGTTTACCAACAAGTGGCCATGCCTCGCCAAACCTGTACGCCCAGCGCTGCGGTGGTACCGGCACAAAACTCGGGTGGCGGCGCCCTCATCGGCGCCATTGCAGGCGGCTTGATTGGCAGCCAATTTGGCGGACGCGACAACCGAGGCATCGCCACCATGGCGGGCGTGATTGGCGGCGCGGTGATTGGCGACAGGGCTGAAACCCAAAACAACACCCCGATCGCCACCACCACATGCACCACACAAACGGTCTATGAAAACCGCTTGGTGGGCTACAACGTGGTCTACGAATACGCCGGCCGCCAATACCAAGTGCAATGGCCGCAAGACCCCGGCCCCACCATCCCCTTGCAAGTCACTCCAGTGGGCACGCCGCGCACGGAGTCATTGACGCAGCACAACCCCAATTTCACCACCTACACCGTAACTTCTGGGCCTGCACCGGCCCCCGTGACTGTGGTCCAAGAGCCCCGCGTGGTGTATGTGCCTGCGCCTGTTTACCGCCTCAGTCCGCCGGTCTACTCTCACATCGACCGGACTTGGGGTTGGAGCAGTCGCCACCGGCACTCTCACTGGCGTTGACCGTGCCGCACGGGCCGTATCGGGCCCGGCAAGCTGAAGGGACCGGCGGTCTGCCCTAAAATGGGGGGCTTGATCGAACAAAAGGGCGTTTCAAGACGCCCTTTTCCATTGCTGCGGAACAGCCCGCTTCAGGAAACACCACCCATGACCACCGAAAAAATCGACGGCGTCTCCGTCAAAACCCAAGCCAATGTTTACTTTGATGGCAAATGCGTCAGCCACAGCCTGACCCAGCCCAACGGCACCCAGCTCTCGGTCGGCGTGATCTTGCCCGCCACGTTGACCTTCAACACCGGCGCGCCTGAAATCATGGAGTGCGTGGGTGGCTCTTGCGAATACAAACTCGCTGGCAGCAACGAGTGGGTGAAATCAAGCGCCGGAGAAAAATTCAGCGTTCCCGGCAACTCCAAATTTGACATCCGCGTGACCGAGCCCTACCACTACATCTGCCACTTCGGTTAAGCCGAGCGGCGCACCCCTGATATGAGCACCATTCTGCAAAACCTGCCCAAAGGGCAAAAAGTCGGCATCGCCTTTTCGGGCGGTCTGGACACCTCGGCCGCCTTGCTGTGGATGAAGCAAAAGGGCGCCCTGCCCTACGCCTACACCGCCAACCTGGGCCAGCCAGACGAAGCCGACTACAACGAAATCCCACGCAAAGCGATGGAGTACGGCGCCGAAAAAGCCCGCTTGGTCGACTGCCGCACGCAGCTGGCGCACGAAGGCATTGCCGCCATCCAATGCGGCGCCTTCCACATCAGCACCGGTGGCATCACCTACTTCAACACCACACCGCTTGGCCGTGCCGTGACCGGCACCATGTTGGTGGCCGCCATGAAGGAAGACGATGTCAACATCTGGGGCGATGGCAGCACCTTCAAAGGCAACGACATCGAGCGCTTTTACCGCTATGGCCTGTTGACCAATCCGAGCCTCAAAATTTACAAGCCTTGGCTCGACCAGTTGTTCATTGACGAGTTGGGTGGCCGCGCTGAAATGTCGGCCTTCATGACGGCCAATGGTTTTGGCTACAAGATGAGCGCCGAAAAGGCCTACTCCACCGACAGCAACATGTTGGGTGCCACGCACGAGGCCAAAGACCTGGAAAGTCTGTCGAGCGGCATGAAGATCGTCAACCCGATCATGGGCGTGGCGTTCTGGAAACCTGAAGTCGAGGTGAAAGCCGAAGAAGTGAGCGTGCGCTTCGAAGAAGGCATGCCCGTGGCCCTGAATGGGGTCGAATACGCCGACCCCGTCGCCCTGTTCTTGAAAGCCAATGAGATCGGTGGCCGCCATGGTTTGGGCATGAGCGACCAAATTGAGAACCGCATCATCGAAGCCAAGAGCCGCGGCATTTACGAAGCCCCCGGCATGGCGCTGTTGCACATCGCTTACGAGCGCTTGGTCACCGGCATTCACAACGAAGACACCATCGAGCAGTACCGCATCAACGGCCTGCGCTTGGGCCGCTTGTTGTACCAAGGCCGCTGGTTTGACCCGCAATCCATCATGTTGCGCGAAACCGCCCAACGCTGGGTGGCACGCGCTGTGACGGGCACCGTCACACTTGAATTGCGCCGTGGCAACGACTACAGCATCTTGAACACCGAAAGCCCCAACCTCACCTATGCCCCAGAACGCCTGAGCATGGAAAAGGTCGAGGACGCACCGTTCACACCGCTGGACCGCATTGGCCAACTGACCATGCGCAACTTGGACATCGTGGACACACGTGCCAAGCTGGGCATCTACGCACACACTGGCTTGCTGTCGTTGGGCGAAGGTGCGGACATGATCAAGTTGGAAGGCGGTAAGAAGTAAACGCTTCTTTCGCTGAAGACACATGACGGCGTACGCTGCGCCGCTCATGTTCTCCGGCTTTGGCGATGGCCAAAGCCTCCCCCTTGACTTCGCTCTGCAGCGCACACCGTCATGCGCCTTTGGTGTCTTGATTGGCTGACTTAAACCACCACAGGCTCAGGCTCTAAGCGAATGCCAAACCGCTCGTACACACTGGTTTGAATGGCGCGGGCCAAAGTCATCACTTCGCCACCCGTACACGGGTGCTCTTTGCCACCCACGTTGACCAACACCAAGGCTTGTTTTTCGTACACACCCGCATTGCCCACGGTCTTG
>JACCEB011764766.1_pt1 | contig 19049 bp, 21 predicted proteins | sample 7454761 | NCBI WGS metagenome assembly JACCEB01 (sample SAMN15323454, study PRJNA562643) | freshwater metagenome | isolation source: river surface water | place: USA:Blue River Watershed | collected 2017-08-18 | reverse complement strand
TTTTGATTATTATTCAAAGTATTAAAAGACTTCAATTTAACATTCTTGAACATACTTTGGTTCCAGAACATCGTGTATTAACAAATGAAGAAGTTGATAAGATTAAACTAAGATACAATATCACAGACGATTCGCAATTTCCAGATATTTCAAGATTTGACCCGGTTGCACAAGTCATAGGTATTCGTCCGGGACAAGTATGTGAAATAATTAGACCAAGTAAAACTGCCATAAACAGTTATTATTATAGAATTTGTGTTTAGTACGTAAAATATTATATTCATAGATATTAGTAATAAGCATTAATGTCCAGTCCTACTGACTATAATTCAAAAATTGAAACGTTAAAACAACAGTTTTATCCAATATTGACTGAATATAAACTAGCTTTTGTAAATACTAATAAATATCCAGATGTTGGTGAATATACAAATATTTATGCATCAAGTAAAACAAATTTAGACACTGTACTATCTGAAATGTTTTCTGTGAAAATCGGTATTGAAAATGACCTTGTAACACTGAAAGATAAGTTATTGAATTTAGGTAATAAAATTAACTATGAGAAAAGTTTGAATACAAAGTTAAACAAACAATATGGACAGTTAAGTGGTGACAATAACGGTTCAGATGTTATGTTGGACGACTCAAAACAGTTGTATCAAACTCAATATGTTGCAAATGTAACATTATTTATTGGGATTTTTTTATTGACTGCAGTATTATACAAAGTTTTTAAACAAACCCCTTTGGATGTTGTAGCTAGTGGAATAAAAATGCCGATTATGAAAGGATAATGATTTTTTTTGAATTTCTATAATTATTTTATATTGTTATACTGTATAAAATAATGCCATACGGAAATTTCTATGTTGGAAAAGATGGTTTTTTATATAAAAAAATGGGAGCTGTAGGAAACAGACGTAATTTTTCTTTAGGACTAATGTGCAACCAACCAACTGATATTTACAATAAATATGTATCTGGTTCTGGTGTATTTGGTGCAGTTTCATCTAATAACTATGCTATTAGACGTAAAATGATTCGCAATTCCGGAAACTGTACAAATCGCAACTGCAGTATTAATTATTTTTTTTTAGGGGTTCCAATATGATATAAAATAATATCTTAATATAAAATATTATTTTATATATATATGACAACTCAAGACAATCAAAATATATCTACGATTCTAAGTTTAGAATCTTTGGAAAAAGAATATGAAAATACAATGACATTGTACCAACAAGCGCAAACAAATTACACCTCGGCATTGAATGGAGTAGTTACTAAAACAACCACTTCAGATGTTGTAACAAGTAATGGAAAAAGATACGTACTAGTCCCTTCCAAAGTTTTTTGGGGAACGGGGGCGATTCAACAAAAAACAGTTTCAACAATAGGTGAATGTACGGCATTATGTAGTGCAGATTCAAAATGCACTGGCGCTACATTTGATTCATCTGCAAAATCTTGTTGGACACGTAGTGGAAACGCTGGTTTAGTATCTGGAAGTACAACTCAGACTGCAATTGTGAGTGAGTTAGTAAATACTGCAAATACTTTAGACACTTTAAATGCAAAACTAGTTGACTTGTTAAAAAAAATGAATAATATAAACAAGACAACCACTGTGAACTTACAATCAAGTACCGATAAAAATATTTCAACCAATAACACACTACTCGGAACGAGGTATAAAAGTTTAATGGCTGATAGAGAAAACATTAATAATATATTGAAAGAGTATGGCGAAATAAATGTAAAAAATACAGACCAAAATATGTATTTATACCAAAACCAGACATCTTACATTTTGTGGAGTTTATTATCCTTTATATTTCTTACAGTTGTTGTAAAATTACTATTTTTTCCAAATGTAACTTTCAACTGGATGAGATTTTTTCTATGGACCATTATTATATCTTGTTTATTTGTTTTAGTAAGTTTCTTAAAGTTAACATATGGTTTTATTTTATTTTCGGTTATAGTATCACTTATATTATTAATTGTAATGAAAATAGTTCCATCTCCTTAGAAATAAATTTATAATAATAAAGAATGTAAAATACAAAAAGTAATATATTTTTATATTTTATTATATTAGTTGAACAACCTTATGGAAACTATAAAATCAGTTATGAATAAAATAGAAGAACATAACTTGCCACCCACATTAAAACAAGGGTTGAAATTTAAAAAATACCAAAAAGACATAAAAACTAATCCTAGAACCGTTGCTATTGCCAACGATTTAGAAGAAAAAGAAACAACAACTATTCAAGGATTCAACAATAGTTTAAATGAAGAAAACGAAGAATCTGCACCAGTTGAAGGTTTTACAACACAAACTTCAACAATGTCTAAAACAATAATGACACCATCTACTCCAGTTAGTCAAGAAATATTAAGTCAGTTATCAGAGTTGGATAAACTGCAAACACAGTATGATAGTCTTATTGAAAAGTACAATACCGTAAACAACTCTTCTGCTGATAAAATAAAAACAAAACTTACCAATATAACTAATAACCCTTACGCAAATAAAAATGTAACTTTATCAGACGGAAAGACCTACTACGTTACTAGTAAAGGTACCTCAAAACTATATGACTCTAGCGCAACATATAATGCAACAAATGGACAAAATAATTGCCCAAGCGGTTCAACAAGTTTAAACTTGCGAAGTTTATCAGACGTTACAACGAGTGGTTCAAATATGGTAAGTGGTCAGTCTTGTGGTAATGAAGGTTCAAGTGTCTTTGTGAATAAAACATTAAACACACCAACTTCTGAGTATATTGGTTGTTACAATGACTCTACCACGAGTCCAAGTATGACAAGTGTAAATAATGGAAGTAAAATATACAATTATGCTAGTTGTCAAGAAGCAGCAGTAAATAGTGGTAGTTCTTACTTTGGACTGCAAGGTCTAGATAGTACTACAAATTTATCATCTTGTTATATTAGTAATGACTTGGCAACTGCACAAAAGTATAAAGTAGCAAAAACAATGTGCAATACAGACAGTAATGGATATGTATATGGTAATACATTAGTAAACGCAATTTACAAATCCCCAAATGGAACAGCCACTTATGTTAACACATATAAAGATTCACCATCACGTGCAATGACACTAGTGAATGGTGGTAGCGGAACATTCACATATGAAAGTTGTAAAAATCACGCTATGAATACTGGAAACACATTTTTTGCACTACAAAATTTCAATTCAAAAAATCAAACTGCACAGTGTGCAGTAAGTAATGATTTTACCAAAGCATCACAGTACGGAATAAAAAAAAACAGTTCTTACATTGGAAAGGATAAAAAAACGTATGGAGGTGGTTGGGCAAACGCAATTTATCAACTTGAGTCAGACTTGTCCAACTACAAGGGTTGTTATAATGATAGAGCAGATAAACCAGCAATGACATCTCTAGGAAGTGGGAAAAGCACATATTCTTTTTCTACGTGTAAAGATGAGGCGGTAAAAAATGGTTACGGATACTTTGCTTTACAAGGAATCGGTTCTGGTTCTTCAAAATGTTTTGCAAGTAATGATTTATCAAGTGCCAAAATATATGGTGAGGCTAAAACTTGTAGTAAATCATTAGATGGCAAAAACTACGGTAATAACGGAATCAACGCAATTTATAAAATGAATGAATTAGGCGACGCTAGTTCCGTAGGAAAAATGGGATATGTTGACTACAACTCCAACGTAACTGAATTTCCAGATTCAATGACTGGTCTTTCTTTAACATATGAAAAGTATAGTAACTATGGAACAACGTTAGCAAGTACAAATACTTTACAAAATGCCACTTATGATACTGCTGTTGCAAAATGTAACGGAAGTTCAAGTTGTTATGGATTCACTTTAGACTCATCAACTAATGTTGCTACTTTTTATGGTAAAGATATTATTAACCCTTCAAATAGAATACTAAAACCAAATACAACTTTATATGTTCGCAATAAAATGTTACAAAATTTAAACAGCGCTTGTAATAAACAAGTGGTCAATATAGATAGTTCTCAATGGAAAAATTATGTAAAGAAAAGTGGTTACATGTCCCCAAGTTCAACTTGTGACCTATCAACTGCAATTATGTCTGCTTCATCACAGTCAAACGAAATACAAGCAAGTATAGTATCTACTGCAAAAGAAATGATAAAAATATTAAATAATTTGAACAAAAAGTCAATGTCTATAAATAATACAACTGGGTTAAACAGCAAAACAATTGAAGCAAACATTCAAAAATATAATGATGTAATTGCTGAAATGAGTGAGTTTACTGATATCCGTGAAAACAATATTAGTAATATTGTAAAAGAAAGTGATATCAAAGTTTTACAAGAAAATTACGGATATATGTTCTGGAGTATTTTAGCAATAGCTACTGTAATTGTAACAATGAATATTATGCGAAAATAAATTTTTTGAAATCATACAATTAATTTAAATATAGTTGGAATAATTTAAATTAATTGAAGAATTTATATTATCTTATTATTATCTATATATAACTTAATATGACCACAGTTGATAAAAATGAACAAACTCTTACAAACATTCAAAGTCTTCAGTCATTAGAGCAAAATCTATTTAATAGTTTAGCTTCTGGTATTTCAAATGGAACATTAAAGGCATCTGATAAAGACAGTATTATTAAACAAATAAATCAGTTATCCCAAATGCGTTCCAACTTATACACTTTTTTAAATAACAACTCGTTAAATACTCTGCAAAATTTAGCAGCGTCAAATAAGTTATTATCACAACAAGCTCAAACTGTTATGATTGTTGAAAATGAATTAAATGACGCTAAGAATCAGTTACTCGGTATGCAAAAAGACAAGTATAGTAAACTAAGAATGGTTGAAATAAATACCTACTACGGTGATAGATATGCGGACCATAGTAGTTTTATGAAGTCAATCGTTATTATATGTGTTGTTATTATTCTCATTACTATTATATTCAATAAGGGATTCCTTCCAAGTCAAATTTATTATTTAATACTTGTTACTGTAATTGTTGTAAGTGTTGTATTTTTATGGTACAAATACGTACGGTTAATATCACACGATAAGATGAACTATGATGAGTATGACTGGGGATTTAACCCAAGCACAGCTCCAAAATATGACACAACGAATCCTTCGGGAACAAATCCGTGGGCTTCTACCATGTCTTCACCATCTTCTTCAATGTGTACTGGTTCAAATTGTTGTAATGATGGAATGACGTATGACTATACAAATAATATTTGTGTTGTTTCCAATAGCGCAACTAATGCTGCTTCGGCTACAAGTGACTACATAACAGATTCTATTATTGGTGCAGAGTCAACAATTGAAACAATGAGTACCTACTCTCCATATAATTAAAATATTTAAAACCAGTAATTTAATATTATTTTGTGAGAATTTTAAAAACAAAATAATACTATAATATAAGAATAAATACAATGAGTGAAAATTTATCAGAACTTCAAGATGAAAATATAACAAACCAGATAAATAAAATGGCTGAACAAGTAGACTCTGCTTTAGCAGAAGCAGCCAAGTCATTAACTTGTGGTCCAGATTGTCAACAGCAAGAAAATATAAAAAACCTTAAACAAATATATTTAGATGCAGAGTTGAATTTACAAACTGCCCCAACGAAATTATCAGTTGCCGAAAAAAATTATTTGGTTAGTACTCTTGGAGAATCCGAATATAGTGACTATATGACGACAAGGTATACTGTTCAAGCAAATAAAATTGGAGATAAAATAACTGCTTCTTTTGAAAAAGTTGTTACTCAATCAACAAATCTAAGTGACCTTTATGAAACCTTGTATACTAACTATGACTACTTAGAAGACTTGTATGATAATTATTCTACAGTAAATACTGATTTAAAAAAAGACATTAACCAATCAACTGGTGATGTTGTTACTAGTGACCGTAAAACTTATTACGAAACCCAAAATTATAACTACCTAAAAAACTGGTACACTATATATAAATTCATTTATATTGTCATTATAATTATTTTCATTATTTTTTTATTTATTAGAAAAAGTGAATATTCATTAGTATATAGAATTTGTATTCTTGTCTTTTTTATTTTATATCCAATTTACATTACTCAATCTGTATTTTGGATTTGGAATCATATTATTCTACGTATATGGGAATTATTACCATCTAATATTTATAAAAGCATTTAGTAAGTCAAATAAATTATTTTTTAATTTTAGATAATTTATTTTAATAGCAATTCATATCTGCAATTTCCGTTATGTCTGGATAAATAATAGCAACACCGTGCCATCCATCTTTCTTTGCTTGTCCAAATTTCTTGTCCATATAATCAAACAGTTCAATACCCTTTGGAATTCTCTTGGAGTTGTGATATTCACTGTACCATTTCTTGAACTCCTCACTTAACGCTTGACGTTTTACTACTTCACCATCCTTTACTTCAATCATTTGATTTACGAATGATGCAATATGGTCTTCACGTTGTCTGTAATTATTAGATGCCATCATTACAATAGGGCAGTCTTCCACTTTACCTTGGGTTTCAAACGCACGTTTTACTAACATACTCAAGAATGTTTCTGCCCAACCGGGTAATTTATCTTCAAGCGACTTATCCTTTGGAAAGATGTAAGGCGACTCTTCAGATGGTTTAATATTCTCCGTTGGGTCAACGAACTTTGACATATGTTTTACGATACGAATACGTCTCCAAGTACCATCATCATTACTGTTAATCAACGGTAAAATATTCGTACAAACACAAAGGTCAAATTGTGGAATAAATGACTCTGCTTCCTTATACAATTGACGACCAACAATTGGATCACCACCAGTTAATTCTTTCATCACACCGTCATTTAGTACGACTTCTTTAGTTGGTTCTTGCATTACTGCATATCTGACACCCTTCAAGTTCATTACTTCTGAAGATGTTCCACCAATACCATTACGTCTTTCAGTAATCAACGCAATTGGTACTGTTCCGTAGTAGTCACCCAAAACCAACGACATTAATTTTGTGATTTTGGACTTACCGTTACTACCGTTACCTAAATAAATATTGAATGTTTGATTTATGTTTTCGCCTATCAAAGAACCGGCTAAATGGTCCCACATGTATTTATTCAATTCTGGTACTTGGTAAATTTTGTTGAACAACTCGGTAATTTCTGCTGCTTTATCACTATGATGTACTGGGTCAAACTCATTGTAACAAAGATGTGTGCATTTGGTAATATAATCCGAAGGCAAACCATCTCTGAAAACACCATTCTTGAAATCAACCACACCATTTGTGCAACATAATAGGTATTTATTTTTATCAACATTATTATTGAAATCCTTGTCATAAAAGATTTCCATTGCTTCACGCATAATATTATTTTTATCATTAGTTCTTTTCAGTTTTGATGTAACTTCCATCATATGTTTACTTTTTTTCTTCAACTCTTCATATCTAGGGTCGGCCGGGTCATACGATTGCATTTCCGCAACTATCACATGCATTTTATCTCTATACAAATTATATATTTCAGTTGATATTGAAAGACGTAATGACATTCCTTTGTCTTTTTCCCAGTAATGACCGTTAAATACATACCAACTTTTTTCTATGATACCACTACATACGTATTTGTGATTATACATTTGATACAAAACCTTGGCAAAATCAAACTCTGTTGGACTTGATATAGTTTCATCAATATAATAATTCACTGTATTTCTTTTGATTCTTGTAAATTCATCTGGAGAATGTTGTCTTGCCCAAAACATAATAGACTGTTTAGTGACTCCATCTGGTTTTACTTTAAAATATTTTGTCCACTTTTGATACAAATCTGGAATCGTATCATAATCAAAGTCAGACGCTTTACTTCTCAACATTACCCAAGATAAGAATAACCTATCATCCGTTTGTTTCAATGCAAACGCTACCTTACGATTCAAATCGTGTGAACCGGGTTCATAAAACATCGGAGGTAATATTTGAGTGTACTCGTGAATTTCTTTGAGTTCATACTCAGATACTTTTAAATCCGACAAAATACGATTAATTGCTCTGGTCAAGTCATCAATATTCCGAATATCTTCTAGTCTTAACACTTCATCTTCTTCTGGGTCATTTTGTAATACCAGACGGGTTTTACTTGTAGCGCGCTTGTTTTTCAATGTTTTATGCACTGAGGATGATTCGCGTTTTTCTATTATTTCCTTCATCAAAGGATTTATTTCAAACTCGGGATGTTGGTCATAACGCGCAGATAGTTTGTACAAGTCTTTGGATAAATCAATATCGCTAATACGTTTTTCCTCCATCATAAACTGACCATCTGATTCATCGTAACTAATCATATAATACTGTGTTAGTTGATATGCTTCATGCTCTGGTTTTCTTGAACCATACATTTGCCAAGGAACACTACCCTTAGTAACGCCTAAATCCAAGACGGACTCCCAGTCATTCACAAGCGGTAAATCCCAAATTTCATTGATGATTGCCATTACTTTTTCTCGTAATATTTCTTGCATTATTTTAGACATTTTTATACCAATAATAATATGAATTCCGTCTTTGGTTACGGAACCATCCTCTAAACGATTTACGTTGGGTTTTTCCATTACGTAGACGGGAAAACTCTTATTTTTTTCAAAAATAAAGAATTCTTTTAATAATTCTAAATACACCAAGTTAATCAAATCTTGAATATGTTGTTCGGAATGTTGTCTTTTTTCAACATCGTGACTATATCTAAAGTCAAAATCAACAATAATTGGTCCATCATTTACCAATTGTTTTTCGGTTAAATGTTCCAACTTCTTCTTCACAAAAACGTGTTCATAGTATAATCTATAAAATAACGCTTCTTCTTCTCTTGGTATGATGTAAGAACCAGCAAAACTATTTTTACCCGGAATACGAGTATGAGTATTTTTTTGATTTGACGTGTTTGGTTCATCTTTTCTTGCGTTCGCATTATGCTTTGCGAGAAATTCATTTAAATCTTGATATTGACACGTTGTATCCATTGTATTTGTTATATGATATTATATAGAAAGATATTTCTATTTCATTTTTTTTTAATTATCAATTTTATTTTAATAATAACGTAAAACGACATGTTGACTTGTTACGTCAATACGTGTTGCAAAATAAAAAATAAATTATAGTTGAGATATAATTTGTTTTTCTAAATAGTTCTCTCCTTGTTTTTTGTTTTATTAATTAATTAATTAAAACATATAAATATATTTGCGTATGTTATATAATTTGTATAGTAATCGGATGTCAAGTGATAAAAAAAATATTGTTATCACTAAAGAGACTATTAGACGTTTATTAAAAGACGTAAAGGATATTATAACTCACCCTTTGACTGATAATGGTATTTATTATATTCATGACGAGGATGATATGTTAAAAGGATATGCGTTAATTATTGGACCTCAAGAAACTCCTTATTTTGGTGGAAACTATTTTTTTGAAATAATGTATCCTTCTGACTATCCACACAGTCCTCCCAAAGTAAATTTTTGTACTAATGGTGATAACATTCGTTTTAATCCCAATTTATATACAAATGGTAAAGTTTGTATTTCGTTGTTGAATACATGGCGAGGAGAACAGTGGACATCTTGCCAAAGTATATCAACTGTTCTCTTGAATTTATGTACCTTACTAAATAGTGAACCACTTTTAAACGAACCCGGTGTTACAAAAACACATAATGACTTTGAAAAATATAACCAAGTTATTGAATATAAAAATATTGAACTTGCTATTTTAAAAATGGTTAATAAAAATCCAACTTACTATTTAAATAAATTTACTGCGTTTTATCCCATAGTAAAGGAAAATTTTAATAAAAATCGTGAAGAAATTATCAAATTTATTGAAAGAAAAGTAGAAGAAAAACCCGAAATTGAAAAAATTAATACTGGTATGTATGGTATGACGGTGGTTATCAACTATAAGAAACTACATGAAGATTTTTTAGAAACGTCTAAGATATTATAAAAATTTTAAAATCAATTGAATAAAAAATTGATTTAAAATTATAAAAATAATATAAAAACATACTATAAAGATGCATTTCTGTAATACTTGTCACAACATGTTTTATATTCGTATTGACAGTGAAAATACGAATAAGTTAATTTATTACTGTCGTAACTGTGGTAACGAAGATAATACTATTTCTAATGATAACGTATCTATTTCTAAAATTCAAATTAAAAAAAGCGAACAAGAATTTACCCACTTTATTAATAAATATACAAAATTAGACCCTACTTTACCAAGAGTAAATAAAATATTATGTCCTAATCCTAGTTGTGAAACCAATAAAAAAGACAAAGAACGCGAAATTATTTATATTCGTTATGACGATGTGAATATGAAATATGTTTATTTATGTTCTACTTGTGACACTGTATGGAAAACCGAAGAAACAAAGTAAATACTGAATTTCAATTTAAAAATTAGTTATAAAATAATACAATAATTTTACTTGTAAAAAATGTTTTTTTCATTTTATGATATTGCTTCTGCATTAATAAATGAAAAACAAAACAAAAAAGTATCATTTAATAACGTAGTAGATGTAGTACTAATACCAAGTAGATTAGAATATACTTCTTTTTTTGATGAAATATGGTGGTCTAAAATTGACTATAATGATTTTTTTTATTCGGCTAAAACGGAAATTAATGATTTTATGAGTGAAAATCCATTTACAAATTTGAGAGATGCTAAAAAAATGTTATACCAACCGAATTCTGTTTATGATGATAATGATTTTTATAGTGGTATGTATCTTTTTGCTTAAAACGAATAAAGAATAAAATAAAAAATTGATTTTATTTTATTTAAAGAATATTTAGTAAATATAAATAAGATGAGTGATAACGAAAACTATTCTTCCGATGAAAATGATTCTGATAATGAATCCGAAATATTGTCTGAAAAGTCTGATAAAGAAGAGTCTGACAATGAAGAAGTTAATGTTAAAAACAACCTAACAATCTCAAAAAAAGTACAAGACAGTGACGATGATGACGAAAAAGATGATAAAGACAGTGACTATGAAAATAATGAAGACGAAGTGGATGACGATGATGATGTTATAGAAGATGATGATGATGTTGTAGAAGATGATGATGATGTAGAAAAAGACGAAGAAGGCGAAGTAGAAGACATTCAAGAAAAAGTTGTTGCAAAAAAAGGTAAAAAAGCAAAACAAACTGTCAAACCTCAAGTTCAACTGGAAACCAGTGATGAAGAAGAAGATGACGATGATGATGACGATACCCAATACTTACAAAAATTTAATTCGGAAATCAACAAAAATTACATTATGGAACATCACCCAGAATGTGTCATTAACAACTACGATGAAATTTCTTCATTGACATCTGTTATACGAGACAAAAATAATAATATTATTGATGACTTACATAGAACTCTTCCCTATTTAACAAAATATGAACGCGCGCGTATTTTGGGTCAACGTGCAAAACAAATCAATTCTGGTGCAAAAGTTTTTGTAAAAGTACCAGAAAATATTATTGATGGGTATTTGATTGCGCAAATGGAACTAGAACAAAAACGTATTCCGTTTATTATTAAACGTCCTATACCCGGTGGCGGTTGTGAATACTGGAATTTAAAAGACCTTGAAATTGTTGGATTTTAGATATAAAATACTTTGGATTACTGTTCTATCATTTTTTCCTTGTAGGTTCCGAACATTATGTCAAAAATTGGTATGGAAAAACAAAAATTGTAAATAAAATATTTATGATGAATATAATGATGATTGTAAAATAACTTGGAATGCGATAAATAAGAAACCGTGATGTAATAATATAATGCCAATACGTGTTCTAGTAAACTCAAATTTAACATCAACATCGGTGTTCCAAGTGAAAAAATCAAAAATTGAAAATCTATTAGACCAATATAAAAAGTGTCAAACGGATATACGATGGTTGCTACGTGATGTTGTGCGTGTATATATTTATAAAGAGAGTTCTTATGTATCCAGCGGTGATATACATAATAAAAAAATTCGGCATACAACACATATAATGATAAGTTTTTTGTGGTTTCTAACAAAGAGTGTTTATTTTTATCAAGAGTTGGATGAAAAATATATGTAAATAATAGTACAACTTCGGTTACAACAAGAATAAGATTTCGCATCATAAAACAAAAACGATTATACAATACTTCACTAGTAAGTTTTGGATTCATAAATGGATAATTATACACTTTGCATATACCCAGTGTTGTTAGAGTAGACATAAATAATACTCCGGTAAGTATCTTTGTTGAATGAAATATGCTCGGTTGTAGTTCATTCATTTATTGTTGGGTTTTTTATTTATAGATATATTAGATGTTTCATTACATTTAATATATTTTTTAATATATTTAAGATTAGTCTTCTTCTTCTTCAGTTTCATAATATTCTTCTTCAATATCCATGGGTTCATAATCATCAACAATTTCATCATGATTTTGGTCATAACCAAAAGGTTCAATTTTTAAGTCACTTGGCACACCCCTCGCTTCAGGAGTTGTAATTGATTCCACATATGCTTGATTAAATGCGTTGTTTAAATTTCCTTGAGGAGTTAGTTGTCCTTCAGCAAATAAATTGTTTCCTTGTTGTATTGGTGTTTGTGGTTGAGCCGCTTGTGTAGGTGTAAACACCGGGGTTTGTGGATTATTTTCTACAATAGGTGCAACTGGTGGTGGTGTAACTGGAGCACCATATGCAAATAAATTATTTCCTTGTTGAACTTGAGGTTGAACTAATGGTTGAACTAATGGTTGAGCTTCATTCACTTCTCCAAACAAATCAACTGGACCAACTCTTCTATTTTTCCTTGGTGCATCTGGCGGTCCATTTAATTCTGAAGGAACCGATGTTCGTTTTACTCCACCACGTGTTTTTCTCGTTTTTCTTCTATATCTTTTCGTACGAGACTTGGGTTGTCTTCTTTTTTTTGAAGAAATGACTCTTCTTTTTTTATATCTTCTTGACTTTAACTTGTTGACCATTTATATATGTCTTTATTTTTTTTGAACTTTTTTAAAAATATTGTCTAAATATTGTTTATTTGTTTTTGCATCATTGTACCCTTCTTCATACAACAATTTAAAATTATACTTTCCTCTTGAAAAAAGTGTAGTATAATCACTTATATTTAACCTTTCATTTTGTCCAATGGGTATCGTTCCGTTATTAATGTGTTTCCACATACTTGGAGTAATATGAAGAATCGGTGGTGAAGTTTTTAAATATGGATATTTACTAAATCCCCCATCAAACGTATATGTGTTATGATATGTATTTACTAGTTTGCCAGTTACATATGGAATATGAGAACTACCTATACAACAATCAATTGCGTCTTCTAAATTTTCAAAATCAGAATAAATTTGTGTTTTGATACGATAATTATTAATAATGGTTAATCCTATAAATAATTTTTCTAGTTCAAAATCATCCGTTTTATAGTTAAGCATAATTTGTTTTTTTAAATATTTTTCTAAACCATATGCATCTTTAATTTTTGCACATTCATCATTAACCAACACATTCACTATTTCAGATACGTTATGTTTATACGTCATTAATAACGCATTCCATGCACCAGCCGATGCACCAGAAAAAATGTATCCGTCCAAAACATAATTTTCTTTAATAAACGCCGATATACCCATTAAATAAAATCCTTTGAAACCGCCGGGTGACAATAGTATCAATTTTTTATCTTTAAAAAAATCGGTTTGATTTTTTAAATATGAACTGTTTTTATTCTGTATTAAAAAAGGGTCTTCATTACTATTTATCATACTTAAACACGTGTTTTTAATTTTCAACATTTTATTAGGAGTTGGTAATATTTTTTTCATAGGAAAAGTAGTTATGATTGAGAATATAATAAAATATATATATAACAACATTTATATATATTTTATAGTTATAATATTTTTATACACAAGATAATAATTTTTCGTCAACTCTTGATACATTGTTAACATAATTTGTTAGTTTAGGTAATAGGTATTTTTCATAATAGTCAAATTCATAAAATGTTATTTCTTCTTCATCTTCTTCAGCGTCACATAATTTAATTTCTTTACCATTTTGACGAAGTAAACTGTACTGTAACTCAGTATAACATATATTTGTACTTCTTTTTAACTTTAATGGTTTCAATATAATATTTTGATTTATATAAATAACATCTAACTCAAGAAACCATAATGAATTATACAAACCTTCTTCATTTATTTTATCTGCGGAAGTAACTTTTCGTTTACCTTTATAAATGTGTTTTATATCATTATTTTTATTTTTTATTTCAATAATATACTGTTCATTATCTATTAAAGCAGATGGGTGTACTCTCATTTATGAAATTGTCTTGTTAGTTGTTTAAGTTGCATATAAAATATGTTTTTGATTTCAATTTTTTTATATTGTTACTATATGAAAAGAAAAATTATCCGAAAAATATTGAAAACACGAAAACCTCATAAAAAATCGCGTAGAAATAATAAATCCAAAAAATATCACCGAAGAAAAAATTACAGAGGAGGTGTAACTCCAGAACCAGAAGAATTAGATAAACCTTTAGGACCAAATGAACGACAAGACGATGACAAACCTATTTTACTTCCAAATTTAGATGACCCTTACAAAAGAATGTTAAATGTTACATATAAACCAAAGATTAGTATAGAACAACAACAACGATATTATTATCCTAACAGTGGTGACTCACTTCATCTACCTATAAAAAAAAAATAATAAATTATATTACTAGTTTATTATTTTTTCTTGTACTTTCTGGTTTTTTTATGTTTTCGGTTTTTTCTGCGAGTTTTACGAATGCGGTTTCTTTTTCCACCGTATTCAAATTGGTCAGTTTCAGAAGTTTTATCATAAAAACGCTTCTCATTTTTATCATCTGCAAATGTTAAGTTTTTTTTTGTTTTATTCGGTGTAGTAGTGTCACGTTTTCTTCTGATAAATTCTCCCATATCGTCTATTTTATCACAGTAAGTAGGCAAAAAATAATATAGTTGTCGTATTGGTTCACTACACGTTGGACAAGTAACTGGAGCGCTAAAATTTTGAAACCCAATACGTGTATACGGTCTTTTATTACCTATGCGAGTGACTGGATCAATACTTCTACCGATTACTTTATCGCCAGTTACTTGTCCTTTATTCTTTTTTATCCATTCCAAAATACACTTTTTATGAAATTTATGACCACATTCAATATCAGTATATAAAAATTTACCTTCTACGTTTTTTTTTAAATTTTCTAAACTTTTTTTACTAATCAAATTTATCAAACATTCGGACCTACCTTTATCAACAAGAGCGTAATCCTCATAAACTTTACATACCTTAATATAATAATCATATATATCATCCACTGTAACACCAAGTGATTCTTGAACACTTTCCAGTCCATTTTTTTTAATTAAAGCTTCAATTAAATCAAGTATAATTTGATTTCTAACATCAAAAACGTTTCTTCCATCTTCTTTGTATTTTCCATTACCTACCATAACTACGGTATTTTCATTTTTTGTATTACCAAAATTAAAATCGGAAGGATCTAGTTGTTTTTGACATAATCCACATACTTTTATTTTTTTTTTACATTCTTCAAGTTGTTTATTATCAGCAATCAAGTCTTTTTTTTTATCCATTTCTCTATTCACCATTTCTTCTCCGTGTTTTTTACGTATTTCGCCTATTACTCTCTCTCTTTCGTAAGTATTTTTTAATTCTTCTTGAAGTTTTTTTTCTTTCATTTCTCCCAACCTCTTTTCCCTTGCTTTTGTAAATTCCTCTGTTTCGGTTGATTTACCGAATAAACATTCATCTAATTTTCCTCTACAAGAATATTTTGAATAACTCGGCAATGGAGCTATCGGTTCTATTCTATTTATATTTGAATTACTCATATAAATAGAATGAGAAAAAAGAACCAGCTAAATTAAAACAACATCAGTTTCTATTCATCTGTGCCTCTAAAAAAAATAATAAAATCTATAACTGGTTTTATTATTTTTTCTTATATTTTCTGGTTTTATTTAATTTTTACGACTGCGTTTTGTTTTTCTTTTTTTTGTTTTACGTGTTTTACGTGTTTTGCCTTTGTTGTATTTTTTGTATGATTTTTTAGTTTTACCTCCTCTATGAGCCATACTTGCATCCCACTTATCTCTTGGTGGTAAATTTTGTTGCGCTAATACATTATTATATCCTTCAAGTTCTTTTTTTTTATCACGACTAAATCCTTTGAAATCATCTCTAGTATAACTTTCTGTTCCGACTGAAGCACTGCGTGGTATTACTGCATCACTTCCGAAACGAATTGTAGTATTACGAGCAACATATTGATTTGGAACTGCACTCTCACCCCAAGGATCACCACTACCAAAACTACCAAAACTCATATATTATATATAGATAAAAATAAACTGTTGCATAGTTACTATTCATCTACAACATGTTCATTCCCATCCCATTCTGATGGTCTAGATTTTTTACCGCCATCATATGGAAGTGCAAATTTATTATCAAGCATCCATTGATTCATATGAATCCCTTCACAATACACATCGGCCAACAATCTTCCGTATTTTTCCAAAGATACGTTATGTAATATTACATTTTTACGCATTATTTTATTTGCAAGAGCATCACGTGCGTTAAGTGCCAATTCTTTTTCTATTAATGACTTACTCTTTATTTCTGGACAATCAATTCCATTCAATCTGACTGAAAAACGATATATGGGAGAATTCATATATGGCATTTTTGCGGCAATAGTTATGGTGTCTCCATCATATACTTTAATGACATAACCGGATTTAATAGGTGGCACAAATGGAGTCGTGTTATTCCATTCAACATTGGAAAAGTCATTGGTAAATGATGAAATTATATTATTTCTTTTTACAACATCTGAAACGGTTTCAGTATTTGTTTTTTTATTACGACAACACAAACAACATAAACGATTTATAAAAGATAACATTCTCAGTACTATTTTTACCTTTACTTTCATTTCTATTATATGATTTCAATTTTATTTTTACAACAAATTCAATTTCAAAATTCTTTTTGGGGTGGGTTTTTCTCCGAGGGTTGAGTTCTGAGACAAAGATATTTTCGTATCATCTCGGTTACGATGATTCCCATGCAACAAATAAAAGGAATCAAAATAGGAAAATCCTTTATTTTTTATGTTTTCGTACAACGCATTCATTGTTTTTACTCTTCTAACTGCATTTTTCTTCATAATGTTTTCACTGTATGGTTCAAAAAATTTGGGTGGCAAAAAGTCGCGTATTTTGTTATAAACATTTTCTACAATTACCTCAACTGGATTGGTATCACTTTCTAAAAGAGTATTATAGTCAATAATGAGAATTTTATTCATGTTGTAAAAATGTGGAGGATACTTTTGGTCTCTCTCTGAAAGTATGAAAAACATATTAAACTGATTGTAAGAATGAATCCAACGGCGAATTCCTAAATAGTGACTTTTGACTATTAAATTTTTTGAAAGTTTTTCCGTTTGACTTGATACTGGCATAAACTGGACTTGAATCGGTTTATCACAACAAAAAAATCCGTATAGTATATTTGACAATAAAGTGGAACCGGTATGCACATAAGATGTTTGAATAATTCTGATTGGTTTTTCCATTTATTCTTTTATGGTATTTGGGTATAAAAAAATAATTCACAATATCGTTATTTTTTTATACATTTATTTTTCCTTGTCAATAAGTATTTCTTTTGCCACATTTCTTATTATTTTATCGTAGTTTCTCTCATTGTCTTCATCGTTTATCTCTCCCATTGAGTTATCCAATATCTTCATATATTCTTCATGTTTTTTCGTAGTAATATCGTCTGCTTTTGGATTTGCTTCTAACCATTTGGGAACTAACTTGATGTTCTTGTGTTCTATCAATTTAATTGCGCGTTTCATATGTTTTTTATCTTCATCCTTTACCCAAGTATTATTATCTTTTATGTGTATCACTTCTCTCTTCAAATCACTACAGTGAATCGGTCTTTTGTATACATCTATTCCTTTCAACTCACGGATAAGAATATTATTGATACTACCAACATAACCAAGTCTTCCAAAATTCTCAAAATCCTTAAATCCAACATCAATGCCGTTAATAAAGTCCGTAATATTGAACGCGTCTTTGCACTTTTCATTCAAGAAAATGTTCAAATTAAACTTATTATTTGTCGTATTATTGGTTGTATGTGTTCCGAGATTTTCTTTCATTACTTCCAAGAGTTGTTTCTGAAATTCTTGATTTTGTTTGATAAATTCAATAATCAAACTTTCATTCATTTGTTGGGGTTGTTGTTGGGGAATTTCTGGATTTTTTACCTCGTTTATTTCAATAGTTATATTTTCTTCGGAGGGTTTCGTATTTTCTTCGGAAAAATTACACTTTTTTTGATGTTTCCATAAACCGCTTTTATTTTTATAAATTTTACCACAGTCGCATTTCATTTCTTTTTGTCCTTGAGACTTTGCGATTTCCACGGTTTCCATTTGGTTTCCATCCTTACTGACATTATGTTTATCGGTTAAAAGGTGTTTTTTAAAGTCACTCTTTCTAAAGCATTTATAGTCACAATGTGTACAGTAAAAATCATTGAGAGTTTTTGAGACTTTTGAGATTTCCATGGTTTCCTAAATTTATAAAAGAAAAAAATTTAAATCCTTTTTTTCAAAAAACAAAAATTATGCTCACAAAATTATGGTGTCACCCAAAATACAGAAATGTGGAATTTAGAGCATTATGATGTAAAACACGTTTTGAAAACTAGTTGTATCCAAAATACCCTAGGTTTTGAAAATTGGACATTTATTTTTGTCCATTTTTTCAAACCCCTATGGCTTTTGAGCAAAAATTTCTTCCA
>JACCEB011994798.1_pt1 | contig 19090 bp, 19 predicted proteins | sample 7454761 | NCBI WGS metagenome assembly JACCEB01 (sample SAMN15323454, study PRJNA562643) | freshwater metagenome | isolation source: river surface water | place: USA:Blue River Watershed | collected 2017-08-18 | reverse complement strand
TTTATAAAAAAATTGAATAAATATTATTTTTACTATTTATCCTATAAAATAATGAATACTAGTGATTATATTGTGAACCCTTTCTTAAATTTATTAAATGATGATTCAATAGATAATAAACAATTATATAATGATTATAGTGATGTATTCATAATTTGTAGTAAAGATACAGAACTAATAACAAATGATATTTATAAATACCATATTGATAAAAATATTTATAATGAACTTAAAAAAAATTTAATTTTAGTAAAAACAAATATAAATATAATAAATAATTTAAATCATAAAAATAAGTTATTACTTTTATCAAAAAATGTTTTACAAGATATAAATATATTTAATTATAATCTTAATGAAAAAAATATAGGTCTATTAATTTTAAATATTAATTATGAAAATATTTTATTATATTTATCACAATTTAAACAAAAAGATAATTTGGAAGAATTATTTAAATTTTTATCACTGAATACATATTTTAAAGGTACTACTACTAATGTAAAAACATATAAAAAAATTAATGAATTAATTAATTTTGAAGATAGTAATTATTGGACATATAATTATAAATGTAAAATAGATTTAACTGAATATTTTAATAATAGAAAATTTAATTTGTCAAATACTGTTTTAAAAGAATTAGGATGTTATTTATTAGATATACATAAAAGTAAAAATTATATTGATCCAAGTAAACTGTTATTATCTGGTAATTTTAAATATGCAGTTTTTAATGAAAAACAAATTAAAAAAGATGATATTAATGCAGTGTTTGATATGTTAGATGAAAAACAACAATATTTTTTATTTTGTAATTTAATTGTTTCAAAAAGATATTGTCATCTTGCATTAAATAATGTATATTTATTAAGATTAATGAAAAATACAATTACAAAATATATTGAACTATTTAGATATTTAATTGGATATGCATGGATGAAATTTTATTTTGATGAATCAATTAAAAAATCATATATATCAAAAGATGATGATTTTGTTTTTGATATTAATACTGCTTCTGAATTACCATATTTTCCTTTTTTAGCATCTAATCCCAAATTAAATCCATATATGCCTATATTAATTAATGATTTAAACTTAAATTCACAAAATAATATAGGTGGAATACCTGATTATTATGAAAATCCTACACCAATTAATAATGGTATTTGTAATTTAGGAGAATTTAAAACTAGACTTAATATATTTTGTACAAATAATTCTAAATATAATATTTTTGAAAATGTCGAGTTTGAAAAAGATAAGATTGCAATTAGTGGTAGTGTTATGACTGCATGTTTACAAAGAAACCATCCATTAATGTCACTTTTTAATAAAATAAATAAATTTGAAGATAAATTATCAAGATTTTATAATGAATATTATGCATTAGCAGATATTGATATTATGTTTTTAACTGATGATATATTTGATTATATGACTAAAGTTCAAAAATTTTATAAACAAATTGTAAATAATATTTGTAAATTTTATCCGGATTATGCTGAACCATCTCACACAAAACTTATTATAGATAAAATAGTATATGTATTTGTTAGTGAAGAAACAGCTCTTGCATTATGTAATAATTCATATGAAACACTTAATAAAGTTAAAAAATCACTAGAAGAACCTAATACTAAAAAAATATTTGAAAAAATATATCACTGTGAATTAGATAAATTTATTAAAAATCGATTAAATAAATTTTCAGAAGAAGAAATAGATCATTTAAAAAAAATATATCCTGAATATTTTGATTTTGAAAACTTAAATTGGAAAATTAGATTTTCTAATAAAAATAATTGTAATGATATTAATATTTTAGTTAATTATAAATATCAAATTAAATCACCATATATTAGTCATAAACTTGAATTATTTAATGTTAAATATAATGATTTTTTTTCAACTGTTCAATCGTTCCATTTACCATGTGTTAGATCATATTATGATGGGAACAATGTTTATATGTTACCATCATGTGTTACTGCACATTTAACATATATGAATATTGATTATAAATATTTTTCTGGTTCAAGAGATCCTGTTGATATTATTAATAAATATAGAATGAGAGGTTTTGGTACATGGTTAAATGAAGATGAAAAAATCATTTTAACTAGGTATAGTAAACATAATCCATTTTGGAATAATTTATATGATATTAATAATGATAATTCTGTTGATGGTTTTTTAAGTATTAATCATAAATTATTTCATCCAAGAATGTATAATTTAGATTTTTATTATGATGCATTCCCTATTGATTGGAATGAACCATATATTGTACAAAAAGAATCACGTAAAATTGAGACAAATGACGAATATTTTATTGAATTAACTAATAGATATAAAATTAAACCAAATTTTCCATTTTTAAATGAAATGCAAACTATCGGTATTAATGGTTCTATTAGAAAACTTAATAAATGGGTTATTGATGGTTGCTGGAATATTATGCAAAATAGTATTAAAAAAGAAAAAAATAGTTTTAAAATAGTAGATGCTAATAAAATTATTATTAATAAAAAAGGACACTATTTTTATGATATATCTGGATTATACAATACATATAAAACAAAAAAAATGAATTTAATTATACCTAATATAGATAAAGAACCATCAATTACAGTAAATAATGAACAAAATGTAGATGTACTTAATGAACAAAATAATGAACAAAATAATGAACAAAATGTAGATATAATTAATGAACAAAATAATGAACAAAATGTAGATATAATTAATGAACAAAATAATGAACAAAATAATGAACAAAATAATGAACAAAATAATGAACAAAATGTTGATGTAATTAATGAACAAAATGTTGATGTAATTAATGAACAAAATGGTGAAGTAATTAATGGACAAAATATAAACCCATTATTATTAGATATAAATGAATATAATTTTGATTCAGACGAAGATAATTATTAAATATAAAAAATGTTGAAAAAAAAATATTATAATTTATATTTACTATTATAATGGAAGTAGAAAAGACAAAGGAAACCATTGCAAAATTATCTCAATATTTAAAAAAAAATCTTGCAATTAAAGCAGAAAATGGTATTTATGATTTTAGTAAAGAATATACTAATACATTTGATATGCCACAATTATTAGAATCAGTATATGATACAAAGTTAGATGAAATACTCGAATCATTAGCTAATAATAGTTTTAATTTTGAATATAATGAAAATGATGAAAAAAAAAAAACAGAAATAGAACAAACTGTATATAAATTAGCATTTTTAACACCAGAAGAATTAAATCCGGATGAGTATGAAAAATTATTAAAAAAGAAAGAAATATTAGAATATAAAAAAAATGATGTAAAATCATCAAATGCATTTAAATGTGTAAAATGTAAAAAAAGAAGAGTTAATGTAACACAAGCACAAGTAATGTCAGGTGATGAACCGGCCACAAATTTTGTAGAATGTTTAGAATGTGGACATAAATGGTCATTTCATTAAAAAATGGAAAATGCATGTGATAATATTTTACAAATTATGAAAGAAACAATGGAATCATATAAAAATATCAAACCATATAATTTAAATAAACATAAAATAAAGAATATGTATACAACAAATTACTTAAAATCTATTGAACTTTATTATAGTATTTGTAATAAATCTTAATGTTAATTTATTATAAAAAAATTGATTTTTAATTTAATTAATACTATATTTAATATGTATGTTAGATGCATCATCATTTTACCTTAGAGATATAAAATTAAATAATGATCCAAAAATACAAATTACTAATGCATTAAAAAAATTAGGATATTTAGATTTAGATTATGAAAATAGACAAAAAAAATACATTGAAACAATATTATCAAAAATGATCTTAAATAGTAATATTGATTATAATAAATCTTTTTCTTTTTATATTGAACAAATAAAAGAGACAAATGAATATAAACAATATAATGAATATTTATTATATTCACACAAAAGATATGAAGAATTAAAAAAATACATATTAGACAGTAAATTAAAAGATTTTTATGATAATTGTACAAAAGAAGAATTGGCATATTTAGGTTATTAATTTTTTATTTTTCTAATGAATATGCATCTAATTTATCTAAATATACTTCGAGTAAATATATTTGATTATTATTTGATTTATAATAATAATATGTTCTATATCCACTAGAACCAAATAAATATAGGGTATTATTAGTATCTTTGTTAATTAAATTATAAGCATCAATTTGAAACTTTCGATCTTTTGGTGATATACAAATTTCGTCTTTTGGTGAATTAGATAATATAAAATTTTCAATAATACTTATACCAGATTGATCAATTTCTGTTTTTGACATTATAATAAATTATATTTTTTTATAATTATTTTTTTCAATTTTTATTTATAATGCAATTAAAATTAGTATCGACATATGTTGATGGTCAAACAAGTAATTACAGTACATGTTGTCTAATATGCGATATAGAATCTGATAATATAGTAATAATTCCTTATTATAGTAATAATTCCTTATTATAGTAATACTATAATTATATGTAGTAATAGTATAATAATATATATGTAAATTATTTTTCTATATTTATTTATGAGTAAAAAATATATTAAATTAACACCTATAGAACATATTTTAACAAGACCAAATATGTATATTGGTGAGATTACCAATAAAATTTCAAAAGAATATATATTTGATAAAAATAATATAATAGAGAAAGAAATAGAATATAATCCAGGATTATATAAAATTTGTGATGAATTAATTGTAAATGCATATGATGTTTCAGTAACTGATAAAACAGTAGATATTATAAGTGTTGAAATAAATAAAGAAAATTTTAAAGTATATAATTCAGGATTAGGAATACCAATAGAAAAACATCCAGAATATAAAATATATACTCCAGAATTAATATTTGCAAATTTATTAACATCAAGTAATTTTTCAGACACAGAAGAAAGAATAACAGGTGGGTTACATGGTTTAGGTTCGAAACTATCTGCAATTTTTTCAAAAAAGTTTATTGTAAATGTGTGGAATAAAAATCAACATTATTATCAAATATATGAAAATAATTTGTCCATAATAAATAAACCAATAATAGAAAAACAAACAAGTAAAAAAAGCGGTGTTAGTATTGAAATATATCCAGATTTTGAAAAATTTGGTAACAAAGAATTTACAGATGATATGATAAAATTAATAGAAAGAAGAATATATGATTTAACATGTTTAGTAAAACCTAATATTAAAATATTATTAAATGGTAAAGAAATACAAACCGGATATAAAACATATTTAGAATTATATAAAAGTGAGAATAAATGGTTATATGGTTCATGTATTAAAAATAATTTTTGGTATTTTGCTATAAGATTTAATAATAATTTGGAACAAAATCATCATATAAGTTTTGTTAATTCAATATTTACAAGTAATGGAGGGACACATTTAGAATATTTATTAGATTTGCTTTTGCCAAAATTTCAAAAATTAATTGATAATAATTTAACTAAAAAGTTTTTAAAAGAAAATTTAACTATATTTTTAGTGACATCAATAGTTAATCCATCATTTAATTCACAAAGTAAAGAAACATTGGTATTACCATCTAGTAAATTTGGTTTTACATGTTCTATAAATAATATATTTTTTGATGAATTAAAAGATTCTGAATTATTACAAAAATTAAAAGAAATTAATAACAAAATGAATTTAAAACAATTAGGTAAATTTGATGGAAGTAAAAAAAAAAAAATAATAATAACAAAGTTAGAAGATGCTAATTTAGCAGGGACAAAAAAATCAAATGAGTGTGTTTTAATATTAACAGAAGGCGATTCAGCTAAAGCAACAGCAATATCAGGTATTTCAGCTATTAAAAACGGTCGTGATTATTATGGTGTTTATCCATTAAGAGGCAAATTATTAAATGTTAGAGAAGCAACAACTATACAAATAAATAATAACCAAGAAATTATAGATTTAAAAAAAATTTTAGGTTTAAAGTCAGGAACTACATACAATAAAGATAATTTAAATGAATTACGTTATGGTTCAATACTTTTAATGATGGATGCTGATGAAGATGGATCACATATAAAAGGTTTAATAATAAATTTTCTAAATTATTTTTTCCCATCATTATTAAAAATAGAAGGTTTTTTAAAAATCTTAATGACTCCAATAGTAAAAGTTTTTTTAAAAAACGAAACAAAAAACTTTTCAAATTTAAGAATATATAATGAATGGTTAATTAAAAATCCAGGAAATTATAAAATTAAATACTATAAAGGGTTGGGTACATCAACTGCCGAAGAATCAAAAGAATATTTTAAAAATCTTCAAAATAATACCATTCAAATTATTGATGAAAATAATGAAAAATCAATACAATTAGCATTTTCAAAAGATAAAATTAATGAACGAAAAAATTGGTTAATAAATTATAATTCAAAAAATACATTACAAATAGTTCCACCTACAATTATAAATATAGATATGTTTATACATCAAGAATTAATTCATTTTTCAAATTATGATAATTTAAGATCAATACCATTATTAGCAGATGGATTAAAACCATCACAACGTAAAGTATTATATGCATGTTTTAAAAAAAATTTAAAATCTGAAATGAAAGTTGCACAATTAGCATCATATGTTGCAGAAGTTACATCATATCATCATGGTGAACAATCATTAGTTGGAACAATAATAAATATGGCACAAGATTTCGTGGGGTCAAACAATTTAAATTTATTAATACCATCTGGTCAAATGGGGACTAGATTATTAGGGGGTAAAGATCATGCATCAGGTCGTTATATTTTTACTTATTTAAATAAATTAACTGAAAAAATATTTTTAAAAGATGATAATGAATTATTAGATTATTTAGATGATGATGGTGATCAAATTGAACCTTTATTTTATTTACCAATTATTCCTACTATTTTAATTAATGGCGCAGAAGGTATTGGAACAGGGTTTTCTACATTAATACCAACATACGATTTAAATGATATTATTAACTGGTTTAAAAATAAATTAAATGGAAAATCAGTAATTGAATTAATACCTAAAGTAAATAATTTTAAAGGTGCAATAATAAAGTATGATGATACTACATATTTGTCATCGGGTATTTGTACAATTGATAAGGATAAAATTATTATAAGTGAACTACCAATAAAATTATGGACATCTGTTTATAAAGAAATATTAGATGAATTTATAGAAGAAGGGATTATAAAAAGTTACATTAATTACAGTTCTGATGTTGATATTTATTTTGAATTAAAAGTTTGTGATATAGATTATATAAATAATTTAAATGAAACAACTGACGAAAAAGGATTAAATAATTTATATAAATTATTAAAATTATATAAAACAATAAAAATAAGTAATTTAACATTATATGATAGTTCATTAAAACTAAAAACATATAATAATATTAATGAAATTTGCAATGAATTTTATAAATTCAGATTACCATATTTTGAAAAAAGAAAAATATTGTTAATTAACAAATATAATGATGAAATTAATTACTTAACTAATCAAATAAACTTTATAAATTTAGTTAAAAGTAATCCAAAAATATTTAATTTAGAAGAAGAAAAAATTATTGATTTAATTATTAAAAATAAAATTAAAAAATATAATAATTCTTTTGATTATTTAATTAATATGAGTTTTAAACAATTAAATATTGAAAATTTAAATAAATTAAATGATAAAATAATAGAATTAAAAACACGTAAAAAAGAATTAGAACGCAAAACTAGTAAAGATATATGGCTTGAAGATTTGAATAATATTACCACATATAAAGTTTAACATAATTATCTTGTTGATATCTACACACCGGACATGTGCATTTTTGACCATTTTTCTATTTTTCTATTTTTCAGCACACCATTTACCACAACACTCAAAATGAAATTTATGTTTACAATTAAACTCAATATATGCATCTACATGATCTGGGTCGTCATCTATATTTTGTTGACATATGCTACACATTGTATTAAGTACATCTGGATGTGGTTTAGGCGGTACTGGTGGAAATTGTGTTGATGGTTGATCTGAATGATTAAATATAATAAAATTAGTACCACTATTTTGTATATTTTTTAATTCCAAATATTTTTTTTATATTTTAAATATTTATTTTTATAATCCATTATTATATATAATATTATATTTTATGTCTATTCAAAATACCATTTAATGGATTATATATTAATAAATTCTTTTTATTAGCTAATTCACATGTTAATTTATAATTATTATTTATATTATCACTAATTAGTATAACAGAATCTTCATTAATGAAATCAATTTCACAATAAGTTTTATTATTATGATTATAATAAAATCCACCAATATTAAGTTCATATGTTTCATAAAAATTATTTAATATATTTAAATTTTCTATTGTATCATTAAAAATATCCAATGTATCATATTTTTTTTTCACAAATTTATTTAAATATTTAATAATAAAATCAAAATCGTTAATTATTTTACAATATAAATATAATTTTGTAAAATAAATTTCATCAATTTTATCATTTAATTTTATTAAGGGTTCGCTAATTTTAATTTCTAAAAAAAATGAATTTATATTATTTAATTTTAAAATGTTAGTATAATTTATTATAATATATTTTTCAGGACGATGAAATGTTAAATCTTTGTAAAATAGGTGTTCAATTAAATTATATTCTAGTAATTCTTCATATTTTTCAATATTATTATTAAAAAAATGTAAAGTTATAGTATAAAATGTTTCAATGCCTTTAGGTGTTTCTATTGTCACATTAACATAATCTGAATCTAAATGTGTAATTGCAATTCTTTTTATATTTATTTTTTGTTTTTTAAATGTTTGCAATAATGTATTAATTGGTATTAATAGTTTTTTTGGTGGATCTATTAATAAATAATCATATTTTATTTTTTTTATAAAATCTAGTTCATAATTATCTAATTTATTAAGATTTTTATAACATCTTGTTATTTCAACAATTGGATAATCTTGATTTAATTGTAGCTTTGATATTTTATATGCATTTTTAAAATTTAAAAGTTCATTATTATTTTCAACTGGTAAATACCCTATTTTTTTATTATTTTTAATATAAACCCCAATTGCATTAGTACTTTTAATATTATATTTTTCATGTCTTAAAGTAACTGGATCATCTACGCATGCTTCTTGTAGTGTACTTGCAAAACTATATATTCCTAAAATTTTATAACTAGGCATTATACTATATAAAAATATTATTTTAAGTTAAAATTATTTTTATCATCATAAACATAGTTTATAGAAAAACTGATAAAAAAATAATAAAATATAATATTATAATATTATGAAAAAAATGATACAATTTTCAGACTTTAATAATTTATTATATAATTATATTTTACAAAATTGTACAAAAACACCATTAATATTTTTTAAAGATAAGGATGTTGAATATAGTATTGAAGTTATAAAATTTTTATATCCTCAAAAAATTTATGATTTAATTATTGAAAAACATGAATATGTTAAAATACATATTGATGCATTTCCATATTTAAAAAAAAATAATTTTAGTAAAATATCATATGTTGATCCAAAAAATGATAAATATTTTTTACAATTAAACAATTCAGAATTATTATTAACAGAAAAATATTTTATTGTAACACTTAATTTATAAATACTTATGTACTAGTTTAATTTTTATTATAAAATTATAGTTTATAGTTATAATATGGAATCTATAATAGAATATTATGAATGTAATACACCTATTGATCCACAAGCTTTTATTAATTTAGGACAATTATTATATACAAATAATGATTTAATTTTTGAAGAAATATTTCAGTATGATAATTATAGATACTTAATTGTTGAAGGTATTAAAAATTATAAAAATACAAAATTAATAGAACTAAAAAAAGATATTTCTAAATTAAAAAAAGAAATTAAACAATTATTAAATAAAAAAAAAATATTTGTAAAAAATAAAAAAAATTATTCTTATATTTTACAAAAAAATAAAATTTATGAAGATACTATACAAAAATTGACACACCTTTATAATAATTTAAAAAACCAATTACAGATTTTTTACTGAAAAATGGAACATCGCAAAATTATATAAAGAATTATTTACTATGATAATTAAGTATGAAATGATTACTTAACTAAATGTTGAATAAATTTTATTTATGATTAATTTAGTAGAAGGTATCAACAACCCTTGCTAAATTTAAGATTTATAACTTAATTTTAACACCTCAATTGGAAAATACACAAATTAAGTTTTCTTTTTAATAAAAGCATATAACCTCTTAAAATTAAGATGTCAAATAGATGCACGCCTTATAAGGTACAATTATATCGTTTTCATTTAAGATGCTAAGGTAAAAAGTTTAGCTTTTTTTCAGTGAAAAATGTGTAATTATTTATTATATTTTATGTATATTTATTAAATGTATTTTGTTTATATGAATTTAAATTTATTGATGGAATGTACTTTATCTATATAATATTCTTGAATATTGCCATCATTATGTAATACTTGTACTTTAACTGCACCACGTGGTAGTGTTTCATATATTTTAATTATTTTACCATGTTTATTAGTGTTTGTAATAATTAATGAATCTATATTTATATTTTAGTATATTAGTTGGTAAACTATAATATGTTGGAAATGTTGTATATTCAAATTTATCATCGCCAAGTATTGTTATTTTAGGTTTTGCATTTATATTATCATAATTTTCATAACATATTTTTTTATAACACCAAACATTTGTGCTTTTTCATGAAATACTCGATCATTTACATTAATAATTCGTCCATTATCATTATAACTAGGTATACACAAATCTTCTGGATTATAATTAATTTTTTCATAAAATGTAGATGGATTTATTAAACTCGAATATGATAATCCTGTTTTTTCATCATCTTTTGTTATATAATTATGATTACTATATTTATCAAATTTTATATTAGAATGTGATGGATTTTCTATTTTTTCAACTAGTTTTTCTTTTAATTGTTGATGTATTGAGTCAGTATATTGCTGTTATCGTGGTTCTTGTATATTATAATTATTCATTGAATATTTTGGTTGATGTATTGAGTCAGTATTATAATCAGTATATTGCTGTTGTCGTGGTTCTTGTATATTATAATTATTCATTGAATATTTTGATTGATTTTGAGCGGACATTTTTTATTTATATTATTTACTAAATAGTTTTGTTGTTAATATAGTTCTGATTCGGAATTATCATAATTTTGATATATTTGTTGTGTTTCTGATTTTTGATTCACTTTTTGTTTAGAAACCTTTTTTTGTAAAAAATTATACATATATATTTATTTATAAAAAATAATTATAAATTTTATATAATTATTACAATAGTATGAATTATTTTTAATGTGAATTACTTATTTTATAAAAAATTGAATATTCAACATGTTAATTATAATTTCCATATTTATGTCAGAACTAGAAAATAATGTTGCAACTACTAATTTATTAAATAAATTAAAAATTAATGTATCACATGAATTATTAACTAAATTACAAACTGAATTATCATCTGAATTATTAACTGAATTACAAACTGAAATATCAACTGAATTATTAACTAAATTACAAACTAAATTATCACCTGAATTATTAACTGAACTATTATCTGAATTATTAACTGAATTACAAACTGAAATACAAACTAGATTAAATATAGAAGAAAATAATTTAGTTTCACAACCTGATTTAGACAATAATATTAATGAATTAATAAAAGAATTATCAATTTTAGATAATCAGCTTTATTATTAAAATATTTTTTTTATAAATTAATATAATATATGTTTTTTATTTCATTATGTTCAGCAATAGCAAATAATAAAAAATATCAAAAAAGATTTAAAATAATTTTTAATATATCACTAGTTATTTTATTAGTAGTATTTTTTTGTTATATACAACAAATATTTTAGATTGAATATGTATATTTATTAATGTATAAAAAAATTGATAAATATACAAATTAACTATAATACATTAATTTTATGGATATTTTAAGGTATAAAGTAACAACCCCTTACAAAAGTGAACCAATGGAGGTATCAATATTAAGTTATACATTAAATTATGTGATATTTATGATAAAATTAAAAAACGGAGAAATCCACCATCATAGAGAATATATTAATCAAACATTAGATAAAATAATATTATTTGAATTATTAAATGAGTCAATGTTATGGAATATAATATTTGAAATAAAAAATATATCATCAACAATATTCTATAAATTAGATATAATAATAACAATTGAAATGGATTTAATAGAAGAATATAGAAAGATATCATCAGGTTTTAATATGTTATTATTATCTAAAAATGCGGTATTACCATCATTTACAAAATTTGATGATAATATAAGTATTTTGCCAGAAGATAAAATGTATAATCCACCCGAAAACTTTGGTGTAAAATTATATGATTATCAAAAAAGGTCATTACATAAAATGATGCAAATAGAAAAACAAAATATAACTTATAATATTGGTTATTCATCAAAAATAAATTTTATGAATAAAACATTTAATTTTGATCCAATAAAAGGTATAATATCTGATAAAAATAGAATATTTAAAGTAAAGACAAATGGTGGTATATTAGCGGATGAAATGGGTTTAGGTAAAACGATAACCACACTTGCATTAGTATGCAGTAATTTATCTACCTATAATGAATTATACAAACCATCAAGAATAGATAATTTTAATAAAATATATTCAAAAGCAACATTAATAGTTTGTCCATCACATTTAACAAAACAATGGGAATTAGAAGCAAAAAAGTGTAATAAAAATTTTAAAATTTTAGTAATTAATACAAAAAAAGATCATGAGAAATTGTTATTTAATGCATTTATGGATAATGATATAATTATTACATCACACCAATTTTTAATGAATTTTAAATATTATCCAACATTACATTTTGGATATATAACACCAAGTAATTATGATCCATCATTTAGAACAACAAAAATTAATCAAAAATTAAAAACGATTGTTGAAAATGTTGAATTTAATAAAATAAAAGTGTCAGAATGTCCAATATTTGAATTTTTCTATTTTCATAGATTGATATTAGATGAAGGTCATGAGATATTTGGTGAGATGTTAGGTAATTCATCATTAACAAAATATATGGCAAATTGGTTAAGTTCAATTGATAGTGAAAATTATTGGTTTGTATCTGGTTCACCATTTGTAAATTTAGTAGGTGTTGAAAATGCATTTAAATTTATAAATTTAACATTAATAGATGATGATGATAATATAGAAATAAACTATAGAAAATTAAAAAGTTATTTACCTCCTGATGAGTTAACAGTAAAATATGAAATAATAAAAAAAAAATATATAATTGATAATATTTTAAATAATATATGTATTAGACATAAAAAATCAGATGTAGAAGATTTACACATACTTGGTTATGAAGAACATGTAGAATGGATAAATTTTACAGATTTAGAAAGAAATATTTATAATTCAAAAGTTGGTAAAATTGATACTAATAGTTTATTAAAATTATGTTGTCATCCACTCGTTTTAGAATCAAGTAAACGAATATTTGGTGATGTAGAACTTGATCTTAATTTGATGGAACAAAAATTAATTGAACATCATAAAAATCAAGTAGAAGTTTATACTAATAAATTATCAAAATTACAACAAGCAAATAACCAATCATATCACATGGTTAAGAAAAACTACGAAACAATAATAAGTGAATCAAAGTTTTTATTAACAATGTTAGAAAAAATAACAAATACTGAAAATAATGTTGAAGATGTAAATGTATGTGCAATTTGTTTTGAAGAAGCTAATTTATCATTAACAAAATGTGGTCATATATATTGTAGAGATTGTGTATTAGAGTGGGTAAATAAAAGACATAATTGTCCAACATGTAAAAAAGAGTTAACTATGAATGATATATTTTTAATTAAAAAAGATCAAACACAAGATACTAAAGAGCAAGAATTTAATCCATTAATTAATAAATATGGGTCTAAATTAGGTAAAGTAATTTTAATGATCAAAGCATTAATAACACAAGAAAAAACAAGAATTATTATTTTTTCACAAATGGATTGTATGTTATCATTAATTAGTAAAACTTTATCTGAAAATGGTATTGCAAATAGTACAGTTAAAGGTAATGTTTGGTCTAAAAATGCTGCGATTTCTAGATTTAAATCGGGTAAGAATATATCTGGTGATGATAATAAAGTAATCCTATTATCTTTAAAGAATTGTGCATCAGGTACAAATTTAACAGAAGCGTCTCATATATTTTTTATTGAACCTATTAATGAGAAAAAAGAAGTATGTAAAGCAATTGAAGGACAAGCAATAGCTAGAGCATGTAGAATAGGACAAGAACAAAAAATTAAATTATATAGATTATTAATTAAAGATACTGTAGAAGAGCAAATTTATAATTCTGTATATGTTTAAAATTTTTAAAATTGGTTTATATATAAAAATAAAATAATTATATTTTTTAATGATATATGATTATGTTATTATTGGTAATAATATAAATTCATTAATGTTATCTTATTATTTAATTAAAAATAATAATTCAGTAATTATTTTAGAAAAAAAATCTAAAAATGATTTTTATTTTTATTCAAAAAATACTATAATTAACCGTAATCCAAAATATTCAAATAATGATGTTAATTTTTTAAATTTTTTAAATGAACTAAATGTTGATTTTAAAGATATAGGTACTAAAATAAATATTAATTTTAATTTAACTGAAAATTTTCAATTAAATGAATTGTTAATTATTTGTTTTGATATTATAAGTGAAAATAAATATACAGAAATAAAATTAAGTGACAAAATAAATTTATTTTCAAGTAAAACAAATGAATTTATTAAATATTTATGTAAATATTATAATTATGATTATAATGAAATTTATTATTATGATTTTATACAAATAATAAATAATTGTTTAATTAATGAATTTTATAATATTGATGAATCCGTATTATTAAATATTTTATTAGAAAAAACACAAGCTACTGTTATTTTTGAAACAGAATATAAAAATATAAATAATAATTATATCGAAACAAATAATAATAAATTTGAATTTAAAAAAAAATGTATTTTTTGTATATCTCCAGAAAAAATAAATATGAGTATTAAATATGATAATATAATAGAAAATAAAATATATAATTATACATTTGACATTCAAGAATCTATTATAGAAAAAAATAAAATAACTTATTATAAAAATAAAAACAATATTACATTTTATTCTAATTTTGACAGTTTGGATTTTATAAAAAAAGATCATTATTTTTTAAATAATTATGAAAAAACAGTTGTAACAAAAAGAGTTTTTAATCAAGATATATATGATGAAAAATATATAATTTTAAATAATAACATTTCAATAGAAGATAACATTATACGAAATTATAAATTATTAAATAAAATAACTAATTATAAAATTTTTAAAATTTATAAAAATGATACAATTATTGATATTATAAAACTATTTTTAGTAGTAAAATTATTTATTAAATGAAAAAAAAAATATAGTTTATATTAAATAATGCACTATTCTGCAACAGGAGAATTTATTATTAAAAAAGAAAAATTTACTAATACTAATGTGATAGAGACAATTCAAGAAATTCCAAAAATTGAAGTATTACCTAATGAAAGTACACCTACTATAATTCATGCTTCAGCCAATAATAATTTAACTGAACCTTTTGGTAATACTATTGAACCTTTTGGTAATACTACTGAACCTTTTAAAAATAATATTGAACCTTTTGGTAATACTACTGAACATTTTGGCAATACTAATGAATCTATAAATAATATTGTAGAGACATTACTAAAAAATGCAAATATTATTAAAGAGTATGATTCATTAGAATTAAATTATAGTGAAGTTTAAAATAAATAAAATAAAAAATATTTTGAAAAGTAATTTTTATTTTATGTATTTGTATTTATTTGACGTTTAATAAAATTAGGATTAATGTTTTTATTTTTCACTAAAAAGTTGTAATTAATTATATCCACCATTTAGTCATGTTAAATATAATTGCAATTGCAAGACACTATACATATTAATTAATTATTTTATTAATTATCTTTATATAATTTATAAATCTTATTTTTAATATAATAAAGGTGTAATAACTTATTTAAAAAAATAGTATATAATTAAATTAATAATGACATTAAGTATAGGTATTGATTTAGGAACCACATATTCATGCGTAGGAGTTTACAAAAATGGAAAAGTAGAAATTATTGCAAACGATCAAGGCAATAGAACTACGCCATCATTTGTTAGTTTTACTAGCGAAGAAAGATTAATTGGCGAAGCATCAAAAAGTTCCGCATCTGGAAATCCAAAAAATACGGTATATGATGCGAAAAGATTAATTGGTAGAAATTTTAATGACACCATTGTTCAAGATGAAATGAAATATTTATCATATAGTGTAGTTAATAAAAATAGCAAACCTGTTATTGAAGTAGACTATAGAAATGAAAGAAAACAATTTACACCAGAAGAAATATCATCAATGATTTTGCATAAAATGAAAGAAGTATCTGAAGCATTTTTAGGTGAAACAGTAAAAGATGCGGTGATTACAGTACCAGCATATTTTAATGATGCACAAAGACAAGCAACAAAAGATGCCGGTGCTATTGCTGGTTTAAACGTACTTCGTATTATCAATGAACCTACAGCAGCAGCTATTGCATATGGTCTTGATAAGAAGGGTAAATCACAAAATGTTTTAATTTTTGATTGCGGAGGTAAATGTTCTGCTTCCTGTGGTGAAAGCCCACTTTATTAAGTTAACATTAACTTGATAAAAATCTGGTGAATTGCTGGAAACTTCCTGATCGGGACTTGAAGAAAAAATTAATATAACTAAATAATATGAAAAACTGTACTGTGTGCAAAGAAAATAAAGAAATAAACTGTTTTTATGATAAAAAACTTCTAAAGATGGAAAAGAAAGTATGTCGTATTAAAAAGTATTCTGAAAAGAAAAAATCCACGAATTACATATATATCTACAAAAACACATCCAAAAGGTAAAATAAAATGAACTTGAAATTTATGATTGTATGTGTTGGACAAATTTAAGACCATGTTGGAAAATTGAAAATCTTAAAAAATCAGATAAAATATGTTTAGAAACAATTGAAAAGCATAAAAAACAATTAATAGTTATATTAATAATAAATCCGGACTAATTGTTTAAACAATTAGGAGCCAATAGAACCACAACGTGACTGGTAACGGTGAGCGTGAAGGTTTGAAAATCTATTGGATTGGACAATCAGCAGCCAAGCGTCTTGGTGACAAGATGAAGGTTCAACGACTAGTAGGAGTAATCTCACGTTAGAATTATTATTAATTCTAAGAAAAACAATAAGTTTTTTAGAAGAAACTGCCACGAGCGCCAGACACCTTTTTAAATAAAAAAAGGTGAAGATATAGTCTGACCTTACGTGAAAGCGTAAGAAGTTAGGATAAAGAGCCTAACGATAACAATTATCATGGGAACGCATGATGTATCCATCTTAAATATTGATGATGGAGTATTCGAAGTAAAAGCAACAGCAGGTAACACACATCTAGGAGGTGAAGATGTAGACAATGTTTTAGTAACACATTTTACAAATGAATTTAACAGAAAATATAAAGTAGATATGACTACGAGTGCAAAAGCAATGAGAAGATTAAAAACAGCATGTGAATCAGCAAAAAGAACTCTATCAAATGCAAATGTAGCAAATTTAGAAATTGATTCATTATTTGAAGGTAATGATTTTTCAGCAACATTAACAAGAGCAAAATTTGAAAATTTATGCGGTGATATTTTTCAAAGAACTATGGAACCAGTTGAACAAGTATTAAAAGATTCTAAACTGTCCAAAAGTGAAATTGATGAAATTGTTCTAGTTGGTGGATCTACTAGAATTCCAAAAATTCAAGAACTATTATCAACATTTTTTAATGGTAAAGAATTAAATAAAAGTATTAATCCAGATGAAGCAGTAGCATATGGTGCGGCAGTACAAGCAGCAATATTATCTGGAACAGGTGATGAAAAATTAAGTGGTCTTTTATTACTTGATTGTACACCATTATCACTTGGTGTTGAAACAGCAGGTAATGTTATGACTGTATTAATTCCAAGAGGTTCAACTGTACCAGTAAAGAAAACTCAAACATTTTCAACAGCATCAGATAATCAACCCGGATGTACTGTATGTGTATATGAAGGTGAACGAAAATTTACTAGAGATTGCAACTTATTAGGCAAATTTGATCTTCATGGAATTCCACCAATGCCAAGAGGTGTGCCACAAATTGAAATTACATATGAAGTTGATGTTAATGGTATATTACAAGTTCAAGCATGTGAAAAGAGTTCTGGTAAATCAGAAAAAATAACTATTAAAAATGATAGTAGTAGATTAACTGATGAACAAATTGAAAAGATGATTGCAGAAGCAGAAAAGTTTAAAGATGAAGATGAAAAAGCTCAAAAGAAAGTACAAGCAAGAAATAATCTTGAAAATTATGTTTATAATATTAAAAGTACAGTATTAAATGAAGAAAAAATGAAATCCTCATTAGGAAGTGATTTAGAAACAGTTAGTAATACTGTTAATGATACTATTAAATGGTTAGATGATAATAAAACAGCAACCACTGAAGAGTATGAAGCAAAACAAAAAGAAGTAGAAGATTTATTAATGCCTTTAGTGCAAAAAGCATATCAGGCAAATATGCCTCAACAACCAAATGATATGCCTCAACAAGATAATACACAATAAATAAAATAATATATAAATTAGATAATTAATAAAAATATAAATTTTATTAATTATATAAAAAGTTTTATAATTCTTTATATTCAATACATAGTTGTAATAGTGCT
>JACCEB011452460.1_pt1 | contig 19097 bp, 31 predicted proteins | sample 7454761 | NCBI WGS metagenome assembly JACCEB01 (sample SAMN15323454, study PRJNA562643) | freshwater metagenome | isolation source: river surface water | place: USA:Blue River Watershed | collected 2017-08-18 | reverse complement strand
AGTCCCACTCTTTATTCTTCAGGCGTTTAGTAATAGTATTAAAGTTATCACCACCGTAAAAACCGGCACCAAGATTATAAGCAAAGCTGAGCAGAGCGCCTCTTTTTCCATCTGACATTTCATTCCAATGTGGGATCTTACGAAGGGCAGGAAGAAACTGGTTCTTACACTGACTGATTAGCAGATCATCTGCTTCTTGCTGAGTGATCGTATCACCAAGTTTGAATGCTGATCCATCTTTCTTACGAGTGGATCCCCATCCAATTGTGATTGGAAGTCCACCAGTCAGAGGATCGGGATATGCCTTGAGATGACATCCTTCAAACTCTTTTATTAACTTGATTCCCATCATTGGAACATCATCACCACCTGCTACTGGAGCAGAAGGAGCTGCAGCAGCAGGGGCTGGTGCAGCATTACTCTTTTTTCCTCTATAAATCTCCGCCCAATCTACATTGTCCTCAAGGAACTTGACTGGGAGGTTATCTTCCAACCATTGAACTGCCTTCACATGGTTGGGGTTCTTCTCATCATAGAATTTGAAGAAGTTGTGTAAATCTACTCTTGCCATTGTTTACTCTCCTATCAATCGAAAATTCTACCCCAACCATCGTTGCCACCTGGACACCAACGATGCTTGAGAACTGCTTTAGTATAAATGGTTTTCTTACCATTTGTCACAGGACCAGTATAGTTATCATTCAGAGAACCATATGGATCATTAACATAATAACCCTTACCATCTGGGGTCTTACCAATTACAACACACATGTGCCCACCAGTAGGTGCAGAAAGAGAACCCCTGTGAAGGATACCAATAACGACAGGCTTCCCAGCATCAAGGCTTTTATCAATATCAGCGAAAGAAAGATTGTAACTAAAGTGTGACTTAACTCCATAACCTGCCAGAACTTTTGTCTGTACCGAATGGTCAGTCGTGTCACCAATCGCAAATACTTTCTTGACATATTCGTCATCACCTTTAATGCTTCCTGGTTTAAGGAACGCAAGACACATAGCACATGATGAACTGTTACAAGTCCTGTGTGCATCTCTGTAGTTATCTACTTGATTAAAGTAAGGAACTGCCAGAACTGCTGGAGTTGGTGGTTTGGTTCTGAAGATACCAATCCAATCAGTTTCTGAATCATCCAAAAATTGAGCAGGTAGGTTATCTTCTAACCATTGAACTGCTGCTACATGATTAGAATTGCCATCATCATAATACTTAAAAAAGTTATGAAGATCTAAGGTCATATATTTTTATAGCATCTGAGCTATTTATCAGAACCTATATTCATTTAACTTTTCCAAAACTTTATTCAAATAATGATGTGCCAACCACTTAGGATCATACCCAGATTTGTTCATCCACTCTTTATCCAGATCTGCTTTCAATTTCAAAACCTCACAAATTGCAATATCTTTAGTAATATTTCCTCTTGGCATTACAATAAAAAACTCTGTCCTATATTTAGGACAGAGTTTGAGATTATTTCTTATTATTTCAAACCAGTGATGGTTCTTTGACAGTTAATTTTACATACTCTAAAACATTTTCAGGTGTCGAGATTTCATAGGGGTCTGTGTCTGCGTTGTCACGAAGACCCTCTTCAATGAATAGTTTCTCGATGACTCCGTTGTCCACAACTGCAGCATAACGCCAAGAGCGATCACTGAAACCAAGGTTAGATTTGTTGACAAGGTATCCCATAGAACGTGTGAAATATGCATTGCCATCTGGAATAAGTTTTACATTTTTAATATTCTGATCTTGTGCCCAAGCATTCATAACAAAACCGTCATTAACAGAGACACAATAAATGTCATCAATGCCAAGAGAAGCAAACTCTTCATACTTCTCTTCAAATCCAGGGAGTTGATAAGAACTGCAAGTAGGAGTGAATGCACCAGGCAAACTGAAAATAACCACACGCTTATTATCAAAGAGATCGGCAGATGTGCGAGTAACAAACTCTCCATTCTCTCTGAATACAAACTCTACTTGTGGAATTTGATAACCCTCTTTACGCATATTTACCTCCATCAAAATACACCAGGAATAATTTGCCCAGTGGCAAGATAAGAACCAGCAGCTGCTACAAATCCAATCATAGCAAACCAACCATTGATACGCTCAGCTTTTTCAGTAAAAATTTTGTTCATTGTTTTTCTCCTTGGTAAGGGTGTTGTTGTTTAAGTTCTGAGTTTGAATTACAAACTATTTTTTCTTTGATGGGTTTGATAACGATAAACTTATCATTCTTTAAAGTGCCAGCAATTTTGACTTCTAGTTCTTGTCCATTAGTCCAAGAACCATCATCTACAAGTTGTTTAAGGGCAATAGAAAGTTGTCCTAGCATTTCGCCAGTGGTCACAGGTTTTCTTCCTGCTCAGTCAAGATCACACAATCTGACTTAGGATATGCTACACAAAGCAGTGCAAATCCTTCTGCCATCTGGTCATCATCAAGGAAAGATTGTTCTTCATTATCAATCTCACCAGAGACAACTTTACCAGCACAAGAGGAACAAGCACCAGCCTTACATGAGTAAGGAAGGTCAATACCTGCTTCTTCTGCTGCTTCAAGAATGTATTGATCCTCAGCACACTGAATAGTGGTTTCAGTACCGTCAGGGGTTTGAAGTGTAACGTTGAATGTCATTTCAATAAGTTTCTGAAAGTTGTTCTACAGCATAACCCAAAGTCACAAAAAATGCAACTGTTGTGATGGTCCAAATTACTTCAGTCATCAGAAGATTCCGAAGAAGAAGTTGCCAGTGCTAACATAAGAAATGATGCCAGCAACAAAACCGACCATTGCCCAGCGCCCATTAGTCCTCTCCTTTACTTGATTGGGACTCAACATCCCATAATTTTCATAATACATGACAGGCTCTTTGGCAAACATATTTTGTTGACCAAATTCATTAGTTGTAACAGTCATCGTAGTTTTGTAAAGATTTATTACTTAATTATATAGCAAAAATAAAGAGGGGTCAAGCCCCTCTAGTAGTAATTTATACCTATTTATGTCAGGAAATCAGAACCTAAAGGTTGTCTGAACTACTCCACCATAGTTGTCAGAAGCATTCTTCAGACCTTGGTTGTTAGACACATAGAACACAGCAGGAGTGATGCTGATGTTGTCACTAACCTTGTAACGATAAAATGCTTCCCACATAATTGCCTTCTGATCTTCCTTCAGAGAAGCAGCATTACCAGGAGCACCAATGGCAAAACCAGCAGCATTACCCTTAGCAAACACATCACTCCACTGAAGACCAGCCATCCAGGTTTGTGAATCAGTAGCACCAGTAGGAGTTTGACGATTGTTAGACAAACTTACAGTGTTCCAACCATAAGCACCTGAGATAGAGGGAATGATTCCTGACTTCTTAGGTTGCCAGTAAGCATTCAGAGCATACCCATTAGAGGTTTGATTAGCAGCAAGAGCACCAGAACCACCATTGATAGCATTGAAATTACGAACACGAGTTCCTTCAGTGCCATATCTATAACCAAAAGCAATCCCATACTGAGGAGCACGATAACCAATTTGAGCAAGAGTGTTCAGAGAACCATCTTCATCAAACTGACCTTTGGTGGAATCGTTTCCGTTCTGAGCAACATAGTTGATACCAGCAATGAAACCAGGCTTACCTTTCTTGGTAGGTTGAACCCATTGAGCACCAAAACCAGAACCAGTTGCCTTGTTATAGACACCAGGAGCACCAGCAACAGAGAAAAAGTCCAGAATGTCTGAACGATAAGCAGTAGGAACCCATGCCATCTCAGTGTTACGAACCAGAGCACCAGCAGTCAGGGTCACGCCCTTAGCAAGTCCAGGGAAGCTGTAATACAGACGATCCAGAGTCACAGTGTTTGCATAGGTTTCTGCTTTGTCCAGTTTGAACAGTGAGGAAGAAGAACCAAAGGGTTGACTGGAGAAGTTGCCAGAACGCAGACGGGTCTTGAGCAGATCCTTACCAGTAAAGGAAGTATCAAAACTCAGACGAACATCATAGTTGAATGCAGTGTTTCCAACATTAGTGCTGTTGGCAAGACGAGCACCAGCAACACCACCAAGAACAAAAGTTGCTTCACCCTTGAGTTTGGTAGTGGTGGAGAACTGCTGTGCCTGAAGAGAAGCAGATTGCTTCTCCAGTTTGGCAACACGACCACGAAGAACTTGAAGTTCATTGGCGAACTCAGTAGCAAGACGCTGGAGTTCATCAGTTGCCTCAGTTACACGATCAAGACAAGCATTAAGAAGTGCTGCTGCTTCAAAACGAGTCATTGCCTTACCACCAAGGTAAGTTCCGTTTTCATAACCAGCAACGCAACCATAACGCTCAACAAGATTGCTAAGTGCCTGATAAGCCCAATCCGTAGGTTGGACATCAGAAAGTTGTTTGATGCTTGAGACCTGCTCAGAGGAAGTGTATTGGTTGACTGCTGCCATATTAAGGTCTGCTGCATTTGCAACAGCAGGAGCAACCATTCCCAGAGCAACAGGTGCAAGCATCAGTTGTTTAAATTTCATAAAAAATTTTTGTATGTACTAAACGACAATTGAGGGTTTTTAATAAAACCTTCCTATTTAGAGATACTTAATTAAATCTTAAAAGATAATTAAGTCAAGCCTATTATATCACACGTTCTCTTAGTGAGTCAATTAAGAGAAGGTTAACCAACCAAAGGTTCCCAGAATCCATAGAATTCATAATCAAGAAGTTCTTTAGTTCCAAGTTCTGGTGGACGATTTTTCCAGAAGTTCATGATACCTTCTACATTTTGTTTATGGAAAATTTCAATATGATCTTGATGAATTCCAGAATCAAAATCATATCTATAGGTGAACAGTGGAATAGAATATGTTACCCCTGAATTATAGATAATCTCTTCTGATGTAGCTCTTGGTTTGATCCTTTGATCTAATCTATACTTGTCTCCTCTAATATGATGCTTAAGAAGTTTCTCTGCATGGTGTCTTGTAATCACATAAAATGCTGCACAAAAATCATTAATCAATCTGGGGTGAAGATTCGCTCTAAGATTTTTGGTACTGGTAATTGCACATTGTAATACATCCCAATCATATGGAGCAGCAGCAATAAATCCACCCCAAGTAAAAGGCCAATGAGGGACCGTATCAAATACAATGTCATCTTCGCAGATAATAATATAATCTAAATTTGTTTGTTCATAAAAGTATTTGATTGCTTTGAGGTGTGACATGGTACATCCAAGTTCCCCTTGAGTAATTAACTCAGGAAACTTACCAACCAAAAGATCACTTACATCATTGTTTCCTCTGGCATCAATGGCAGAAATCCTTGTATTAGGAATATTATATTCCTGAAACAAGTCATTCATATGTTTTTGTCTATCAACTTCAGTATCAAGATTGATCCACAGAACAGGACCAATCCCCTTGAGTTTCTTTTTTACTGTAGAACTGTCAATCATGGTCTTCCCCACTGTGGATATCTATGTCCTTTTAAGAATGAGTAATCAACATTTACCTTTTCAATATCAGAGAAACTATTCCTTTGCCAAGTTAAATGTGGAATTATTACATATGCATTAATTTCCTTGTGAGATTCTGCATAGTGAACATCACAAGGTTTAGTTATATCAACCAGTTTATTAATAAACCTATCAAAAACTGTATATTTAAAGATTACAGAATGAGCACAAAGTGTATACTCACATTTATAAACATTTTCACTAACTTGTTGAAGATTCATTCCATGAAAATGTTGTCCCCCAAGATAAATCATATCCCAATCATTTGGAACTTGTGAATAACACTTGGAGAATTTTGAATGAATCTCTTCATCAAATTCTACATCATCTTCCAAAAGAAGAAACTTCTTCAACCTATTATGCTTTGCAAGTTTAAGTGCAAACAACTGAGATAGGGCACAACCAACTGCACCCTCTTTAATCTCTGGTGGAAAGTCAAGATTCATATTAGAACCTTTGATTCCAGATACTCTTTCTACCCAAAGATTGTGTTTAACAAACTGCTTAGCAGCTTCTTCCCATCTATCTTTTCTATCATCTAAATTGATACAATAGATTGCATCAACATAATCATTTAGTGTCATATTGTTTCCCAACCCTCACAATAAAGATCTGATGTATCATGCTGTGAAAGTGATGGCCCAAACCAAACATTAGGTGCAATAACCTTTTTACTGTTTGCCAACCAGGCACCCCACCAACTAAACGAACTATTAGCAATTATATGATACTTACACAAAGACATCAAGCACATATCATGATCTGGTGACATGTCTTGAGAAACCAAAAATCTATCTGAGTCAAACAGTTTTTGATCCAAACACCAATCTGCATCATCGGAAAAAATAATTACAGGAGCATCAGGAAGTTTCTTTAATGCTGCTTCATAATATTCTAATGGTGGAGTAGGATGAAATGATTGTAGATTTAAATAATCACCTCTTCTGATATGCAATGAAATTACTTCACCATCTGGTGACAATTGTTCTATAAAATTTTTAAAATCCTTTACTACTTCTTCTTTAAATGAGAATTCAGATCTAATGTCATTTTCTATGTGTTTAAAATATTTTTCAGATTGAAAATATCCATACAGATCTACATTATCATCACATGTATTGAATAGTTGTTCATCAAAATGATACCCAACTTCTTGAATAATTCTATTATTAGATAATCTAACAAATGTCTGAAGATTGAATGTATTGTGAATATTTGTAGGACAGTTTTTTACATTAGGATCACTGACACCAAATACACTTTCATCAGGAATACAACAATCAAATCCTCTATTTGCAGCAATGCCTTTAAGAGAAGCATACTGAAACATCTGATTACCAAGTCGTCCTAAGTTTCCTAACTGATTAAATGAAATCATTGTAAGTAATTTATGTAAATAAAATCTTCAAGAACTTCCAGTTCTTTAACTCTTTCAAGATTGTCTTTGATAGCACCAAGTTTACTAAAGTAAATTTCATCAGACACTTCAAACTCCTCACTCAATTGAATGATACCCTCTGAGTTAAAATGTTCCCCAATGTCAGGAGATCCCAAATAAACAGGAATAGTACCAGTAGCAAAACAATCAAGAATCTTCTCTGTGTAATATGATTCATAAACTCCATTCTCAATGACTACTGAAAACATATAATCACAAAGACCTTCTTCCTTGTTAGCAATCTCATTAAACCCACGTCCATAAAGATCCACTTGATCTCTTAGCATTTCAACCCACTGCAATCTATTCTGCTGCCCCTCAGTAAATGATTTGTTTGATGCAATCATAGAAATCATTTTAGTTTTTTCATAAATTTTTGGTTCTTTAATCCAAAATCCTTGAGCAGGACACCACTTAAACTTTGAATCAATATTTAATAGATCTTTGTTGTGAGTAAAAATTAAATCAAATGTTTCCAAATATTTTTCAGGAAACATTCTGACTGCATCTACTATTTGTGGAGTTACAAATTTTGATTCTAACAACCATCCATATTTTGGACCACTAACTTCATCAATAAAAGCTTGTTCTAAAGTATTATCAACATAGAAGGTTGCTTCCCCAGATCCATCAAATACCCATTCTACATGTTTAGATTCTTTTCCATGCACAGAATATCCTTTATTGCCTCCACTGACATGTGTGAAAGAATTGCCAACTAAATTAAATTTTGTTTTCATAGTATACAAATAGCAGTGTCTTGAACCATGTTGTCATGATAGTATTCATCATTCCATTCTTCAAAATCCCACTTGATTAAATCAAGTTCATCATAAAACTGTCTAACTTCTTTTAATCTAATATCCCAAACGTTATCAATTACAATCAACGTATCTTTATCTGCAACTTGCACAGCAACTTCAAAATCTCTTTTCACTCCTTCATAAGAATGGTCACCATCTACAAAGATGAGATCATATCTACCACCAAAATCTTTAGATGCTTCTTTTAGAATAGCAGCATTCTTTTCTGTGATTTCATCATTAGTATAGTTGACAAAATCACTAAAAGGAAGATTCACTTTATATTTCCAATCATCATAATCTGAATGATGTGGATACCAGTATCTTGCATTGATTCTCTTGGAGTGTGGTACATAAGCAATCTGCCCATCATACCCACCCTTTCTAATATCAAATGAATCAATCACACCATATCCATCTTCACCATAGATCTCATCCATTGCTTCTGCCATAGCATTAGAACTTTCATAATGCCACGATCCAATTTCAAGAACTGTCTTTGCCTCAACCATTTTGACTAAGGTAGCAAGACAATTTCTACAATGTGTCCATGCACCTTCATACTTAAATCCCTGAAGGATTCCATTCTCAGGTCCTTTGTCTACATAATAGTTGCCAAACTCATTCTTAATGAATTCAACTTTATTGGCATATCCTTTGTAACTCATTCAATCAATTCCTTTTTTTGAAAAGCTTTTAAAATGGTTGGCATTGCTCGTTGTGACAGGTGCATATGAGAACCTTCCCAATCATCCAGAAATTCTGGAATGGTTGTCATATCTTCTTTGACCATATCATAAAAGATTGACACAAATTCAAACCCTTCTTTCACACAAGCAATCTGTAAAGCAACATTAAACGTACTGGTAACCATATTTCTTTCAACATTTGAACCAAAAGATGGTCCACCAGTATACTGTTTTTCTTCGCACCAGGATGCAATTGGACCCCAGATGATAATGGGGACATTGTATTTTTTATAATACTTAACTGCATCTACATATCGTTCAACACACTCTAACACAACATCAAGAATTGGTCTATCTTGAAGTTTAGATTGTTTAATTAAGTGTGCTCTAATATCAACTTCACCAAAACAAAACATCAACTTATCCTCTGAGGTTAACTCAAGAGAATTGATTAATGCTTCTATGATTGGTTTCTTGTTTTCAAGTTGATATGCAGTGGCAGGACCAATTCTATAACTTTTAAAATAAGGAAGTTTGTTTGCTGCTGGATCTGGCCAGCAAGGTTGCATTGCTTCCTCACCACTGAATACTGCTGAATGACTGTCTCCTATACAATGAATCATAATCCTAACTTTTGATTAATAGATTCTACCAGATTTACTTCATATGTGTAACCATCTTCCATTCCAATATTCCAAATGTTCTTGTTACCATATACTGTATTGTACATAGTATGAATACCAAATCCATTGGTAACATACAGAAGTTTCTTGTTGTATTCATGCCTATACATGTTTAACTGAACTTCTTCAAAAGCATCATAGGCAGTCATGTTAACAATCTTTGCAAGAGTTTCAGTTCTCATAAAGAATGTGCTGGTTGTAAAATATGGTTGTGTCATTTCTGCAAAACCATATTCATGCTTGGTGAGCATCTTGTCAAAGTTATCTAAGATATAATCATTTAAAACAATCTGTGCTTCTGCAGAAATTCTCATGGGGTGAATTCCTTTGAAGTTTGTAGGAAGATTGCTTACACCAGCATAGTATGCTTCTGGATTCCATTCAGTTGCATTGATTGTGTATTCATTCAGTGAAGAATAGTCCACACCCCACAATCCATTTGGCATCTCTTGTGATGCAAACAAACTATTCATCTTGTTTCTAACTTCCTCATTTTCAATAAAGGAAGGAATAAAGGTGTCAACAAGTGGGATGTTGTTTGACAGCAGAGGAGTGATTAAAAGATTATCTTCATTCTGAAGAATGTCAATGTTTTCAATAATATAATCCCAAACATGACTGCTGAAGAATACATCTTCATCATGCTTGACAATATATTCAGTATCAGATTCTGCTGCATATCTGATCTTTTCCATCAGGTTAATATCACTTTTCTCAAAGAGAACTAACTCTGTTTCAATATCATCAGGAGCCCACTCTTCCCATTCAGGAATTTCATTAGTTGCCAGAATACTAAGTTTAACTTTATCTTTGTTTTCTGGTTTGATATTGTTGAGAATATGAGATGTAATTCTCCAATACTTTTTAAACTCTGTTCTGTTATGAGAAAGATAACAAATATTAATCATTATTTGACCTTAGATAAATTTACAATATTCAGTTCATCTTGCTTGTATGAGATGAGGTTCTCAAATCCAGCATATGAAAACATTTCTTCTACTAATTCTACATCAAAAGTGTGATGATGTACAACTCTTGTCAAGTGATTTTTTTCACACAACTCATAGAACTGATGGTGTCCTCCATAACTCCAATCATGCAAATCCTTTTGTTCTTGAATGTGTGTAGTATCATCTTCTCCAATATCAGATTCAAAATCTTGAATCAAATGTTCAATTGTAGTTAATGGACGTTTCCTATCAAAACAAAACTCCCTGTCTGGAATGATGGACAAAATATATCCATCTTTCTTAAGAACATACTTCTGCCACAACTTTAATGTTTTAATTGGATTGGCAAAATGTTCTATAGCATGAGATGTGACAATGAAATCATACTTCTTCAGTGTAGAAAGTTGTTTCTCATTTGTACAATCTATATCAAATTGTTTCCCAATCTTATCACTATAGATAAAATTAGATCCAAGATTAGATTGGAAATAGTTTTCACTGATAATATTACCACCATCTAAAAACACATGAGGGTATAAATGCATTCCATAACCAGGATTGCTAAACAGTTCAGTGGGTCCACCAAACTCTATTCCTTCTTTATTTTTTAAGGTGTTTATTATTTCAATAAACTGCGACATAGTAAATTAATGTTAAATGGGTACTCTTCAACTAAGGAATATTTTTTAGCAGTTTCTAAAGATGTGTGATAAATCAAACCATGAAAAGGTTCAATATCAATAAAAACATTTTGTTCTCCAATATGGGGATAAGGAGAAACTATAGTTTCTTTTAAAACTACCTCATCAGACAATCTTGTAAATGAAAAGAAGAAAGTGTCTGGAGACAATTCATGATACTTTCCATATGGATGAAACTCTGGATAATATTTTTGTTCTATAAGTTGTGTAATATGATAAGGTTCTGTTGCATCATATGCAAGATCTATTTTATTACCAACCTGTACACCCACATAACCAACTGATGCACACTGATCACCAATTCGTTCTTCGCCATCATGATCATGTTCAAATTGCCAATCAATTTGATTCAAAACCTCAGTTTTAGCAAACCAAAATGGTGCTCTGAGATGACTTGGATGTGGATATTTTTTGTGCCCATTAAAGATTTGACTTGCACCAAATCCTATTTTTTCATGAGCATCTAATGTATCTATAATCCTTTTCAACCACCCATCTCGCTTGATGACCACATCATCAGAGATAAAAATGAAGTACTCATAATCATCTCTGTGCTTATAAAAGAAATGTCTATAAGCACCAAATGCTCTGTGAGGAACATCCTCACCATTGATAATTTTGTTTTCTAATATTAAATTACCTTCTTTGTTTTTAACTTCATCAGGAACACCTAAGAAGTTTCTATGAACCATAATCAGATCATGAGGGTATCCTGCTGTTGCACTTATATATGATTTCCAAAAAAGTTCCTGAAATCTATTTCCACAAAGGACTATGACTCCTACCTTTTTCATTGAATAAACCTCAAGATATTAGCAGTTTCTTCTGATGTAATATTGAATGCAGGATCTTTAAACTTCAAAGATCTAACTGTTGAATATGGATTCATAGAAAAGTCATAGTTCTGTCTAACTTGTTTAGACCAGTAAACATCTTCTCCTTGTCCCCAAGAAAGATTCTCATCTAATGGAAACCTAAGCATCAAATCTTTCTTTGCCACCCAATATGTCCCAGAAATATATTGGTACTTAGATAAATGTGTGATGTCATAAGGAATCAAACACTCTCTATTGGGAAGAACAATCTGATCCATATGATTGTCATTGTGTGGCCAAATTACCCAATCTCTAAACCTTGAATAATCTGGATTCACAAACTTGTTCATACAAACTTTAAAGTCATCACCAAACTTCAAGAATCCTTGATACCAATCTGGTTCAAACACAACATAGTCATGTGTATAGACAATGTTTTCATATGCTGCATGATGCGTGATGATATTCTTCTTTCTTGTGATCCATGCATACTTTACATTCTCATCAAAAGGAATGATGTACGTATGATTTCTTTGAACCATGCTGTTGCCAACAATCAGAATCTGATACTCTGGAATGTTTTGATTCTCAATACTATCAATTACTTGATTGACACTATCATCAGATGTTCCATTTGTAATAATACCAAAGGTAAACTTCATGACAGATACCCCACAAAGTCACTACAGATACCATAACAATCATAAGCTCTAAGATCTACAAAATGATCTATATCCATGCTCCACTCTGGCATGACTATGATTGATCTTGAAGTGTATGGTTTGTTTGGATATGTCCAAATCTTATTGGTGCTGGTCAAAGTAAAATCATCCTCTTGATGCCAAAAATAATTAAACCCACTAGTTCCACGAGAAAACTCATAAAGTGCTTCTATATTTTTACAATGAACCCATAAAAATTCCTTATATTTTCCTACCCAAGACCAATCTACTTTATAATCTGGTGCATCATGTCCAAGATAAAGTTTGTTATCTAAAGGACTATATCTAACATCAATTTCAACATCATATCCCTGAGAAATTGCTTGTTCAATATACTCAGGTTTATTCTCCTTTGAAGGATCTGGTCCTGTAATATTTCCTCTATGGGCAATAAGTTTCATCAAACCTCTCCAGTGTAATGCTCCAGGAAGTAATTTAAATCTTCAGGGGTTCCAATACCCCACATTCCATCACGTTCAATCTCTTTGATTCTAATCTTCTTACCATCTTCAATTGCTTCATTGAATACAGGACAAACATAGAATTCATTGTTTACTCTGATGTTCTTTTTGATCATTTGTTCTGCATACTTTACATAATCAGAACCTTTCTTCCAATAATAAACCCCAACAGTTGCATGTTCAGAGATGGGTTTCTTTTCAGCAACCTCAGAAACATATCCATCTTCACCCAACTTAGCATAAGACCATTTAGGATGAGTTGCAGGGAATGTAAGAATACCACCATCACAGTCACCATTCTGGAATGCATAAAGAGTTTCATTACTATTCCATTCCACAAACTGATCTGAGTTTGCCATGACAAGAGGTTCATCATTATTGATAAACTCTTTAGCAAGAAGTGTGGTGCAACATGCTCCTTCAGTAATACCATCCACTTGAACAATATTACATCCAGGAGCGATCAAAGGTAGGAGGTAATTGAGATTATACTTTTCATAATGTTCCTTCTGAACGATAAAAGTATAGTTTGCTTTAATGTTCAAGTTCTCAACAACCACTTGAATCATAGGTTTACCTTTGACTTCAATCAAAGGTTTGGGAAATGTATATCCTTGACTTGCAAATCTGCTGCCTGCACCAGCCATAGGAATCAGAACATTCATAGTTTTACTCTCCCATGCAACACGTTGTTTGGAACCTGTTAATATTTTTTTGATTCTATCAATCTTTGCTTGATTTAAATCTTTACGATTCTCTACTGGTACAAGATGTGCCTTGCTATCCAATGCACCTTGTCTACCAATATGACTATCCTCAATAATCACTGTGTCTGCTGGGAGTGCCCCCAGAGCAGTCATACACTTCCAGTACATTGCTGGGAATGGTTTGTTTCTGACCACATCCTCATTGGACACATACATGTCCACAAACTCTAATACTCCTAATCTTAATAAAATAATTTTAACAGTATTTCTAATAGAATTAGATGCTACTGCAATCTTGTATCCACAATCTACAAGTTGTTGAAAGTATCCCATCAACTCATAGTCCTTTGCAACACAATCATTAAAAATTTTCAGAGTTGCTTCTTGTTTGACTTGCCAGATATCATCATACAGTTCTACTGGAAGTCCTTTATTTTTGGTAAGCAGTTCTAATTTTGCTCTGGTAGGAAGACCATCATAGATGCTGACATGTTCTTCTCTACTAATAGCATACTCATCTCCAAGAGCTTGGTTTAGTGCCTCATAGTGATAGTCCTTGCTATCAATCAATACACCATCCAAGTCAAATATTACTAACTTATTCATGTATCAAAAGTACTTTTAAAATATTATACAAAAAAAGAAGGGTTTATGCAACCCTTCTATGTATGTATTTGCTCAGGCTCGCCACCAATTCTTTAACTGGAAATTGGAAACCAGGCGGGAGTAAGATCCCATCCGCACCACTTGCTCTTTGAGGAAGCAAGAAACCAAAGGGGGTCATATGACTCCACCAGTATAAGTTTTAAGTCATTCCAGGACTTCGAGGGGGTTTCCCGACCAGGGTGCTTTTATAGTCATCCCAGGACTATAGGGATATTGGGAGTTGAACCCAAACCAACCCGTTATAAGCAGGTCGCTCTAACCATTAAGCTATACCCCCAAAATATTAGGAAGCATCATTATGGTTAGTATGTATTCGAACTAACTCATCAGTCAATTCTTTATACTCTTTATAAGGAAGAACCATTACATTTTTATCTTCATGTGAAATCAAAAATAATTCTCCTTGTTCTACTCTATCCATGAGGTTGTCAAAATCTTCTTGAAATTCTTCTACTGTAAGTGTTTTCATTTTATTTTGTCCACCATACTAACAACACCATGTGCATAAAATAAAAGTAAGATGGAACCTAGGGTTGCACTAATTATTGTAGCAGTTTTATTGTGTTTGTCAATAGCAGCATCAATCATTGCCTGACATTCTTTTTTTGTAATATGATGTTCTGGTTCTATTTGGTTCATTCTATGTGCCATGGAGTCATTTCAAAAAACTTACTCATAGGATCTACTTTAGTTTTTACAATTTCACATGCACGTTTATAAAACATATTGTCTGTATTGCCAGATTCTTCAAATGTTGCCTTTATTCTCACCCAATTATCATAGGTGTGTTGGTCCATTTAGAATTTTTGCAGGTGGTCATTTAACCTCAACAATATTCTTTCTGCTTCTTGGACGTCTATTCCTTCTTGTTTGGAATAATATATGTAGTCATCCAAGGATAAGGTAATAACCTCAATGTCAGATTTTGATAACTTTGGGGTTTCCCAACTCATCTAATTTCAAACTCCAATTTTCTAACTTTACGATTTTTTCTTGCTTCTTGATAGGCAAGGTCTTCATTTGAAAGCACATTGTTTGTGCTCTTTCTATTATACCCTGGAGAAACAATTTCTACAAGTCCCAGATCCATTGCTCCAATATTATCACCACAGATTCTGGTCATATTATCACATCCACAGCATTTTGTTTGTGATGGATGTGATGTCAATTCTTTATTACAATTTTTACACCTAATGGTTAACATTGTCCTAATTATTTTTAATATTTAGAAAGCGGGTAACCAGATTCGAACTGGTGACTCCAACTTGGAAGGATGGCATTTTACCCCTAAACTATACCCGCATAAAGGGGGATTTCTCCCCCACAGTTAATTACACTTCAACTTCAATCATACGATTGGCATAGTCATAAGCATAACTGGTTCTGGCACCATGGTGACCCCAACCTATCCAAGTATAGGCGTAATCCATATATCTGTCAATACTTTTACCAGGGGTCTTCATTTTTTCTTCTATTCGTTTCCATTGGACTTCATTAATCAAATACTTTAATTGAGTGTCCATACTAGAAGGACTTCCACCATATTTTCTAGCAAAGTCACCCAATCCATAATATCTGTTGGAAGATGTCCACTGAATCAGTCCATAACCACGCCAGCAATTATGGTAACTGGTTCTACTACCACCTTCACAAATATTAGGAATGAATGTAGATTCTTGCCTAATATTACCCATGATGGTAGCAAGGGCGTTTCTGTCTTTAATTCCAATGTCCTGGAAATATGCCAGGGCTACATTTTCATTTTCATTACACCCTTTACAAATTAGCCTTTTCTCTTTTGGCTTTTCAGGAGCAACCTCTTTGGTCGCTGTCGGTGTTTCAAACTCCTTAATAATAGAAAATGGTGCTGGAGGAGCAGTCAAAGGAGGAAACAGAGGCAGTGTTGCCACGTTGGTTGTAACCGTTGCCAAAAAGGGCAGGGCTACTGTAAAGAAGTTTTGCATTTAAATTGATTGAACTCTACATCCCAATAGAGAAAGCGCACTTCCCTCATCCCTGAGGGCAATCTCCTGGGCTCTAAATCATTATCAATGACTCATGATGTATATCATAATGAGCGATTATTTATTGTCCTCAAACATACCATTAATATAATCTAAGGACATAACCTCTATTTCAGTATTATTAACTACCCAATCTTGAATTTCTGCATACAGTGCTGCAGCATCATTGGATCTACCTTCTGCACACAAGTCATGCATTCGATCAATAATACTATCAACTCTCTGCTGACACATCTGTTTCAATTGGAGTTGATTCATAATAATCTTTTCTGAAATATCTGTTGAGGATATTGCTATTGTAGTATGCAGGTCCTCCACTGTCAAGGGATTCTGTAAGGACGTTGTTGACAAAGAGTTGTTTTGTCTCTTCAAAATTAGTTTTGCCCTTTGTTTTATGTAATGATAAAATAGTCCTCTCAAAATTCTCCCTACCATATTTCTCTATATCTCCTTTGAGTTCTGGGCAGGACCCATAGTATTTTTTCCAGTCAGATTCCATCTTAGTACGTCTACTCTTTCCTCTTTCTTTGCGGAAAGACCAGAAATATTTTCTACCAATATAGTTACGACCAGTTGTGTTGCAGTGAATATGATAAACAAAACCAAAATAATCTTGAATATGATCAGATTCAAATATTTCCCCATTGAATCTCCAAGGGTTCTCATAGCTCATCTTAGAACATCTTATGAGCTAGTATTTATCCTTCAAACCTAACAGAGTGATTCTAATTACAGTTGGGATCTTTGTCAACCCATACTCCTCTGATGCCCATGATATCTCCAGGGCACTCATAGTAGATGGCATCTCTTACCACCCTCCTCTGGGTGTCAGAGAACCTTGGGGACCTTAGACCCTCTAAGATGGTCTTGTTGGTCATTCTGGGGGGCAGAGAGGACTCCCATCTCTCATAGTCCTGGATTGCTCTACTCACATCCCTATCAATCCTTCTATTCAATTTTTCTGGATCTTTGATTACCAGTTCATTAAAAACAGTTTGTGGAAAATACTTCCTTTGAATTTCATCAAAGATGTCCCAAATATTATTTTCAGATATTCCTGTGCATTGAGAAAGAAAAGCAATTAGTCCTGAAGTGACTACACTTACAACAACTAATTGCTTCTGTTTCTTACTTAGACCCACTTTGTCTTTTATCCCTAATTTGAGCGATCAATCTATCCAACTTTGCTTTCTTTGCTAAGTCAGATGGTTTTCTTGGACCTTTTTTTCTATGCTCTAAATTGGGAGTTTCCATTATCTTTCAACTCCATACCTCTTATCAGATCTTGAGGTGTCCATGTTCTTCTTGGCTTGAGAAGTGGAGATAGCATATCTCAAACTCTTGAGTTCTTCAGGGGACTTCTCTGGATATGTCTTTGCAAGCTTTGAAGGTTTGATTGCTTTGAAGACACTTTCCTTTTCTCTTTTCTCTGCAGCATCAAGAGCACGCTCTCTTAAGTGTGCAATTAATTCAAGTTTCAGTTCTTCCTTGGTCATTTTCTTAGAAGATTTTTCTCTTGCTGCTTTTGCTTTAGCAAGTGCTCTTTCTCTTGCAGCATCACGTTCTTTCTGAGGAATCTCCCAATGCTTGATATCCATGGTGCCTTCACCAAGGTGTGGAGCAGCCTTGTATGCTGGATTACCTGCCTTAAACTTTTGGTATGCTGGTGTATTTGCAGTTTTATCTGCTTTAGTCACAATCATTCTGGTATCTTTTGGTTCTTCTTTCTTCTTTGGTTCACCACCATAAACTGCTTCATCAACAGTCCCATGAATGTGCTTGCCCTTTGATTTCTTATCTGCTCTTGCTGCTGATCTTCCTTCTGAACTTGCGTACCTAGCACCAACTTTTGGATCCATTTTGCTTGCTCTTCTATCAGCAGCTAATTCTCTTTTCAGAGCTCTCTCCTCAGGGTCCATACCCTCATAGACACTCATGTAAAGCTCGTGGAAATCTTTTGGTGATAACATGGTTATTACTTTTTAGTTATTTATAAAAAAAGAGGGTCAAAGACCCTCTTTACATCAAGCAACTTGTGGTTGCTTTGCCATATTAATTTGTGCTGCATGAAGAAGTTTTTCCTTCTTATCTTTTTTCTTAAGATAGCGAACAAAGTAGGTATTCACTTATGACCCTCCTTCACATACTTAACCCCACGATAGGTCTCATTGTATTGTTGGGGTTGTTGCATCATCTGCTGTTGATATTCAATGCGCTTTTGGGTGTCATATTCAACACCACGATAGACGACTTTAGACATAGGTTTGCTCCTTTACTATTGTAAATTTGCGTTCCTTCGGTATCCCTACTTCCGTTTGCTATTTGCAAATAGCAAATGAACGTGATTTATCTATACAACTAATTTTGTATAATCTGTTACAGTTTGAAACCTGCAAAGGTATCTTTCTTCACATCCTGTTTAATTCCACCAACAAGATATGATTCTACTTCTGTTTCCTGTGGTGCTACTTGCAAACCCTTGGAAGAAATCCAGTGTTCAGTCCAAGGAAGAGGATTGTTCTTGGCAGCAATATCATACAATGGTTTGATACCAATTGCCTTCATTCTACGATTGGCAACCCACTCAACATACTGATGTAAGAGTTTGTCATTTAGACCAATCATAGAACCATCCTTGAACAGATACTCTGCCCAGTGCTTCTCTTCATTCACACAGTTCTCAAAAGCAGATCTTACCCATTCTTCCTCTTCTTTAGCAATCTGTTGCATCTCTGGATCATCTCCTTCGCGCCACTTATTGAGGATGTTCTGAGTAATGACAAGGTGCTGATTTTCGTCTCTTGCGATGAGAGAGATAATTTTAGCGGATCCTTCCATAAGTTTGAGTTCACCAAATGCAAAGCTGCAAGCGAACGAGACATAAAACCTGATACCTTCGAGAATGT
>JACCEB010915920.1_pt1 | contig 19109 bp, 18 predicted proteins | sample 7454761 | NCBI WGS metagenome assembly JACCEB01 (sample SAMN15323454, study PRJNA562643) | freshwater metagenome | isolation source: river surface water | place: USA:Blue River Watershed | collected 2017-08-18 | reverse complement strand
TTCTCGTCCTGACAGCCGTTGCGGTCGCATTCTACAAGGTGTAGCGTCCCCGCATGACAAACCGAATCCTTCTCGGCGCAGCACTCACCCTTTTCGTCTCTCAAGCCCCCGCCTTTGCAGGCGTGAAGTGCACCGCGCATCCCAAAGAGGAGTGGATGCCGGCAGAAACCTTGAAAAAGAAAATTGAAGCCGAAGGCACGAAGATCAAAATCTTCAAAGTGAGCGGCGACTGCTATGAAATGTACGGTCTGAACCGGAACGGCAACAAAGTCGAAACCTACTACGACACCAAAACCGGCGAACCGGTTAAGTCGCTGGTTCGCTGATTCAGCCCTTTTTTCATCATTTGAAATGAAATCTTCTTCCGAAAAGGCCGTGCTTTGGCCGCTCTGGGTCCGCTTCACCCACTGGGCACTTGCGGCCTCTTGCGTACTGAATCTCGCGATTTTGGAAGAAGGAGAAGAACCGCACCAATGGGTGGGTTATGCAGCGGCCGCACTGGTCGCAATCCGGGCCATCGCAGGACAGCGAAGTAAAAAGCGCGCCCTGAAGCTCAGCCTCATGCTTCCGCGCCCGAACCTCATTCGCGCTGAGCTGAAAAAACTCGTCGCAAAAAAAACCTTGGCTCGCCCGGAGGGGCACTCCCCTCTTGCCGCGCCCGTGATGCTAGCAATTTGGGGCGCCATTCTCATTTTGGCCCTGACGGGATTCATGCAACTCAGCGATGCGTTTTACGGTGAGGAGTGGGTTTACGAAATTCATGAACTCGCGTCCCAAGCGCTTTGGGCACTCATCGCAGCTCACTTGCTGGGTTTAGCTCACGACACGCGCTCTTCCGGAAAACCTACTTGGAAGGGAATGTTCACAGGACAAAAGAACTAGGATTCCTCAAAGACTCTGAAAGACGAGAACTCGGTCGTTCGCAAAATCAGCGACAAGAAGCTTCCTATCAGAAACTGTCAGGCCTCTCGGTGTATTCAAGCGATTCACTGCGGAGCCTGAAGTTGACCCCGAGAAATCAGCTTGTCCTAAAACCGCGTCGGCAGGTTGCCCGCTTTGAGTCGGAAATTTCTTCCAAAACAAAACGCGGTGATTCCCCGAGTCCGAGACGAAGAGACTTGTCCCGTCCGAGAAAACGCGGCTCGGGGAACTCATACCACTTGCACCATTTCCGGCGGAGCTCGATGTGGCGCTGGCTTGGCCCAACCACAAGGAAGCGCTTTGCCCATCGCTCGTAGGAAAGGAGTTCCAAATCAGAACACGGTGATTTCCAGTATCGGCAACGACGACTCGTGTTCCATCGGTCCAAACGCCCTGAGGGTTCTGAAGGGTTCCCGCGCTGACTAAACTTGAACTGCATACCGAACCACTCGTTTGCCCAAGCATCCGTGTTGTCGCCGCACTCGAACTCGCGCTTGCTGGCGGCGAAACCAATAGCCTCACACGGTGCCCGTAGACATCCGCGAGCGCGTAAACAGAACCGTTTGGACTGACGCTCACGTCGCCCGCATCCCCGCCGTACAAGCCAAAATCTCGATCCGAGACACACTGCTGGTGAATGGCGCCGGGCGAAGCTGCAGATAACCAGCGAATTGAACGCAGCATCAGATCGTTAGCCGAAGCAAACCCCAGCATCCCGAACACGTATCCGCCGCCCCCTTCTGCCACAAACGAAAGAGCCATCGCACCCGAAGAGGCAGCGGTGATGCCCCCATACCCACTGAGAGTCCTTGGGTAGTTGGTCAGAGAAGGCGAACCCGAAATCGTCGGTAGAGGAGACGCTTTTTGAATCGTGGCATTAGAAGCCAAATACAGATCTCCGCCACTGACTGCGACTCCGCTTGGCGCCGTCACTCCGGTGAGAACGAGGCTTGCGCTTTGGCCATTCGAGAAATCCAAAGGAATGACGGGCGACACTTGAGAATCAAAAACGATTTCGGTCCCGCAGCCTGAAACCATCAGGCCTAGTAAAATCCCCGGTAGGAACTTTTGAATCCAATGCGGCATTTCAGCGGCCTCCCCAGCGCACGCCTAGATTCACTTGATAGGCGGGATGATCGGGCATCGCTGCCCAATGAAACCCCCAGTAAGCCGAGCTCAAGGCTCGAAGCACAGGCAGGGATTTAAAATTGAATGAGTGATGAAAATTGAGTCCCGACGCTAACCCTACGCCTCCTTCAGGAAGCGACCAAGTTTCTGCTCCGATGATCCATTCTGGAAAAAACGAGTCACTGATCCCACGGTAGGAGACCCCAACTCCAGTCCGAAATGCCGGAAAATTTCCCCGATTCGAGCTCATGACTGTTCCGCCCAGCGAGCCCTGAAGCATCCAGTCGAGGCCCAGCGGCAATTCCGGCTCCCAAGTCGGCATCCAAGACAGATTCGGTCCGCCCTGATTTTCACGAAAAGTGAGGCGCTGAGCGACACCGAATCGAAGCAACCGGCTGGGAGGCTGCTCGACAGGAACTGGACTTTCCTGAGGCGCGGGCAAGCTTTTTTTACCCGCCTGTGACGGCGTCACCGTGAGCAGCCCGGCCAAAAACACCAACATCAAGCAAAGATGGGTCTGGATCGCTTTCATGGGTCCCTCGCTTGCACGTGTCCTCAAAGGTAACACGAAGGATGCGCTAGGACGATCGAGAGCCCTCAGGACTCAGACTTGCAAAATGCTTCGTTCATCATGGCTCGGATTCTCATCGTTTACTCAAGCCCCAACGGCCACACTTCAAAAATCGCTGGCGTGATTGCCAATCAGCTCGAAGGCGATGGCCACCGGGTGGACCTTTTCGAAGCGAAGCGAGCGCTTCGCGAACAGGTCCACCCCGCTTCCTACGACGGCATTCTGGTCGGTGCGCCGGTCTACAACTCGCGCTACCCCTGGCCGCTACGCGCTTGGTGTAAGCGGCATGGCGAACTGCTCACACTGATGCCGAGCCGATTTTTCAGCGTGTGCTTGGGCATTCTCCAGGACGATCGGCCCGCTGTTCGGCAAGCGGAAGAGCGAATTGCCGAGACCTTCTTCCGCCGAACGCAGTGGCAGCCTTGGGATTGGAAAATTTTCGCAGGTGCGCTGAGCTACACGCAGTACGGCCCGATCACTCGCTGGTTCATGAAACGCTTAGCGAAAAGCACAGGGAGAAGCACCGACACGAAGCGAGACACTGACTACACGGACTGGAATTCCGTGACCGACTTTGCCCGGACTTTTTCAGAGAGCCTGAAGAAAAGCCCAGCCCTCAAATCCCGGGAACAGCGTCCGGCGTAAGGACTTGAAACGGGCCTCGCGAACACGCCCGCTCTGGCACAGCGACCTCGAAGCCTTGCCCAAAGGCGCCTCCGCGGTCAGTCACGCGACTTCCATCGCGAAGCTCAAGCTCGAGAAAGAAGCGAAGTGCGGTGAAACGACTCTCGCCTCGCAGATCCACCTGAACGTCGGTCAAATCGAACTCGAATGGACCTCGGCTTCCGCGCCTCATCTCCATACGAGTCGGCTGCGTTTCCTTCACTCCGTTGAAAGTGTCGCGGAAGCGATAAACCAGCTCGACCCGCACGACGTCTTTCGACCAGACGTCGCTGGGTGCGTAGCGGAAAAGAAAATCGCCGCGGCTCGAGTGATAGTAGCGACACTCGGTTGCACTGTACGCGCGGCCTCGCACTTCCATCCGCCCGGTGTCGGAAGCGCCGGCATGAGCAGCAGTCGCCAATCCCCAGAGCACTCCCAGGACCAAAAAAACGGATTTCCCCAAATCCCCTTTTTTCCCCATATTTCCCCCGGCCGAGGAATTCCCTCAGGGAGGTGAATCTGGTCAAGGGAAAGTTGCGGATGACTTAGCTGCGAAGTGCGAAGCAGTCCATCGAGAGAGTCCCGTATTCGTACCCCTCGTGAATCCAATCGAGCTCATCTCCGGGCAGACTTGCCCCGAGCGTAATGAAGATGGGGAAGAAATGTTCAGTCGTCGGATGCGCCAGGTTTGCAAAGGGAGCCTCTGCTTCGAAGTCGACGATCGACCCTACATCTTTCGCGCGAAGACGCGCCTGAACCCATTCTGTGAAGGCTCGCGCCCAAGGCAAGGGGTCTCCGTGCTTCTGATTCCATTGAAGCTGGTGAAGATTATGGACCATTCCACCGCTACCGATGATCAACACGCCCTCTTCTCGAAGCGCGCCTAAAGCTTTGCCGAGCAAGAGCGCTTTTTCAGGTTGAGTCGGGTAAGGGAGCGACACTTGAATGACCGGAACATCCGCACCCGGAAATGCGACGCGGAGCGGCACCCAGACGCCGTGATCGATCCCACGACCGGTCACTTCGGTGCGAAATCCCTTCGAAGAGAGGAGCTCGATCAATCGCGGAACCAGATCAGGTGCTCCGGGCGCCGCGTAGCGCACCTGATAAAGCGCTGAGGGAAAACCGCGAAAATCATAGATCAGCGAATTTTCCTTCACGGCCGAGATCTCCACCGTGCCCTCTTCCGAAAGTCCGTGTGCGGAAACGATGACCACGGCCCGAGGCTTTTCCGGGAGCTTCAAGAACCATGAATGAACATGACGAACGTAGGCGTCGTCTTCAGGCTCTTGGAGAGCCAACATCGGAGTACCGTGACTGAGAAAAACGCTGGGAAACCGCATCTTGAAAAGGACTTAACACATTTGAGGCAAACTTCTCTTGCGCAGCCTCACCTGTTTTGACAAAGGCTTTTGGCGCGATGAAAGAAGTCGACCAAACGCTCGCCTATTACCGCCACCATGCGGAGTGGTACTTTGAGAAAACCTGGCGAACCCAGGAACCTGACGCGATCCAGCTTTTTAAAACCCATTTGCCCGCAGGCGCTCGGGTTTTGGACGCCGGGTGCGGCTCGGGCTGGGCTCTTCGAGAGTTCACAAAGGAGGGACTCAGTCCCGTGGGGATTGAAGGCGCCGACGCACTTGCCGAAAAAGCGCGGATCGCCACCCATGCGGAAGTCAGGTGCCAGAACCTGCTATTCTTCAGCCCCGCAGCCGGAGAATGGGAAGGCATCTGGGCCCACCGCCTGATTCACCATTTCCCCCCAGCAGGTGCGCAGCGACTCCTGGGGAGCTTTTTTCAAGGGATACGCCCTGGCGGGATTCTCTTTCTTTCATCTGACCTTTCCACTTTGCCACGTGAAGGCAACACCGCGCCGAGTGCGGTTCCCGACTCCCTAGCTTCGACCCCTGAACTCATTCGGTATTTTTTCCACTACAGCGAGGACGACCTGGGATCTCTTCTGCGCCAAAGTGGCTTCGAGGCCCTAAAATTCGGCAAAAAACCAACTAATTCAGGTTTCTGTGGAGCTTGGATCGCGCGACGTCTGGGTGGTTAAATTTAAAAATTAGGTTTGCCACCCCGCCTTCAGTCATGACAAAAACGCATAGCGTCATGACAGAACTCCTTCTGAAGTCTCTTCTCGAAAGCTCGGGCGATGGGATTCTCGCTCTTGCCCAGGACGGCACCCTCCTCGCTCGGAGCCCGCGACTGGAAACCCTTCTCGGGATCCGAGAACAGGACTCATTCTCACTTCCTGATTTCGAGAAGGACCTCCAAGAGCTTCTGGCGCTCGAGGAGCGGGAGGAGTTCGCCCTCCGGGCCCAGCTCCGGCAAACGCACAGTTCAAGCTTCACCCTTTTTCTCAAAAACGGCCGACCTCTCGAGGTCTACACCCAGCCATTAGGATCGTACCGAGAGCCCCAAGGGCGCATTTGGTGCTTCCGGAATCTCGTTCATCGCTCGATTTCGACGCCGCTGCCCCAGGGCAAGAGCGACACCTCTGTGACGGACGCTTCTCGTTCCCAAGTCCTCACGCAGCTGACGCACGACCTCAGAAGCCCGCTTTGCACGCTGCAAATGGCAACCCAGGTCCTCAAACAGTGCATCGAGGAATCCTCTGCCCCCCTGTCGGAAACTAAGCGCAAACACGCAGAAGTTGCGATCAAGCTGACCCGAGGAGCCGTCACCCAGATCAACACGCTCCTGACCCAACGTCACCCCTCAGCGACTGGGACAGAACCCAAGCTTCGGCAAAATTCTCACCCAGCTTAAAAGTTCGGCCCAAAACTTGATTGTTGCTCCACGTTTGCCGAAGCGGTTTGTGGAGGAACCCAACCATGAGGCCCCCTGTCCGCTCGGCGGCACTTTTTGCCGCCCTGTTGTCCATCCCTGCAGCGCTGCACGCTCCACGAGCCGAAGCGTTTGCCAAACCGCGCCCCAAGGATGATGGACGCCCCAAAGCCCTCATGGCCTCCCTGGGCGACTCTTTGACGGTCGGCGCCATGTCCGACACTTCCTTGCCGAAGCAAGCGGATGACGTCGGATCTCTGAGCATTGAGCCAGGTACCCGCGCTTATCCACTCGTTTTGCCTAAAGGCGTTAATGAATCCCAGATCAAGGCTTCGGACGTAGAAGCCAAGATGATTTGGGACAACAAGAATACCTACAGCTGGGCTACGGGAACACGCGTCTTCGGACACGCTCCTCGCCTTGCCAACCACTCTTTTGGGGCAAGCTCTCCTGTCGCCCTCGAGGCAAAGAACTTCGCCGTCAATGGTTCTCGCGTGAACAATATGATCGGGCAGGCCAAGAAAGTTCTCCGAGAGGCGCAGAGCGGTAAATACACTCACGTTGAATACGTCACGATGCTGATCGGTACGAACGATGTCTGCGCCAAAGGGGGTACCGAAGGAACTCCCGGCGAAAAAATGCGCGATTCTTACTTCGCAACTCTCGACATCCTCGCCAGCATCCCTCAAGCCCAGCCCATCAAAATCCTAATGACTACGATTCTTCCGGCCTATGAGCTGGGGCGTCCCGAGATTCGAAACGCCCGCTCTATTTTTGGCATGAAGTGCAGCAAGCTTCGGGACGGACTCTTCCAGTACTGTAACCGGCTGACCACCTGGAACGATGATGCCGGCCGTCTGAAGGCCAAAGATCTCGTCGATCGTCGGAACATCATGATTCGGGAAGTCGCGGCGGAAGCAAAGATTCGCTACGCGGGACGCCTCGACATCCACCTAGCCGATGCCTGGGACCGCGTGGCACTGACCCGTGACCTTCTGTCGCTCGATTGCTTTCACCCCAACGCTACAGGCCAGCGTTTGATCTCGGGCTTGATGTGGCTGGAACAACCTTGGTTCCTGCCGCCTCCGAGCGGAGCGCTCCGGCCCGTGGTGCTCGACCACCCTTAAGACGGTGTCGCTGACCTTTTGAAAACGATTGGGGCGATTCGCAGACTCTGCGAATCGCCCCATTTATTTTTTGAATCGTTCCTAAGGCAATCCCAATGCGCCCTAGAACGCTATCAGGCGCCTTTCTTCTCTTTGTCTCGGCCCATGCCTTCCAAAACCACGACCTGACTGCTGGTCGGTCCGTCATTTTCTGGGGCTTTCCGGGTGGGCGGCGGCGGCGTACGTCGCTTGCCTGAATCGGCAGTCCCGGTCTCGGCACCAGGATTTCCGCCGTACATCAAGTTTCTCTCGAAGTCGGCGGGACTCGTGGCGTTCGCCATCGCAGCGTCGCGCGTGATGAGTTTCTTCAAGAAAAGTTCACTCAAATGCTGATCGAAGGTTTGCCCGCCTGAAAGCTCACGCGACTTCGTGATGAAGTCGTTAATTTCGTGCGTTTTATCCGGATCGGAAATGCACTCGGCGATCCCTTTGTTCGAGATCATGATTTCCTGCGCTGCGATCGAGCCTTTTCCGTCCGCCCGCTTGATCAGGCGCTGTGAGATCGTCGCCATAAGATTATCTGCCAAGCGCATCCGGACCATGCGTTGTTCTTCCGGAGGGAAAACCGAAATCAAACGTCCGATGGTCTTGATCGCGTCGTTCGTATGAACGGTCGAGAACACCAAGTGTCCCGTTTCTGCCGCTTTCAATGCCACATCGATGGTTTCCGGGTCGCGCATCTCGCCCACCAAAATCACATCCGGATCTTGTCGAAGAGCCGCGCGAAGGGCGTGCGCAAAACTTCCGGTATCGCTTCCTACTTCCCGCTGACTCATCCGGGATTTTTTATTGGGATGCAAAAACTCGATCGGATCTTCGATGGTCAAAATATGACAAGGCGAAGTCGAATTGATGTGATCGATCATCGCAGCAAGTGTTGAGCTCTTTCCCGAGCCCGTTGCGCCCGTGACCAAAACCAGACCGCGCGGGACTTCGGCAATTTTTTTCAGAACCGAAGGAAGCCCTAACTTCTCGATCGTGGGGATTTCGGCTGGAATGATACGAAGAATCGCACCTAAACGCCCTTTGTAACGGAACAAGTTGTAGCGAAACCGCGACAGGTTTTTCACTTCAAACGAGCCGTCGTGATCCTGAATCTTAGAAAGATCCTTCGGAGCTTCTTTGCCGTGAAACAGAACCTGAACGATGACTTGAAAATCGGCCTCGGTCAGAGGCTCGCCCTTCACGTTCACCAAGTCGCCACGCAAGCGAAAGCCAGGAGACATCCCCGGGTGAAGGTGGATGTCGCTTGCTCCATGCTGAACGGCTGCGGCAAGTAGGCTGAGGAAGGCTTTTTGGTCCATCAAAGACTCTCCCCGACTTATCGGCGGACTTCTGACGGCACTGAAGCAGGCACACGATTATCTTTTTCGGAAAACCACCCTAAAACCGCTTTTTGCTGAGTTTTTTCAGCCACTTCCCTGGGTGTCATTCCTGACTCCAGATAGTCCCGGGCCATGACGTCGACACCCTCCTGAGCCAGCCGTGAAAGGACCTCCACCTGACCCGAACGTGCGGCGCGAACCGCCAGATACGGCCCCAGTCCTCGCTTCACTGCCCAAGGAGAAATCAGCGTCACTGCACAAAGCCCCGCCAAAGCCACAACTCCCGGAGAAAGGCGAAACCGGGTCAGCTCGGCAGCCCAGTCACCTGACTCAAGGCGCTTCACGCGCTCTTCGCAAGTCGGATGGCCTGCCGTGGGACTGAGAAACCGCAGGACACTTTGGCGGCGCGGATCGTGGCCGTTTCGCGCGGTGACTTTCTCGAGCGCCTGAGCCAGCGCGATGCCTTGGCCCATCTTCTGTGCAGCCCACGCATCCGCTTCAAACTCTTGGAAGCGGATCAATCCGCGCAAAGCGGCGGCGACCGCCAGGTAAAGCACCAAAGTGGGCAGAAAGAGAAAGCCTCCGCGTATTCCAAATCCCGCTTGAAGCATTCCGGGCCACGGGATGAAGAAGACGGAAACTCCGAACAAAACCCAGGCCGAACGTTCGCGCAGGTGCCCCAATTCGCGGTGAGCCGCTTCGTGGAGTAAAACGGCCTGCAGCTCGCTTTGCCCTAAACACTCGGCCAAAGCACGACTGATCAGGAGGCGATCATTCAAAAGGAGAGCGTTGGCAGCTCCCCGAATCCAATAAGGGCGGACCTGCCCCGAGAAGCAGCGAGCAACGACTTCTCGCACCTCGGGCTCCTGAACCGGCGTAGCCCCGAGTGCTCCTGCGACAATCCAGCCACTCGAGCGAAGCATGAGCCAGGCCAAGACACCTAAATGGTAGAGGAGGGCTAAAACCCAGCCACCCCAAGCGAGCCACGCCAAAGGCAGACTGGCACTTCGTGCAAGGCTTAGCCAAACAAGCTGCACCACGCCGAGCCCGGTTGCCACAGCCAAAGCCAAGGCGATCAAGCGAAACAGGTAGACCGAAAACGGCAGGTTCGCGCGAGGGACCTCTCCCATTTCTTCCGTTTCGGAAGAAGCGCGCGACAACTCGAGAAAAGGAAACGCCGACCCGTCAACTCGGTGACGGGTCGGCGTTCAGGAAAACCTTCTCCGAAGTCAGCTTTGGCCCGACTGAGCCCAAGCTCAACCTCAGTAACGGTAGGTGTCTGGCTTGAACGGGCCTTCTTGCGAAACGCCGATGTACTTGGCCTGATCTTTCCGAAGAACCGTGAGTTCAGCGTTCAGCTTCTTCAGCTGAAGGCGAGCCACCTTCTCGTCGAGTTGCTTCGGCAGAGTGTAAACCCCCAGAGGGTACTTCGCCGTGTTCGTGTACAGCTCGATCTGCGCGATCGTCTGGTTCGCGAACGAAGACGACATCACGTAGCTCGGGTGACCGGTTCCACAACCCAAGTTGACGAGACGCCCCTTGGCGAGCAGGATGATGCGTTTACCGTCGGGGAAGATCACGTGATCCACCTGCGGCTTGATCTCTTCCCACTTGTACTCTTCGAGACCGGCGACATCGATTTCATTATCGAAGTGACCGATGTTGCACACGATGGCCTGGTCCTTCATCTTCCGCATGTGTTCCAAAGTGATCACATGGTAGTTGCCCGTCGCCGTGACAAAGATATCTGCTTTGTCGGCGGCGTAGTCCATGGTCACCACTCGGTAGCCTTCCATTGCGGCTTGGAGCGCGCAAATCGGATCGACCTCAGTGACCCAGACCTGGGCCGAGAGAGCACGAAGAGCTTGTGCCGAGCCTTTGCCCACATCACCGTAACCGCAAACGACCGCCACTTTACCGGCAATCATGACGTCGGTTGCGCGCTTGATCCCGTCGACCAGCGACTCGCGGCAGCCATACAAGTTATCGAACTTCGACTTCGTCACCGAGTCGTTCACGTTGATGGCAGGGAACTTCAAGTCCCCGCGAGCATGCATTTGATACAGACGATGCACACCCGTCGTCGTTTCTTCGGTCACGCCTTTGATTTGAGACAAGCGCTTGGAGTACCAAGTCGGATGAACTTTCAGCTTCTCTTTGATGGAAGCGTAAAGGACGGTCTCTTCTTCTGAGGTGGGCTTTGCCAAGACCGAAAGGTCTTTCTCCGCTTTCGCACCCAAGTGCAGCAGCAAAGTCGCATCGCCGCCGTCATCCAAAATCATGTTCGAAAAGCCGCCATCGGGCCATTCGAAGATGCGGTGGGTGTAGTCCCAGTATTCTTTCAAGGTCTCGCCCTTCACCGCGAAGACGGCGGTACCGCTCGCTGCGATCGCAGCGGCTGCGTGATCTTGGGTCGAATAGATGTTGCAAGAAGCCCAGCGCACTTCTGCACCCAAAGCTTTCAAGGTCTCGATCAACACTGCCGTCTGAATGGTCATGTGCAGCGAGCCCGTGATGCGCGCGCCTTTCAGCGGCTTTTGAGCCGCGTACTCTTCGCGAATGGCCATCAGGCCTGGCATCTCGGTTTCAGCGATCTTGATCTCTTTGCGACCCCAATCCGCCAGCGAAAGGTCCGCAACAACGTAGTCTTTTTCAGTTGCCATAAGGAACTCCGTACTCGGGTTGAGAGCGCCGTTCATGAATTCGTGTCCAAGCCTGGGAAGCCGCCTAAACCGGCACCCACCGGGTCAGAAACGGATTTCTCGCAACGCTCCTTGAACGGACCCTGTTATGAGCCGAAAAACAGTAAAAAGCCAGTGCAAGGCGCGTGACTTTACCGCTGAGAACGGACCGGACAGCCCGGAAAAGCCGCCTGGAGCTCTTCAGAGTCGAGCTCGCGCCACTGCCCTACCGGCAAAGGTCCAAGCTCGAGCGCCCCCAAACGAACGCGCTTTAGGCGCTGAACAGGAAGCCCCACCGCAGCACAAAGCCGCCTCACCTCGCGGTTTTTCCCCTCGCAAAGGCGAATGAGCAGTCGACTCTCCTTGCCCGATGCTTTCAAGATCTCGGCTGAGTCGGCTACCAGAACCTCGCCGGCTTCTTTCACACCCTGGACCATTGCCTGAAGCTGCGCATCGGTGGCAAGGCCCCGGACTTCGACTAAGTAAACGCGCGGAACCTGATTCTCGGGGTTCAAGACCCACTCGGAAAATCGCGAGTCATTGGTCAAAAGAAGTAACCCAGACGTATTTTGATCGAGCCTTCCCACAGGCATCAGCCCTGGCTCGGGTAAATCTTTCAGCACGCTGAATATCGTGGCTCGCCCCTTTTCGTCGCGAAGGGTGGTCACCACCCCACGAGGCTTATGAAAAACGATCGTGCACGGCCGAGCGCGCTCTACGGTTTCGCCATCCAGGACAATGCGCGCGGTTTCGGGACTGACGCCCACGCGAGGATCTCGAACCACTCGCCCGTTGACGCTGACTCGCCCTGCGAGAATCCACTCGCGCGCCTGAGTGCGTGAACCTAAGCCGAGCTTTGAAAACGCGCGTTCAAGCGCCACTTCGCCTTTTCGGTAGGGAGAAACAGAAAGACTCCGAAAAGGCTTTCGTGACGTGGAATTCCGCCGCTCGGCCATCACTCCGCCGCTCCGGTTTTCCCCTGCCTTGCCACTTTCCGTCAGCCTGCAGCGGGTTCTGCAGCCGCTTTCGAGTTCTTCCCTTTTCCTTTAGCCTTGGAAGCCGCTTTCGGAGTTTTCGGAACCTTTGCGCTGTCTTTGGCTTTGCCACCTTTGGCCTTGGCGCCTTTTGAGGCAGCGCGCTCGTTCAAAAGCTCAAGCGCTTGCTCAAGTGTCAACGTGGCGGGATCTTGCTCTTTCCGGAGCGAAGCATTGTCTTTACCGTGCTTCACATAGGGTCCAAACTTACCCTCGTACACGCCGACTGGCTTTTGATCTTCTGGGTGTTGTCCTACTTCGCGAATCAGGGAGGCTTGACCTCGGCCCTTCTTCTCTTGCGAAAGAAGTTCAACGGCTCGCTCCAAAGACACGGTGTAAACGTTGTCTTCTTTTTTCAGCGAACGGAAATTTCCGTCGTGCACCACATAGGGACCGAAACGACCGTTGTTGGCTTGAATGGGGAGCCCCGTTTGCGGGTGCTTCCCCAGGAGACGCGGTAAGCTCAGCCACTGAAGAGCCTGCTCAATGGTGACCGCACGAGGATCAAACCCCTTCGGCACGGAAGCGCGACGCGGCTTTGGCACCGTTTCGCTGACTTCACCGAGCTGAACGTAAGGACCAAAGCGACCCGTCAGGCAGTAGATGAATTCGCCCGTTTCTGGGTTCTGGCCAATCGGCTGCGGACCGCGCTTCTGAATCTCCAGAAGCTCCTGCATCTGATCCCGCGTCAGATCGGCAGGCGCCAAATCTTCGGGAATCGAAGCATGGACTTCGTCCGACTCCTGACCTTTTTCCGAAGCCTTCTCAGACGGCGCGCCCGGCTCTTTTTGCACCAAATAAGCGCCGAATCGGCCGATCTTTACTTCCACGCCTTGAAGGTGGGGAAGCGAAACCGTGCGCGAAGCTTCGGGCTTAATCTTGCGCTCTTTCTCTTTCACCTGCTCAAGCAACCCCTGCTTCCCGAGGTAAAACTCCTTCAGGTAAGGCAGGTGCTCGCGATCGCCTTCGGCGATTTCGTCGAGCGAGTTTTCCATCTTGGACGTGAAACCTAAGTCCACGAGCTGCTCGAAATGGTTTTCCAGCAGTTGCACGACTGCAAAGCCCGTGAACGACGGAATCAGTGCGTTCTGGACCTTCCGAACATAACCGCGGTCCATGATGGTCGACAAAATCGAAGCGTAGGTGGACGGGCGGCCAATGCCAGCCTTTTCCATTCCTTGGACGAGCGATGCTTCGGTAAAGCGAGCGGGCGGCTTGGTTTCGTGCCCTAATGGCTCCACCTGGTGCGGTTTCACGCGGTCGCCCACACTCAAAGCAGGCAAGATCAATTCACGATCGTCGAGAGCCGCTTGCGTGTCGTCAGCACCTTCCACGTAAGCGCGAATGAAGCCTGGGAACAAAATCCGTGTGCCCGTAGCTTGGAATACGGAGTCCTCGGCCTGAATCTTCACGCTCATCGAGCGCTTCAAAGCTTCAGCCATCTGAGTGGCCATGGTGCGCTTCCAGATCAGCTCATAAAGCGCCAATTCACGACCACTGAGCCCCGTGTCCTTCGGATGCACAAACTCCTGGCCTGCAGGACGAATGGCTTCGTGAGCTTCCTGTGCTCCTTTAGACTTGGCCTCAAACTGGCGAGGCTCGGGCGAGAGGTACTCTTTTCCATACAGCTCTTCGACCTGAGCGCGTGCAGCTTTGATCGCTTCTTGCGACAGACTCGGTGAGTCGGTTCGCATGTAGGTAATCAAGCCTTCTTCATACAACGCTTGCGCAGTTCGCATGGTGTCGCGCGAAGAAAGGCCGAGTTTCCGGTTCGATTCCTGCTGCAGCGTGGAAGTGATGAAGGGCGGCGAAGGCCGGTTGTGGATGTCTTTTTCTTCCACCGAAAGGACTTTCCATTCGGTGCCAGAGACTTTTGAAGCCACCTGACGGGCCAGAGTCTCGTCCAAAACGACGACGTCTTTTCCGACAGCGAGTTTCCCGGTGGTCTCGTCGAAATCTTTTCCGGATGCGACGCGCTTACCGCCTACACTCAGCAGCTTTGCTTCGAAAAGCTCGCCAGCAGTTACGAGCCTGTCGGATGTCGAAACTTGGGCGACGTCCGCTCGAATGTCCCAAAAACTCGCCTTCTGGAAGCGAATGCGTTCGCGCTCACGCTCGACAATCATTCTAAGCGCCGAGCTTTGCACCCGACCGGCTGACAAGCCGTAGGCAATTTTTTTCCAGATCAAAGGCGAGAGCGTGTAACCGACCAGCCGATCCAGCACGCGACGTGTTTCCTGCGCGCGCACCAATCGCATGTCGATCTCGCGGGTCTGCTGCAGGGCCTTCTCGATCGCCGTCTTGGTGATCTCATGGAACACCATGCGCTTGATCGGCACCTTGGGCTTCAGCAGCTCGGTCAGGTGCCAGGAAATCGACTCCCCTTCGCGGTCCTCGTCGGTCGCCAGGTAGAGTTCATCCGCTTCTTTCAGCTTTCGCTTTAAGTCCTGGATGACTTTACTCTTTCCCTTAGGAACAATGTAGAGAGGCTCGAAATCCTTCTCGACGTTGATCCCGATCTTCGTCCACTCTTCCTTCTTCAATGCGGGCGGAATGTCGGCTGCCGATTGCGGCAGATCTCGGACGTGGCCGATGCTGGCCTCGACCACAAAAGATTTCGGAAGGAATTTGCGGATCGTCTTGGCCTTCGTTGGGGACTCGACGATTACCAGTGCTTTCTTGGACATAGTTTCTCGGCGGGAGCATAGCACGCGATCTTGAAACTTCCACTTCTCCTTCCCCCAATTTGCCTTACACTTAGAAGGGCATGACCCAAAAGACGCGTCCCGCAGCCAAGAAACTTCCCGAAAAACCCGCGAAAAAAGCAGAAAACCAAAAGGCTCAGGCAGCCCCAAAAAAAGGCGCCGAAAAGTCTACCAAGGCTGCCGCCAAAGCACCGAAAGAGCTTCCCGGCTCGATCCAGAAGTCCAAACCCGTTCCCCTCGAAAAAGAACGCCGCCTGAAAGACCGCACCTCAGTGGCTCGGAAAAACGAGAAGGGTTCTCACGGCCGAAAGAGCGCTTTTGAGCAGGGCATGTGCCGAGTCATCGGCTGCACGGCGCCTGCTACGACGAAAGGCTATTCCCGCGCTTGCTACATCAAGTACTGGAAGCAGATCAAACTGAAGGAAGACATCCTCGAGCAAGGCACCCTTCAGCGCTACATCTCGGAACTCTGCGAGAAGTATCCAGACAAGACGCTCCTCGCCCTCAAACACGACCTGCACAGCGACGAAGCTTACGCTCAGATGATCCGGGACTTGGATCTTTACGGCGGCATCGATGAACTCGAGCACGCCCAGTCCCCGAGAAACGCGCTCGAAGAGGACGAAGAAGCAGAAAACGACATTGATTCCATCAAGAAAGGCATCGATAAGGAAGATGATCTCTTCTGACGCAAGCCTTGATTGACCAGGAGCCTATGGGTTCTCTCTTCTCGATTTTTTTCCCCGCATTGCTCGTCGCTTCCGCTTCTGCGGCAGAAGCGAGCACACCCGCGACTTCTCAAATCACCCCGAACGAATCCAGCGACCTCGTCCAACACTGCAAGGACGCGCTGGTTTCACTTCCGGGCACTCATTTACCGGAAGTGGTCTCGAAGGTGTGTCTCGGCGCTCAGCGCTTACCCAGCTGCGCAAGCGTCCAAGGACGCCAGATTTTCCACCTCGATCAACCGAGTCAGCGTCCAGGCGGCCGAAAGATTCTCGTTTTCTCGGTCACTCACGGCGACGAACCAGAAAGTGGCGCTCTCGCGCGAGCATGGATGGAGCGGCTGGCTCAAGTCGACGCCCGAAACTCCTGGCGAGTGGTGCCCATCCTGAATCCTGACGGACTTTTCGCCAAAAGCCGCGTGAATGCCAACCAGGTCGACCTGAATCGCAACTTCCCCACGCGCGACTGGGAAAAGAATGCGGTTCAATTCTGGAAAAAACATGCAGGAGCAAGCCCTCGGCGTTTCCCTGGAAAAATTCCAGGAAGCGAGCCAGAAACGAAATGCGCCATCGACCAGATCGAGGACTTTGGTCCCGATCTGATTGTCTCGATCCACACCCCTTACGGCGTTCTCGACTTCGACGGCCCACCCGCTCCCCTGCCACGCGTCGGAAAACTCCCAGCGCGTCGCCTAGGGACCTTCCCAGGGAGCCTGGGCCGTTTTATGTGGAACGATCGTTCCGTGCCCGTCCTGACTGTGGAACTGAAGGGCGGCCCGCAGCCCATTTCGCCGCAGGACGCCCAACGCCTTCAAGATCAGCTCGGCGACTTGGCGCTCAAGGTTCCCGCCCGCAAGTCACCCTGAAGCGCGACAGCCAGAAGCGCAATCACGGGCAGAGTTGCCAGAAGCGAATACCAAAGCCCACCTACCACGACGAGGCCCACCGGAAGCATCAGGTTGGCTCCGTAAAATACGGCCATTGTGCGAACCGGCAAGCGCTCGAGCCAGGAGCGAACGCGCAGAATTTCAAACGCACCCATGAGCGCCACCCCGGTCACGTACCAGCCGAAGAGGTTCGACCAAGGCATCCCGTAAAAGCTGCCCTCTTTTTCCCAGACCCAAAACGGAATCAGGTAGCTCATGGCGGGATCCAAGGTCAGGTCCCACATCAAGAGAAGCAGCGATCCCACGGCGATCCGCATGACCACAGACGGCTTATTCCGGGTGATCCAAGCAGCCAACCCGAAGGAAGGAATCGCCATGACAAACCAGCTTGGCGGAATCAAATACGGCACCTTCTCCATGAACTTCGCGCCCAGCAGGGTCGTGTACTCGTATTTCCCGAATGGAATTCCGTAACTCGTCCCCAAAAATTCGGACAACCCGCTGAGAAGGACCACCACTAGAAAGGACGGCACCCAAGCGGCGCGACAAGCACCCCAAAGTAGAACCAGCAGCGTCAGGAGCGACACAACGATCTGCCCCTGAGCAAAAGCTTGGTTGGCGACCGCGAAAATCGGGACCGACCAAGGATAGCGAGCCAACCATTCCGGATGCGTCCCAAAGGTGGCGTAACCGAAAATAGAAACCGCGTTCACCGCAAGCAAGAGGCCTAAAAGAAATCGAACCTGATGGGATTGGCGCATGAGTGCAGCCTAAATCAGGTTGGGCGCGGTGTCACGAACGACACAACTTGTGAGAATTCGACCCCCCGGCCACACTCAAAACACAGATGCGGTACGTAACCCCACACTGGCCTCGACTCAATCTTTGGAACACCGCCGCTTTGTGTGGACTGGTCGCAGCTTTATCGCTGCTTGCACCGTAATTTTCTCCAGGGCACCGTTCGGGCTAGTCCCTTCAGAAAATTCGCGTCACGTTGTCGATTGCAGGCGGCGCCACCGGAGCGCGGCGCGATTCTTCGATCAAGCGCTTGAGCCAAAGATTTTCGGCTTTCAAGCGAAGCATCTCTTCGTGCTCGCGGTCCAAGCGGACCCGAAGCTCATTGAGTCGCTGGCGTAGCACATCGTTTTCAGACCAAAGCTCGGTGGAAGTCATCGTTGGCCGATCTATTACACCATCAAACGATAACTGAAAAGTCCTTCATGGAAGCGCTTTGGGCAGCGCTCCCGAAACTTTTTCGCATTTGTTTCGGATTAACCAGGAGTTGAATTCGCGGGCCCGGGCCTCGCGCGAGCGAACTTCGGTTTCCTGACGGACCACGAAACCCGCCGCCAAGTTCTGGCCATTCTTATCGAATTTCCCCTGACAATACCCAAAGACCCCAGGGGCATTCGACACCGTCAGAGTCGTACTGAAAGTGTCGCAAAACAGCCGAGACGCCTCGGCGTGGCGCAAGGCCGTAGTCCAGGTCAAAAGCGCTGACTCGACTTCTGCGCAGCGCCGTGCCCGATCGGCCGCAGCAAGCTCGGTTTTATCAAAGCGAGAAACCGTCTGGAGCCAGCTTTCATCCATGGGCTGGGCCATCTTATCGAATTCGAGCAGCTTGGCCCGGCTCTGCCGCCATTTGTGCTCAAGCCAGGACTCAGCCGGGCTCTTTCGCTTCACGCGGATACCGATCAAGTTGCGGGTTTCGTCCGCAAAAAGGCCACGATAGATTCCGTCGCGGGTATCCAGAAGCTCGGACATTTCCAGCTGTTCGCCTTGATTGGCCAAGGCTGAGAGAAACCGTTGGCGCGCCTTTGCTAGATCGAGAGTCGCCTGAGCGCCCCGACGCTGCTCTTCCCAAGCAGCGCGCGCTTTGAACTCGTCCCGTCCACCCAGATCGCGGCGTCCGGGTCGCCCAAGCTCCTGATCGGTAGCATCCAAGACCTGTTTCATCACACTGAACCACTCGCGCGCACGCTTCAGGCATTTTCCATCGCCTGCGTCCTGATAAAGCGAGGGGTCCGTACTGATCCCGCGGGCAAAGGTAGTCAAAAGCCTTCGGCCTGCTACGTCCTGCCCTTGAGCCGCGCTTTCTTTCAAAAGAAAATCCAGCCGGTCTGCAGCAGCCAACGCGAACGACCAGCCGTTTCCAGCGACCGACTGCTCGACCTCGGTTCGAACCACGTGGCAAGCAAAGGATTCGATTTCCGCAAGACGCGCAACCGTGCCTTCCAGCTCGCCCAAGCGAGAGCGATCTTTTTTCAGGGACAGATCGAGTTCGAGAATTTCGCGAGCTGGCTCTGGCAAACTGGGCTTTTTTGCGTCCAAGCGTTCTAAAGCCAACTGAAGCTCTTTCACGCGCTCATCGACTTCGCTCACTTCTCCTGAACGCGCGCGAACCAGGCCGCGAACGGCGTCATTGTATTCGTAAAAAGCGCAGGCGTTTTCGATGAAAGTTTGCCGCTGCGAACTCTGTCGCATGTCAAACGAGTTGTTCCGGTGCAGAGTCA
>JACCEB010021962.1_pt1 | contig 19114 bp, 12 predicted proteins | sample 7454761 | NCBI WGS metagenome assembly JACCEB01 (sample SAMN15323454, study PRJNA562643) | freshwater metagenome | isolation source: river surface water | place: USA:Blue River Watershed | collected 2017-08-18 | reverse complement strand
TTCCTCAAGCCCGCGGATGCGCCTTCGCGTAGATGTCCTTCAACCGCGCCACGCTCACATGCGTGTAAACCTGCGTCGTCGTCAGCTGCGCATGCCCGAGTAGCTCCTGCACCAGCCGCAGGTCCGCGCCCGCATTCAGCAGGTGGGTCGCATACGAGTGCCGCAGCTTGTGCGGCGTGAGATCCAGCGGCAGCCCCGCCTCGGCGAGATACTGTTTCAACCTCTGCTGCACCTGCGCCACCGGCATCCGTCCACCACCGGGATTCTGCAGCACCGGCGCACCCGGGCCTTTCGCCGCCGCGAACTCGTCGCGAAACTTCTTCATCGCCGCCAGCGCCACCTTGCCGATCGGCGACAGCCGCTCCTTCCGTCCCTTGCCCATCACGCGCGCCACGCCCGAGTCCATGTCGACGTCGCCGTAGGTCAGCGCCACCAGCTCGCTCACGCGCAATCCGGCCCCGTAGAGCAGTTCCATCGCGAGCCGGTCGCGCCACGCGACCTCCGGGTCGATCCGCTGCTCCGCCAGCATCCGCTGCGGCGCCGCCAGCAGCCGCGTCATCTGCTCCTCGGTGAGAAACTTCGGCAGCCGCTTCTCCAGCTTCGGCAGCGGCACCCCGAGCAGCGGATTCCGCGTCAGCTTTCGCTTCCGCATCCAGAACTTGAAAAACGTCCGCAACCCCGACGCGTGGTTGTGCAGCGTCCGCCGGTCGAAGCGCCGCTGCGCCTCGATCACGAAGTCCCGCATCTCCCGCGCGCCGAGCGCATCGAGCCCCTTCCCCCAGAGTCCCGCCTCGCACAGCCAAAAATAAAAATCCTCCCACGCCTGCCGGTAGTTCCGGACCGTATACGCCGAATACCGCCGCTCCTTCGCCAAAAAATCCTCGAACGGCGTCCACCATTCCGCCGTCACCTCCGCCGGCACGCGCAAAGCAGGGCCGGCCGCACCGGAGTCCCCCGCCGCCGGCCCGCCTTCTGCGTCGGTCGCCATCGCGCGGCTCCCCGCTCAGCCGACGTTCCGCTCGATCGCGCGCATCACCTTCGTCGCGTGCAACCGCAACGCTCCCTCCGGATCGAGCCCCTTCGCACGCGCCGCCGCCGTAAGTTCGAACAGCATTCGGCCGAGCCGCTCCTCGTCCAGTTCGCGGCCCACCGCCTGCACCTGCGCCACATCCACCACGCCCTCCGCCGGCAGCCGCTTCTTCTCGATCTGCTTCCACACCGCCTCGGCAAACATCAGCGCCGGCAACCGCGGCGGCAGCTCCTTGAAGACCGCGTTCGCCTGCACCGGCCCGTGCTTTTTTTCCGTGGCCTTGATCTTTTCCCACTCGGCAATCACCTGCTCCGAGGTCTCCAGCTTGCCCGTCCCGAAGACATGCGGATGCCGCCGCACGAGCTTGTCGTTGATGTCGCGCGCCACGTCCTCGAACGTGAATAGCCCCCGCTCCGCCGCGATCTGCGCGTGAAACACCACCTGGATCAGCACGTCGCCGAGCTCCTCGCGCATGTGCGGATAGTCGTTCCGGTCGATCGTATCGATCAGCTCGCTCACCTCGTCGATCAGGCAGCGCACCAGCGAGGCATGCGTCTGCTCCTGGTCCCACGGACACCCGTCGGGAGCGCGCAGCCGCGCCATCGTCGCCTTCAAATCCTCGATCGCACTCATGTGGCTGCGATGGCCGCAAGAACCCGCCCAAAGCGCAAAATCGAAAACACCCGCCGCCACCGGATTGTTTCTTGCGCCCTCCGCGCCACTTTGCGGCTCTAGTCCCCAAAATGTCCGACAAACTCACGGAGATCATGGCCTGGAAACGACGCGAGATCGCGCCGCTCCTGCGCGACGTTTCCGAATCCGAACTCGCCGCCGTCCACGCCCGCCTGCCCCGCCCGCCGTCGTTCGCCGCCGCTCTCCGCAGCGCCGACCGCACGCTCGCGGTCATCTCCGAGATCAAGCGCCGCTCGCCCTCCGCCGGCGACATCAAGGCCGGCGCTTCCTCCCTCGACCAGGCCCGCCGCTATCAGGCTGCCGGCGCCGACGCGCTCTCCGTCCTCACCGACGAGAAATTCTTCGGCGGCACCCTCGACGATCTCCGCGGCGTCACCGCCCACTTCGCCGCCACGCCCCCCGCCCGGCCCTGCCTGCGCAAGGACTTCATGGTCCATCCGCTCCAGGTGCTCCAGGCCCGCGAGGCCGGCGCCAGCGCGATCCTCATCATCGTCCGCGCCCTCGACGACGCCGAGATCCGCACGCTGCACGGCGCCGCCCGCGCCGCCGGCCTCGATGCGCTCTTCGAGATCCACAACGAGGCCGAACTCGACCGCGCCGTCGCCCACGGCGCCGCCATCATCGGCGTCAACAACCGCGACCTCGCCATCTTCAAGACCGACCTCGGCCTCTCCGAACGCCTGATCCCGCGCTTCCCGCGCGAGGTCATCGCCGTCAGCGAGAGCGGCATCTTCACCGCGGCCGACGCCGCCCGCGCCCGCGGCGCCGGCGCCCACGCGATCCTCGTCGGCGAAGCGCTCATGCGCGCCACCGACCCCGCCGCCCTCATCGCCGCCTTCCGCGCCGCCTGAGCCGGAGCACCCGCTCCGTTCCCCGTCACGTTCACCCTCACGTTCACTCCCACCATGTCCGAACGCCCCATCACCGCCTTCGCCCAACTCGGCGGCCTCTACTTCCTCCCGCGCACGCTCGACAAGATCCGCAAACACGCCCGCGGCGCGCTCCACCCCGAACACCATGAATTTCTCGGCAAGGGCTTCGACGGCCGCCTCTGCCACTTCCTCGGCCTCTCCTACGACGCGCTGAAGATCCGCACCCTCGCCGGCGGCACGGATGTCGAGGTCCTCGCCTGGATCCAGCAGCACGGCCGCCCGATCACCGACGTCGACCGCCTCATCTGGAACGGCTTCGCCACCAAACGCGGCTGGCGCGACGATGCCACGCCGACCCTCGAGAAACAGAAAGCCGAGTCCGGCCTCGCCCACCGCACCGATCTCCTGACGTTCTTCGACTACTACGAAGTCGACGAAGGCCGCGCCCCCCGCTGAGCCCCGCGTCAGGTTTTCGCCTTTCCGCCGCATGCCCCTTTCCCCCTCCGCCACCCGCGATCTCCTCGCGCAGCTGGGGCATCAGCCGAAACGCTTCCTCGGGCAGAACTTCCTCGTCGACGGCAATATCGTCCGCAAATCCCTCGAACTCGCCGCCGTGCGCCCCGGCGACCGCGTCGTCGAGGTCGGCCCCGGCTTGGGCACGCTGACCACCGCCCTGCTCGAAGCCGGCGCCGAAGTCTGGGCCGTCGAAAAGGACCGCAACCTCCACGCCCACCTCGAGCAGCAGCTCGTGCCACGCTTTCCGGCGACGTTTCACCTGCTCGAAGCCGACGCCGTCGAACGCCCGCTCGCCGCTCTCCCCGCCGGCGCCGACTTCAAGATCGTCGCCAATCTCCCCTACGCGATCGCCACGCCGTGGCTCGATGCCGTGCTCTCCGGCCCGCTGCCCACGCGGCTCGTGCTCATGCTGCAACTCGAGGCCGCCCAACGTTACGCCGCGCAGCCGGGCTCCAAATCCTTCGGCGCCATCTCCGTCTTCCTCCAGGCCGCCTACGACGTCGCCCCCGGCCACCGCGTCGCCGCCGCGTGTTTTCACCCGCGGCCCGACGTCGAGTCGCACCTGCTCCACCTCGTGCGCCAGCCGGCTCCGTTCGTTTTTCCGGCGGAAGTCCGGAGCGTCATCCGCGCATGTTTCCAGCAGCGCCGGAAGCAGATCGGCGCCCTCCTGCGCGCCCACCTGCCCGATTCCGTCCCCCTCGCCGCCGCCCGGGAGCTTCTCCCGCCCGCCGGTCTCTCGGAACAGACGCGCCCCGAAGCCATCCCCGTCTCCTGGTGGATCCGCTTCGCCCAGCTTTTCCCACCTCTGGCTTGAAAGCCTCCGCCCACCGCGCCTGACTGGATTTTCTATGCTTCGCGTCACCCTCGCGCTCCTCCTCGCCACCGTCACCCTCGCGCTCCGTGCCCAGGAAGCCGTCGGTCCCGGTCTCGCCGGGAAGATCGAAGGTCGCACCTACGTCTCACCCACGGGTCAGTTCAAGGTCGCGATCCCCGTGCTCCCGGAACTCGGCGGCGATATCACCGACACGCCCAACGTCGTCACCTTTCAGGACGACTTCAACGTCCACGTCAGCATCGCCGCCTTCCAGCAGGACGCCACGCAACGCTGGGAACTCGCGACCCGCGGCGTGAAGGACTACCTCATCTACTTCTTCAGCAACTTCGTCCTCTCCGACTTCAAGCAGACCTTCGAGGGCGTGCAGATCGAAAGCGCGAAGTTCCTCCCGTCCACCATGGAGGGCGCGCTGCTCACCTACATCCTCATCCCCGGCGGCTCGATGTTCGGCGACCGCGTCCCGCAGCTCGATGCCAACCGCATCCCGATCGCCAAGCGCGGCAACATGCTCTTCGTGCGCAACGGCTACATCTACGTCCTCAGCACCGAGCTCGCCGAGCGCGTCATCGAGGGCCGCACCTACGCCAAGACCACCGAGCAGGAAGACGAACTGCTCCGCAACCGGCTCAACGACATCGTGAACAAGATGCAGTTCGCCAAACCCGCGGCGCCCGCCGCCGGCAAGGACGCCGCGAAGAAATGACGCTCGCCCGCCGCCCTCCGACGCGACTCCTGCTCGCGATCGCGTTGGCGAGCGTGGCCCTCCTCCTCGGCGGCTGCGTCTACCTGCGGCTCCTCGAGCTCAAGCAGCAGCTCGGGCGTTTCGACCAGTTCTTCACCCTGCAGACGCAGGACGGCGTCGGTCTCATCTGCCACGAGCCGGTGCTCACCACCGCCGACGTGCGCTGGCTCGGCCTCGCCCCCGAACAGACCCGCCAGCTCGGCCACGCCGAGCAGTGGCAGGTGCGCTGGGTCAAACAACTGCCCGTCGGCATCGCCGAGCCCAGCCGGTTCGATATCGTCGTCGACGTCGGTTTTGTAAACGACCGCCTCAACCGCCTCACCATCCCCGAGCGCTACTTCGCCTTCATGCCCAAGGAGTTTCTCGTCGGCGTGATCAAAAGCCTCGGCCGCGGCCGGATCGACAAATCCGAGAAACGCATCGAAGCCTCCGTCACTTCCGCCGAGATCGACGCCGTGCGCCCGAAGCTGCCCGCGATCGACAAACTCCTTGGCCGCCCCAGCGAGGAGCAGATCCAAGGCGAATCCACCGTCCTGCGCTACCGCTACATTCCGTCCACGAAGGAATCGAAGGCCGCCGTCTTCGACCTCCACCTGACCTTCAATACCGCCACCGGCGAACTGCTCCGCTGGCACGGCCGCACGCCGATGGGCCACATCGCGTTCAACTTCGGCGGCAATTCCGGCTGATCCCCTGACCGCGACCGCCGCGCACCGCGGCCTCATCCTTTCCTTTTCTCGTCCATGTTTCCTTCCGGCTACCAGCTCCGCACCGCCACCCTCGACGATCTCCCGGCCATCGTCGCGATCTACAACTCGATCGTCCCCGGCCGCATGGTAACCGCCGATCTCGAGCCCGTGACCGTCGAACAACGCCGCCCGTGGTTCGACCTGCACCAGACCCCGAATCGCCCGCTCTGGGTGCTCACCGACGCATCGGGCACGGTCGTCGCCTGGCTGAGTTTCGACACCTTCTTCGCCCGCGCCGCCTACGATGGGACCGCCATGGTCGCGATCTACCTCGCCGAATCCCATCGCGGCCGCGGCCTCGGGCGCGCCCTGCTCCTCACCGCGATCGCGCGCGCCCCCTCCCTGCAGCTCCACACCCTGCTCGGCTATATCTTCGCCCACAACGAGCCCTCGCTCCGCCTCTTCGCCGCGCACGGCTTCGCCCGCTGGGCACACCTGCCGGGCGTCTGCGTGCTCGACGGCATCGCGCGCGACGTGATCATCATGGGTCGCCGCGTGGTCCCCTGATCCCCACGTCCGGACTGTCCAGCTTGAGCGGGTGTGGCTTCGCCCCTCCCTCGCCCCGTGGATCACGTCTGCCTCCAAGCTTACTCATGAACCCCTTCTCCGCCGCTCTCCGCGTCGCGCTCGCGCTTGCCCTCGTCTGCGTCGCGCTCGCCACCCCCGCGCTCCGCGCCCAAGCCACCACCGGCGGCATCACCGGCACCGTCTCCAACGCCGGCACGCGCCAGTTCCTCAACGCCGCCGAGGTCCGCGTCGTCGGCACTTCCATCGCCGTCCTGACCGACCGCGACGGCTCGTTCACCCTCGCCAATCTGCCCGCGGGCCGCGTCCAACTCGAAGTCGCCTACACCGGTCTCGACCCGCAGCAGCGCACCGTCGAGGTCGCCGCCGGCCGCACCGTGCGCGAGGAATTCACCCTCAACTCCAACGTCTACCAACTCGACGTCTTCAAGGTCGCCGCCGAAGCCGAGGGCAACGCCGCCCAGGTCAATAAACAGAAACGCGCCGATTTCTTCGTCACCGCCGTCTCCGCCGACACGCTCGGCGAAGTCCCCGAGGGCAACATCGGCGAGTTCCTCAAATACGTGCCCGGCCTCCAGGTGAACTACGTCAACGCCGACGCCTCCACCGTCTCCGTCCGCGGTCAGGACCCCGAGTCCACGCTCTTCATGATCGACGGTCAGGTCCCCGCCGCCGCCGGCACCCCGCCCCGCTCCAGCACCGGCAGCTCCGATGCCTCCAGCCGCGCCTTCGAGTTCACCCAGGCAAGCATCACCAACATCGAGTCCATCGAGGTCTTCAAGGCCCCGCCCCCGTGGATGGCCCCCGCGACCGGCGGCGTCATCAACGCCGAGACCAAAAACGCCTTCGCCCAGAAAGGCCGCGTCCTCCGCACCGTCCTCTCGATCAACGCCAATTCCGACATGCTCGAGTTCGGCCCCGTCGAGGGCCCCGGCCAGCGCTCCACCTGGCGCCTCAAGCCCGGCGGCTCCCTCAGCTACTCCGAGGCCCTGCTCAACAACACCCTCGGCGTCACCTTCGTCTACAGCGAGTCGCACGTCATCAATCCCACCCACAACAACGCCATGGGCTACACGCCCCTCACCGCCGGCACCGTCGCCGCGCCCGTGACCGACACCTCCCCCGTGCGCGTCGATACCTTCACCCTCGTCGACGGCCCCGAGGTGAAACACCGCCGCAACACCACGCTCTCCTTCGACTACAAGCTCGGCGCGCAGACGGTCCTCAAACTCAACACCACCTACAACGGCTTCCTCCGCCAGGGCCGCGCCCACACCTTCCGCATCCGGCCCATCGCCGGCACCGGCAACAGCGTCGTCCTGCCCGGCGCCACCGACCGCGACGCCACGATCCAGAACGGCCAGGTCGATGTCTTCGCCGACTACAGCGATGCCTCGTCGCAAAACTACGGATACGTCGGCTCCATCCGCCACAAATTCGGCGGCCGCTTCCAGTTCGACGGCTCCGCCTCCTATTCCAAGTCCGACTCCAAGACCGTCGACCTCCCGGAGTTCATCAACTCCGTCCAGTTCAACCTGCTCCCCAACCGCGGCGTCGCCTACCGCATCCAGGCCTCGCCCGAACGCCCCGCTCCCACCGCCCTCGCCCAGCTCGCCGGACCCGATCTCTACGACCTCGCCAGCTACGACCAGCGCAGCCTCTCGATCCAGACGCAGCCGCGTTTCCAGAACGACCGCGTGATCAACCTCAAGGGCGACCTCCGCGCCAACTACTCCGAGTGGCGCTTCCCGACCGAGTTCCGCGTCGGCGGCAGCTTCTACAAGATGGCCCGCCGCAAGGCCGCCGGCCAGATCGTGCTCTCGTTCCTCGGGCCCGACGGCATCGCCGGCAACGCCGACGACCTGCTCAACGCCTCCCGCTTCGAGGACACCACCTTCGGCGACTCTTTCCTCTACGGCATCCGCACCCCGCCGCTGCTCGACCCCTACAAGGTCGCCGACTACCTGCGCGAAAATCCCCGCGCGTTTCAGGACATCCAGCCGCAGAACGTCCAGCGCCAGGCCGTCAACACCCAGAACCTCACGCAGCTCATCTCGGCCCTCTACTTCGCCGACACCATCCGCTTCACCCCGCGCCTCTCCCTGCTCACCGGCATCCGCGCCGAGCGCACCGAGAACTTCGCCCGCGGCGCCATCCGCATCAACTCCCTCGGCAACGGCCTCGTCGTGAACTCCAAGGAGTGGTTCCAGGCGATCTACGCCCGCACGCAGCGCGTCACCAATCAATACGACGACTTCTTCCCCCAGGCCCAGCTCACCTACCGTTTCTCGCCCGACGCCGTGCTCCGCGCCTCCGTCACCAAGGCGATGTCCCGCCCCGGCATCCAGACCATCCTGCCCAACACCACCGTCAACGACACCGCCACGATCCCCAACGTCACGGTCAACAACAACGCCCTCTCGCCCACCTACTCGCGCAACGTCGACGTGCAGCTCGAGTATTACACCAAGCCCGCCGGCAAGATCACGATCGGCCTCTTCGACAAGAAGATCACCAATTACATCATCAACGACGTCACGATCATCCCGCCCGGCGACGACAACGGCTTCGACGGCCTCTACGCCGGCTACGAGCTCCGCACGCAGGACAACGGCGGCACCGGCCGCTTCCGCGGCGCCGAGTTCTCCTTCAACCAGTCGCTGAAACCGCACCTCACCTTCGTGCCCGAGATCGCCCGCGGCTGGGATGTGTTCGCCAATTACACCAATACCTTCAAGGGCGAGGCCCCCGACCGCACCGGCCGCATTGTCCGGCCGACCGCACCCAACTTCTACGAGTGGAACGCCAATTTCGGCGTCGGCTACACCTCCCCCCGCCGCACGTTCTACGCCCAGGTGCGCACCGTCATCTACCCGAGCGCCATCACGACCTACGCCAACGGCACCACCGACCTCCGCAACACCTACGAGGCGCGCCACCAGCGCTGGGACTTCACGCTCCGTTATCGCCTCAACCGCAGCTACGCCGTCGAGCTCACCGGCTCCAACGTCTTCGAGGACCCGTCCCGCAAGTTCATCCAGGCCGGCCGCGTCACCCAGCAGCGCGATTACGGCGCCACCTACGTGCTCTCCTTCACCGCCAACCTCGACCAACTCCGGCTCCCCTTCCTCGGCCGCTGATCCCAGCCACTGTTTCGACTCTATCCACGCCCCGCCTCCCCGCGGGGCGTTTTTCATGCCCGCTTCTCCCGACCCGCCCCGGCGCACCACCAACACCTCCCCCTTCCGCCTTCCCATCCCCGCCTCCTCCGCAATCCCCAATCCGAAATCCGCACTCCAAAATCCACCCCCACCTCCCCCAACTCACCGATTCCCCATCTCCGCCCTCCGCTCTCCGCTCTCCGGTTTCCGGTCTCCGCCCCGTCCTCCGCCTTTCGCCTTCCCATCCCCGCACCGACTCCCTCAAATCCCGCGACCCACGCCTGATGCCAACCAAGTCGCCGTTCCCCGCCACCACCTCCGCAACCGCTCCCGCTGCCGCCTCGCCCGCCGTCCGGCCGATCCGGAAACTGATGGCCGCCAACCGCAGCGAGATCGCCGTCCGCATCTTCCGCGCCGGCACCGAGCTCAGCGTCCGCACCGTCGCCATCTTCGCCCACGAAGACCGGCTCTGCATCCACCGCTACAAGGCCGACGAAGCCTACCAGGTCGGCACCGGCAAGGGCCCCGTCGCCGCCTACCTCGACATCGACAGCATCGTCGGCGTCGCCAAAGAGCACGGCGTCGACGCCATCCACCCCGGCTACGGCTTCCTCTCGGAAAATGCCGAATTCGCCCGCGCCTGCGAGCGCGCCGGCATCGTCTTCGTCGGCCCGCGCCCCGAACTCCTCGACATGATGGGCGACAAGACCGCCGCCCGCGCCGTCGCCCAGCGCATCGGCGTGCCCGTCCTCCCCGGCACCAAGGATCCCATCACCGACCGCGAGGAGGCGCTGAAGACCGCCAAGGCCATCGGCTTCCCCCTTATCATCAAGGCCGCCTTCGGCGGCGGCGGCCGCGGCATGCGCGTCGTCCAGAAGCCGGAGCAGCTCGCCAACCTCCTCGACGAAGCCCAGGCCGAGGCCGGCCGCGCCTTCGGCAATCCCGCCGTCTTCCTCGAGAAATACATCCCCCGCGCCAAGCACATCGAGGTCCAGATCCTCGGCGACAAGCACGGCAACGTCATCCACCTCCACGAACGCGACTGCTCCGTCCAGCGCCGCCACCAGAAGGTCGTCGAGGTCGCCCCGTCCTTCGGCCTGCCCGAAAAGGTCGTCCGCGAGCTCTGCGACGCCGCCGCGCGCCTCGCCCGCGAAATCCGTTACGACAACGCCGGCACCGTCGAATTCCTCTACGACCTCGAGCGCCACGAGTGGTTCTTCATCGAGATGAACCCGCGTATCCAGGTCGAGCATACCGTCACCGAGGTGATCACCGGGCTCGACCTCGTGCGCGCCCAGATCCTGATCGCCCAGGGCTATGCCCTCCACTCGCCCGAGGTCGGCATGCCCTTCCAGACCGAGGTGCCGCGCAACGGCTACGCGATCCAGTGTCGCATCACGACGGAGGATCCGGAAAACAAGTTCATGCCCGACTACGGCCGGATCATGGCCTACCGCTCCCCCGGCGGCTTCGGCGTCCGGCTCGACGGCGGCATGGGCTACGCCGGCGCCGTCATCACGCCGTTCTACGACTCGATGCTCGTGAAGAGCATCACCAGCGGCCAGAGCTACGAGATCGCGATGAACCGCGCCCGCCGCGTGCTCAGCGAATTCCGCATCCGCGGGGTCAAAACCAACATCCCCTTCCTCGAAAACGTCATCGCCCACCCGCAGTTCCGCTCCGGCCAAGCCACGACGACGCTCATCGACACCACGCCCGAACTCTTCGCCTTCAAGCCCCGCCGCGACCGCGCCACCAAGCTCCTCACCTTCCTCGGCAACGTCATCGTCAACGGCAACCCCCACGCCAAGGGCTACCGCCCCGAGAAGCCCTTCCCCGTCGCCGCCACCCCGCCGCACGACCACAGCATCGCCCCCCAGCCCGGCACCCGGCAGAAGCTCCTCGAACTCGGCCCGAAGAAATTCGCCGAGTGGACCGTGAAGCAGAAGCGCCTGCTCGTGACCGACACCACGTGGCGCGATGCCCACCAGTCCCTCATGGCCACGCGCGTCCGCAGCTACGACATGCTCGCCTGCGCCGACGCCCTCGCCCACCGCGCGCCGAATCTGTTCTCCCTCGAGATGTGGGGCGGCGCCACCTTCGACACCGCGATGCGCTTCCTCAACGAGGATCCGTGGGAGCGCCTCCGCCAGCTCCGCGCCAAGGTCCCCAACATCTGTTTCCAGATGCTGTTCCGCGGCGCCAACGCCGTCGGCTACACCAACTACCCGGAAAACGTCGTCGCCGGCTTCGTGAAACACGCCGCCGCCAGCGGCATGGATATCTTCCGCGTCTTCGATTCGCTCAACTACCTGCCGAATCTCCGCGTCGCGATGGAGGCCGTGAACTCCACCCACGGCGTCTGCGAAGCCGCGATCTGCTACACCGGCGACATCTCCGACCCCGCCCGCGACAAGTTCGACCTGAAGTATTACGTGAAGATCGCCCAGGAACTCGAGCGCATGGGCGCCCACTTCCTCGCAATCAAGGATATGGCCGGCCTCTGCCGCCCCAACGCCGCCTACCGCCTCGTCAAAACGCTCAAGGAAGAAGTCGGCCTCCCGATCCACTTCCACACGCACGACACCAGCGGCATCGCCGCCGCCAGCGTGCTCCGCGCCGCCGATGCCGGCGTCGATATCGTCGACCTCGCCCTCGCAGCGATGAGCGGCAGCACCTCGCAGCCCAACCTCAACTCCGTCGTCGCCGCGCTCGAACACAGCCCCCGCGACACCCAGCTCGATCTCAACGCGCTCAACCAGTTCTCCGATTACTGGGAAACCGTCCGCGACTACTACCGCCCCTTCGACACCTCGCCCAAGTCGGGCTCCGCCGAGGTCTACCTGCACGAGATGCCCGGCGGCCAGTATACGAACCTCAAGGAGCAGGCCGCCTCCATGGGCGTCGCCCACCGCTGGCCCGAAATCGCCCGCACCTACGCGGAGGTCAACCAGCTCTTCGGCGACATCGTGAAGGTCACGCCTTCGTCCAAGGTCGTCGGCGACATGGCGCTGTTCCTCTTCAGCAAGGGCATCAAGCCCGCCGACGTCGTGAACCTCGAGCCCGGCACGATGGCGTTCCCCGAGAGCGTCATCGACATGATGAGCGGCGGCCTCGGCTGGCCCGAGGGCGGCTGGCCCGATGCCGTCTCCCTCGCCGTCCTCGGCGAGAAGCGCCACAAGGAAGCCCGCGCCAAATACGTCGCCGACACCAAGAAGAAGGCCTCCGCCTCCGCCGCGGCCATCGACCTCGACAAGACCCGCGCCGACCTCGCCGAGAAGCTCAAGCGCCCGGTCTCCGACGACGACCTCTACTCGCACCTCATGTATCCGCAGGTCTTCGCCGACTTCGCGAAACATGTCGCCGCCTATTCCGATGTGAGCGTGCTGCCCACGCCCGCGTTCTTCTACGGCCTCAAACCCGGCGAGGAGATTTCCGTCAGCATCGAGCAGGGGAAAGTTCTCATCATCCGCCTCATCTCGATCGGCGCCCCGGACAAGGACGGCCGCCGCGCCATCAGTTACGAACTCAACGGCATCGCCCGCGAGACCTTCATCGTCGACAAGAATGTCGCCCCCAAGACCAAGGCCCGCCCGAAGGCCGATCTCGCCGATGCCACCCAGGTGCCCGCGCCGATCCCCGGCCTCATCGCGCAGCTCAATGTCTCGCTCGGCAGCAAGGTCGCGAAAGGCGACAAGCTGCTCATGATGGAGGCGATGAAGATGCAGAACACCGTCTACGCGCCCTGCGCCGGGGTGGTCGCGGAACTCAACGTCGTGCTCGGTGACACCGTCGAGGCGAAGGATCTGCTCGCGCGGATCCGCACCGCCTGATCGCCGCGCCTCCGGTATTCACGTCCGCACTACGCAGTCCCGCCCATCCGAACCGTAGGTTCACTTAGCGAGGACTGCTCGGGAAAGTAAGTAACAGATAAGTAAATCCGCCTTTTGTCTCGGGCGGAGGGGATTTCAGCGTGCGGAGGTATCCTCGCGATGCCCCCCACCGCCGAGACATTCCGCTACCTGGCGCAAAGCCGGATCGACGCCGCAGTTCTCCTCGTCGGCACGATGGCTGCCTGCTTCCTGCTGCGGCGGATGCTCGAGCGGCGTCGCGCGGCGCAGTTTTTCTCCGGTCGCGTCTGCCTCACGGCTTTCCTGTTCGGCCTGTCGGTCGTGCTGCTCGCGGAATTGGCCGATGCCGCAATCGGCGAGGCGACGGAGAGCATCCGCCTCTACGTCCGGGCGGTGATCCTCGCCGGCGGCGGCTTTTCGATCGGCATCATGGTGGGCGCCGCCACGCGGCTCGCCTTGCTCCAGGCCCGGATCCGCGAACAGGCCGAGACCGAGCGCCAACTCCACCAGGCCAAGCAGGCCGCCGACGTCGCCAACCGCGCCAAGAGCGACTTCCTCGCCGTCATGAGCCACGAGATCCGGACCCCGCTCAACGCCGTGATGGGGTTCGCCAATCTGCTCGCCGAAACGCGCCTCGACGAGGCCCAGCGGGGCTACGTCGCGACCATCACCAGCGAGGGCACCCGGCTCAGCTCGCTCGTCAGCGACATCCTCGACCTGAGCAAGATCGAGGAAGGCCGGCTCGTGCTCGAGCGCCTGCCGTTCGCCCCGGTCGAGACCGCACACGAAGTCCTGCGCCTTCTGAGCGCACGGGCCATGGAGAAACACCTCGATCTCCGCTTCGAAGCCCAGCTTGCAGGTCACCTGCTCGTCGCGGGCGATCCGCTGCGCTTTCGCCAGGTGCTGGTCAACCTGATCGACAACGCCATCAAGTTCACCACCTCCGGCGCCGTCACCGTCACCATGCGCTGGGCTCCGCCCGCCGCGCCGGAAGGCGGCCTCGGCGCCCTGGACGTCTCGGTCCAGGATTCCGGCATCGGCATCCCCGCGGAGAAGATCCGGTCGCTCTTCCAGATGTTCATGCAGGCGGACACCTCGACCACACGGCGTTTCGGCGGCACCGGGCTCGGCCTCGCCATCTGCCAGCGCCTCGTGAACCTGATGGGCGGAAAAATCGAAGTCGACAGCACTCCCGGCCAGGGTTCGCGCTTCTCGTTCCGCCTCCCGCTCGCCCCGGTCGCCGTGCCGGCCGCCGACGAGCCGGACCGGGAAACGTCCGCGCCCGCCTCCGCCCCGCACCGTGCTCCGAGGATCCTGGTGGTCGACGATATGGAGACCAACCGGTTTCTCCTCGAGGTGTTCCTCCGCCGCCACGGCTTCGCTCCGGAACTCGCCGCCGGAGGCGAGGAGGCCGTCCGGCTCGCGACGACGAAGTCATTCGATGCCATCCTCCTCGACCTGCACATGCCCGACGTGGACGGCTTCGCCACCGCCCGCCGTATCCGCGAGTTCGAGACGGGCCACGGTCGCCGCACCACGATCATCGCCCTCACCGCCTCGATCGCGAAGGGCACCCGCGAGAAATGCCTCGCGGCCGGGATGGACGAGTATCTGACCAAGCCCCTGGATCTCCGCCGCTTCAAGCAGCTGCTCGAGAGCCGACTGCAGGCCTGCTCCGCGGCGACGTGATCCCGTGCGGCCGGCAGCGCACGCGCGCTGCCGCCCTTCAGCACTTGCCGATGCCGCAGGCCCGGAAGCCAATTTCCCGCAGCTTCGCGAGATCGAGGATATTGCGCCCGTCGAAGACAAACGCCGGCTGTTGCATCGCCGCATGGATCCGCGCGTAATCGAGCCGCTTGAACTCGTCCCACTCCGTGACGATCGCCAGCGCATGCGCGCCGCGGGCCGCCTCTTCCGCCGAGCCCGCCACGGTGAAGCGCTCGTTCTCCACACCCTTGCCCAGCACGTCGGCGGTGATTTCGGCCGCCGGCACCTTCGGATCGTAGACGACCACACGCGCCTGCTCCGCGAGCAGATCGCGGCACACGGAAATCGCCGCGGATTCGCGCGTGTCGTTCGTGTCCTTCTTGAAGGCAAACCCCAGCACCGCGATCCGCTTGTCGGCGACCGTATTGAAGAGCGTCCGCACAATCCGCGCGGCAAAGCGCCGCTTCTGCCAGTCGTTCATCTTCACGACGCCTTCCCAATACGAGGCCACCTCCGGCAAACCGAAGTGCTCGCAGAGATAGACGAGATTCAGAATGTCCTTCTGGAAACACGAGCCGCCGAAGCCCACCGACGCCTTCAGGAACTTCGGCCCGATGCGGGAATCCTTGCCGATCGCACTCGCGACCTCGTCCACATCCGCGCCCGTCGCTTCGCAGAGCGCCGAAATCGAGTTGATCGAAGAAATCCGCTGCGCGAGGAACGCATTCGCCACCAGCTTGGAAAGTTCCGATGACCAGAGATTCGTCGTGATGATGCGGTCGCGCGGCACCCACGTCGCGTAGACATCCGCGAGCACCCGGATCGCCGCCTCTCCGGTCGGCGTGCGCTCACCGCCGATCAGCACCCGGTCCGGCGCGAGCAGATCCGCCACCGCCGTGCCTTCCGCGAGGAACTCGGGATTTGACAGCACCTCGAATTGGTGACCCCGGGAGTTCGCCGCGAGGATATCCTTGATGGTCTCCGCCGTCTTCACCGGGATCGTCGACTTCTCCACGATGATCTTCGGCCCGTTGGCGTGTTCCGCAATGGTGCGCGCCACGGACTCGATGAAACGCAGGTCCGCCGCGCGTCCCGCACCCACGCCATACGTTTTCGTCGGCGTGTTCACCGCGACGAAGATGATGTCCGCCGCGCGGATCCCGTCCGCCACATCGGTCGAGAAATGGAGATTCCGTCCCCGCGTCTGCCGCACCACCTCGTCGAGTCCCGGTTCGTAGATCGGCAGCGTGTCCGAATTCCACGCGGCGATCCGCTTCGGGTTCATGTCGACCACGCGCACTTCGATCGCCGGCGCTTTCAGCGCAATCATGGCCATCGTCGGCCCACCTACATACCCCGCTCCGATGCAGCAGATTTTCATGGAATGAACGAGGGACGCTGGGAGCTTCCCCCTCTGACTCCAAGAAAGATGTTCTACCCGCCCGCCTGCCCCGGAACGCCCCGGAGACAGAAGGAGCCCGGTCGCACGCCAATGCAGTTCCGGGCTCCTAGAGTGGTAAAGCTCGTCGTGTCAGGCGCCGAGCGTTGAACCAGCTAGCCCGCACGAAAATCCAGGTCTTCCTGTTCTCAACTGAAAACACGACGGAACGCGCGAATCAGGGACCCGTGACTACCGCGGGCAGGCGAAACCGCCCACCCACGGACCCGCAAATTCTCCGGACCGCGCGCCTTTCGACCACCGTCCGGTATCCGTTGCCCGAGAATTTAACTTGTCGCCGGGCATTCCGAGCTGGTCCGGTGTAAGGTTTGTCCATGAAAGCGCTCAAGATCGTCGGCTTCGTTCTCGGTAGTATCCTCGTGCTCCTCGCGGTGCTCGTCGGCGTCGCCCTCATGCCCTCGGTTCAGACCTGGGCCGTGCGCAAAGCCGTCGCCGATATCCCCGGCCTGCAACTCGAGGTCAGCCGCGTCTCCGCCGGCCTCTCCGCCGCCGAGATTTCGGACCTCCGCATCGTGCAGGACGGCAAGGTGATAACCGCGAAAACCATCACCGCCCGCTACGCCGCGATGGAGTATCTGACCAGCAAGCGCCTCAACGCCGACGCCGTCGCCGTCCAGGACCTCGTCGTCGACCTCCGCAACGCCAAACCCGCCGCCGCCGCACCCGGCACGTCCGCCTCCACTCCGCCGCCGGCCGCCGCCAAGAAAGCCCCCCCGCCCGCTACGCCCGCCGGGAAATCCCCCGCCACCGGCACGCCGTTCGAGGGCGCGCTCAAGGCCGCCCAGCTTCCGTTCGAGCTCCGCGTCGCCAGCCTCTCCATCCAAGGCCGCGCCTTCGTCACCAAGGAGCAGACCGCCACCTTCGACCTCAAGGGCGCCGGCATCGAGACCGGTGCACGCGGGAAGCTCGAGTGGACAATCGATTTCGCCGACGCCACGCCCAACGCCGCCCTCCGCGGGCTCCGCGCCACCGGCAAGGCCCAAATCCAGATCGCCCGCGATGGCCGTATCGATCTCGTCGATGTCGACACCATCGCCGCCGCCATGGGCCCGCAGCTGCCCTCCGATCGCCTGCAAGTCCTCGCCAAGATCGAGCAACCCACCGCCGGCGGTAACGAAACCTACACCGCCAGCCTCGCCCTCCTCCGCGGCTCCACCCCGGAGACACTGCTGAAAACCAACGCCCAATTCCTCGCCGCCTCCCGCGAAATTGCCGGCACGTGGGATCTCGCGGTCCGCAGCGAACAACTCGCCGCCGTCCTCGCCGGCCTCGGCCTCCCGGAAATCGCCGCCAACAGCTCCGGCAAATTCAACCTCAAGCCCGAGACCAACGCCGTCTCCGCCACCGGCGAACTGCAGGGCTCCGCCGCCAAACTCGAGAAAGTCGCCCCCGCCCTTGCCGCCATCGGCTCGGTTCGGTTCAAGGTCGCCTTCGACGGTGGCCTCGCCGGCCCCAAGGCCCAGCTCGACCAGCTCGCCCTCGAAGCCACCTCCGCCGACGGCCGCAAGTTTGCCGAGATCGCCACCGCCCAGCGCGTCGGCTACGACCTCGACACGAAACGCATCACGTTCGCCGACGCCAAGGCCGAGCTCGCCCGCGTGCAGATCACCCAGCTCCCGCTCGCCTGGGCCCAGCCCGTCCTTCAAGGCATGACGATCGCGAACGGCGACCTTTCGCTCGCCCTCGCCGTCGAAGCCGAGCCCGACGGCAGCCGCGTCCGCGCCCGCACGCTTTCGCCCCTTACCCTCCGCGAAGTCACGCTCAAGGAAAAGGACCGGACCATCGTCGATCGCGTGACGCTCTCCGTCCGCCCCCAGGTCGACTATTCCTCCACCCGGGTCGTCGCCGGCCTCGATGACCTCACCATCTCGACGCCCGGCGGCGACTCCGTCACCGGCAAACTCGGCGCCGAGGTCACCGCCCTCAACACGCCCCAACCCCTCGTCGCCTATACCTCGAGCATCCAGGCCAAAATCGTCAGCCTCCTGAAACCCCACGTGCCCATCGCGACCGGCCCGCTTGCCATCACGACCAGCACCGAAGGCCGGCTGCAGGGCGACCGCCTCGAGGTCGCCAAGGCCAGCACCACCATCACGCGCGACGGCGGCGCTCTCCTCGCGGCCGTCGACACGGTCCAACCCATCCGCGTCGACCTCAAGGCCACCACCGTCGCCGCCGCCAATCCGCAGTCACCCGCCGCGCGGCTCAAGCTCGGCGAAGTCCCCCTCGCCTGGGTCGAACCCTACGTCGCCAATTCGAAATTCGCCGGCTCGCTCGCCGGTGGCCTGCTCGACGTCACCCTCCGCTCCCTCGAGGACCTCACGCTCGTGACCACCGAGCCCGTCACGCTCCGCGGCGTCACCGTCGCCCTCGACGGCAAACCCACGCTCAACGCCCTCGATATCTCCGCCAATCTCACGGCCACCAAACGCGGCAACGCCATCGCCTACGACGTCCGCCGCGTCGAGGTGAAGCAGGGCCCCGCCCTCCTCGCCGGTTTGTCCGTCGCCGGCGAAGCCAAGCTCGGCGCCGCCAAGCCCACCGTCGCCGCCAAGGGCAACCTCGAGGCCGACGTCCCCGCCCTCACCCGCCAGCCCGCGCTCGCGTCGTTCGCCACGCTGTCCAGCGGCCGCGTCGCCGCCACGTTCGACGCCAACCTCGCAGACTCCATCCAGGCGAAGGCCAACCTCACCGCGCGCAATCTCGTCGCCAAGGCCGACAACCGCACCCTCGGCGATCTCGAGGTGAATCTCGATGCCTCGGTGAAGCCCGACGGCAGCGGCACCATCAACGCCCCCATCACCCTCACGCAGGCCACCCGCAAATCCGACGTCACGATCGTTGGCGCCTTCGGCAAATCGTCCGACCAGAAGACGTTTCTCCTCACCGGCAAGATCTCCAGCAACAACCTCGTCGTGGACGACTTTCAGCCGCTCGCCGGCCTCGCCCCCACGTCCGAACCCGCCAAGCCCGC
>JACCEB010255791.1_pt1 | contig 19118 bp, 25 predicted proteins | sample 7454761 | NCBI WGS metagenome assembly JACCEB01 (sample SAMN15323454, study PRJNA562643) | freshwater metagenome | isolation source: river surface water | place: USA:Blue River Watershed | collected 2017-08-18 | reverse complement strand
AGTCTTATATAAGATATAAGTCTAGAAAATTGGTTTATTTATTTGCCTAAATAAGAGAGGGAAACACCATGTTGAAAGCCTACCGTGATCATGTTGCTGAGCGTGCTGCTCTAGGTATTCCACCACTGCCTTTGTCTGCACAACAGACCAGCGAACTCATTGAGTTGTTAAAGAATCCTCCCAAAGGTGAGGAAGCAACTTTGGTAGAACTGATTACTCATCGTGTGCCTGCTGGTGTGGATGATGCCGCTAAAGTGAAGGCTTCTTATTTGGCTGCAGTGGCTTTTGGCAAAGAAAAAACACCTTTGATTACTCGTGAAACTGCCACGCAGTTGTTGGGCACGATGTTAGGTGGATACAACATTTCTCCATTGATTGATTTGTTAGATGATGCAACCGTAGGTGGCATTGCTGCTGAAGGATTGAAAAAGACATTGTTGATGTTCGATCAATTCCATGACGTTAAAGAAAAAGCCGACAAAGGCAACGCGAATGCGAAAGCTGTTTTGCAAAGCTGGGCTGATGCTGAATGGTTTACAAGCCGTCCTGAAGTGCCACAAAGTTTGACTTTGACTGTGTTCAAAGTCACTGGCGAAACCAATACCGATGATTTGTCTCCAGCCCCAGATGCTTGGAGCCGTCCTGATATTCCATTGCACGCTTTGGCGATGCTCAAAAACCCTCGTGAAGGCATTGAACCTCAAGAGCCAGGCAAGGTAGGCCCCATCAAGCAATTGGCTGCTTTACAAGCCAAAGGCAATTTAGTGGCTTATGTGGGCGATGTGGTGGGGACGGGTTCATCACGTAAGTCAGCCACCAACTCAGTGTTGTGGTTCACAGGTGAAGACATTCCTTTTGTTCCAAACAAGCGCTTTGGCGGTGTTTGCTTGGGTAGCAAGATTGCTCCGATTTTCTATAACACCATGGAAGACGCCGGTGCCTTGCCGATTGAATTAGATGTCAGCAACATGAACATGGGTGACGTGATTGAACTTCGCCCATATGAAGGCAAAGCATTGAAAGATGGCAAAGTGATTGCTGAGTTCAAGGTGAAGTCAGATGTGTTGTTTGATGAAGTGCGTGCCGGTGGTCGTATTCCATTGATCATTGGTCGTGGCTTGACTGCCAAAGCTCGTGAGGCATTGGGCTTGCCAGTGTCGACCTTGTTCCGTTTACCAACCAATCCTGCTGATTCTGGTAAGGGTTACTCATTGGCTCAAAAGATGGTGGGTCGTGCATGTGGCTTGCCGGAAGGCAAGGGCGTCCGTCCAGGCACATACTGTGAGCCTAAGATGACGACTGTGGGTTCTCAAGACACCACAGGTCCAATGACTCGTGATGAATTGAAAGATTTGGCTTGTTTGGGTTTCTCCGCAGACATGGTGATGCAGTCTTTCTGTCACACAGCCGCTTATCCAAAACCAGTCGATGTGAAGATGCACCATGAATTGCCTGATTTCATCAGCACGCGTGGTGGTGTGGCATTGCGTCCAGGTGACGGCGTGATTCACTCATGGTTGAACCGTTTGTTATTACCTGACACAGTAGGTACGGGTGGCGATTCACACACACGATTCCCAATCGGTATTTCTTTCCCAGCGGGTTCTGGCTTGGTGGCCTTTGCTGCTGCCACGGGTGTGATGCCTTTGGACATGCCTGAGTCTGTTTTGGTTCGCTTCAAAGGCAAGATGCAGCCTGGCGTGACTTTGCGTGATTTGGTCAATGCGATTCCTTTGTACGCCATCAAGCAAGGTTTGTTGACGGTTGAGAAGAAGGGTAAGAAAAATATTTTCTCTGGTCGCATCCTTGAAATCGAAGGTTTACCAGATCTAAAAGTTGAGCAAGCTTTTGAATTGTCTGATGCTTCTGCAGAGCGTTCAGCTGCTGGATGTACTGTTCACTTGAACAAAGAACCCATCATTGAATACATGAACAGCAACATCACTTTGATGAAGTGGATGATTGCGAACGGTTACTCAGATGCCCGCACTTTAGGCCGTCGCATCAAAGCGATGGAAGCTTGGTTGGCCAAACCTGAGTTGCTCAAGGGCGATGCAGATGCTGAGTATGCAGCTGTGATTGAAATTGATTTGGCAGACGTTCATGAGCCGATTGTGGCTTGCCCGAATGACCCAGATGATGTGAAAACATTGTCTGAAGTATCAGGTGCCAAGATTGATGAAGTCTTCATTGGTTCTTGCATGACCAACATTGGTCACTTCCGTGCAGCCTCTAAGTTGCTTGAAGGTAAGCGTGATATTCCTGTGAAACTATGGGTAGCTCCTCCGACCAAGATGGATGCCAAACAGTTGACTGAAGAAGGTCATTATGGTGTCTTGGGTGGTGCGGGTGCTCGTATGGAAATGCCAGGTTGTTCACTCTGTATGGGTAATCAAGCTCAAGTTCGTGAAGGTGCGACGGTGATGTCCACTTCAACTCGTAACTTCCCGAACCGTTTGGGTAAAAATACATTCGTTTACTTGGGTTCAGCTGAGTTGGCTTCGATTTGTTCTAAGTTGGGTCGTATTCCAACCAAAGAAGAGTACATGGCTGACATTGGTGTGATCAATGCAAGTAGTGCTGATATTTATCGCTACATGAACTTTGATCAAATCAAAGACTTTAGCGATGTGGCTAAAACAGTGGAAGCTTAATTCTCATTATTAGCCCCATGCTTTGGCAATAAAAAGCTTCCTTCGGGAAGCTTTTTTATTTTCGCTGAAAAAATATTCACAAGCAGTTATGCTAGAGAAACTTTAAACCGTCTATAACAGCATGTTCAAATTTTCTGATTTATCCATTCCTGTGATTCAGGCGCCAATGGCAGGTGGCGTCAATACGCCTCAGTTGGTGGCGGCTGTCAGTAATGCCGGTGGATTGGGAAGTTTTGGATTTGCCTATTCCAGCCCAGAAAAAATTGATGCCGATTTAAAGGCCAGCACTGCTTTGCTCAATCAGTCTCATCCCAAAAGAATCAATGCTAATTTTTTTGTGTTTCAAGAGCCAGAAATGCCAAGCCTGGATGTGCAAAAGCAAGCTTTGACTGATTTAAAAAATGTTACTTCAAATCATGCAATTGCTATTGAGTTGCCCAAGCCACCCTACATTCCAAATTTGGAAGTCATGTTGGAGCCAGTATGGAGCCATCGCCCCGAGGTGCTGACATTTCATTTTGGCTTGCCACCACAATCGATTCTTGAAAAGGCCCAAGCTTTAGGTATTCAAGTGGGGGTGACGGCCACCTGCCTTTCCGAGGCTCTTCAGATTGAAGCGGCGGGGGTGGATTTCATTGTGGCTCAAGGCATCGAAGCGGGTGGGCATCGCGGCCTATTTAATCCCAATCAGCCTGATCAAGGATTATCAGTAGCAGATTTGTTAAAAGAATTAAGACCTCATGTGAGCATACCGGTGGTGGCAGCTGGAGGCATCATGAACGGACATGATGTGCATCTTGTGTTGCAGCTTTGCGCAGTCGCTGCGCAAATGGGGACAGCATTTTTGGTGGCGACTGAGTCTGGGGCCAGCCCAGCACACCGTCGATATGTCCTCAATCAACATGATCGTGGCACGCAATTCACCAAAGCTTTTTCAGGTCGTCCTGCGCAAGGTATCTTGAATCAATACATGACTCACATGAAAGACAAGACCTACCTACCATTCCCAGTGCAAAACACGCTCACGGCGTCCATGAGAAAGTGGGCGAGCGAGCAAGACAATGGCGAATATCAAAGTCTTTGGGCAGGGACTGCCTATGCTAAGGCGCGGGCCTTGTCTGTGGAACAATTGATGCAAACGCTGCATGCCGAATTGCTTTCAACGAAAAATTCCTCATAAAGCCACCCATATTAACAATCATGGATATCTCAAGTTACCAACAACTACCTCATCAATGGCTGGCCGGACAATTAGACAGTGCCATCTTGATCAAAGAGTTGAGAGTCTTGGTGGTAGAAATGAACTTGCCTCCAAAATACCATGAGGCATTAGAGGGTGTTTTGTCGCGCATTGAATCTTCCTCGTTATTCACCGAAGAGAGCTGTTCTTTCAGTAAAAAAGATTTGGCGCATGCTTTGAATGTTTGGTTAAGCAAAGCTCATGACTATCATTCAAGGGAATCATCATGATTTTCAAAAATACACTTATTTCATCTTTATTGGGTCTTGCTTTGATGTTCTCCAATGCCAGCATGGCTTTAGAGTTCTCTGATTTGGCGCAAGAAGGTGAAATTAAATTTCTCAAGCAAAGACCGGATCCAGGGGCTTATCGTTATGAGTCGCGCGTCAAAATCACACCGCAAAGTTTAGATAATGGGGTGGTTACCATCGCGACTTGTCATCATCAACTCGACCCCATCAGAAAAGTAGTGATTGTTTTTAATGAAGAAAGAATTCGGAGTATTGCGGTCAAAAGTCTTGAGAAGATGGCATCTGCAGAAGTGAACAACAATCGTGTGACTCTCACGGATGTCGAGCGTGGTGCCTCTATCTGCATTGACTTAGAGTCCAGGGCCTTGGACCAGTTATCTCAAAATGAATTTAAATTAAATGCAGGCCCTTTGATGCGCCGATACTTTGATGGTTATTTACCGATGAGTGCCACTTTGCGAGTGGACTGGCCTGCGAACTTATTGACTGTCCAAAAAACCAATCCGATCCCTCAAGATGGTGTGAAGATTTATCAGGGCAATGATGGCGTCCAGTTAGAGTTGACCTTTGCCGGAAAAATGACGGCTCAAGTGTTCTTGCAACGCCAGAACTAAATCTCCCTTGCTCAAGAACCCAATTCTGCGCTGGCTTGGCGACGAGCATTATTGAGCTTCGTCCAGTGCAAGATTGAAAACACAAACATCGGAATCAATGACACAAAAATTAATTTGGGTATGAAAGAAGCGGCCCAGCAGCAACCCATGGCAATGCCATAGTGATAGCCTGTATCGATGCGTTGACTGAGTAAGCGAGTTTCGGTCATTTCTTCAAAGCCTTGCTTGATGGCTTTGAGTAAAAAGAAAAACCAAATCACATTAAATACTGGAATTAACAGCAGCCAGGCCATTCCAGGGGCTTGTTTCCGATGGGCAGGCTCGATCACGGATAAGGCTTTGCTGATGGCACGGATATAAAAAACAAAGGCAACAAAAGGAATGATGATTAAAAATGCGAGCAACAAAATAAACTCCTAGACGCTTTTTTGTAAGAAAATACCACGTTTTCACTCAAAGAAACTGATAACCCTTATGTCCATGCTTTTATCTTCTCAAGAAACTCAATTGGTATTGGTTGATTATCAGACCAAATTAATGCCCGCGATTCATCAGGGTTCACAAGTTTTAGCCAATGCTGTGCGTTTGGCCAAAATTGCCCAGCTTTTGCAACTGCCCATCATTGGGACGGAGCAAAATCCTGAGAAATTAGGGCCCAATGAAGCAGAGCTGAAATCTCTTTGTCAGAAGACCCTCTCAAAGATGCATTTTGGAGCTTGCGAGGATGGCTTGGTTGAGCTTTTGAGAGCGCCACCCAAACCAATGGGTAATGCCAGAAGTTTGCCTAAGCATATTCAGCGTAAGCAAGAGGGTGCTTTAGAAAGAAATACCATTTTGATTGCTGGTTGTGAGGCACACGTTTGCCTTTTGCAGACCGCCTTGGGTCTTTTGGATGAAGAGTTTGACGTGTGGGTCGTCACAGATGCTTGTAGTTCAAGAACAGAAGCGAATCGAGATGCCGCTTTTGACCGCTTGGCTGGCAATGGAGCTGAACTGGTCACCACCGAGATGGTGGTGTTTGAGTTACTTCAATCCTGCGAACACCCTCATTTTAAAGAGGGTCTCGCATTGATTAAGTAGTTTAAAGAAGTAAAAAAGAGCAAAACCCCAAAAAACAAGAAAATTACTTTTCTGGATTCTCATCCATTTTCTTGAGCAAGACTTTGACAGCAATAAAGCCAGTCACGATCATCGCCATGATCACCAATAAGCTTAGTTGACCTGCAAAAGATCCAAATAATTCACCTAACATGTGTCACTCCCTTTTTGATCGTTTCGAACTGATTTGCATTCAGTTCACTTTAGACCGACTAGGTCATGAATGCTTTGATGTATCTCAAGAAAAATTAAGTTTCTGCTTTAGAAATACTCTTTGAGAGTAATAAAAGGTCGTCTGGGTAGAGCCAGCGCCATTCACCTTCTGCCAAATCGGCCGGTAAGTTGTACTCCCCGATGGTGATGCGATGAAGTCCCGCCACATGATTGCCAACAGCAGCCATCATGCGTTTGACTTGATGGTAACGACCCTCAACAATTGTCATGTGGAGCACTTTTTCAGAGATTTGCTGACAGGCTGTGGCAAAACAGGGCTTGGGGTCATCATCCAACACCACACCATTGAGCAGGTGCTCGAGCTGAGATTCTTTTAAATCATCTGCAGCCGTGATTTCATAAATTTTGCCGATATTCTTTTTGGGGCTCGTCATTTTGTGGATGAACTGTCCATCATCTGACATCAAAATCAAGCCAGTGGTGTCATGATCCAAGCGACCCACACACTGAATCCCTCGTTCAATGAGAGGTTGGGGTAGTAAGCCATAAATGCTGGGGTGATGACTGGTTTTGTGGGAGCACTCATAACCTGTCGGCTTATGAAAAGCCACATAAGCCTTTTCATGGTATTCCCAAATTTCGCCATCAACCTCTAATTGCAATCCATGGGGGTCAATCTTTTCATCCGGATCTTCAGCTAAGACACCATTGATTTTGACCAATTCAGCGTAGACCAAATCACTACAGTAGCGACGGGTGCCAAAACCCTGACTAAAAAGAACTTTTTCAAGAGAAAGAGGTTTTGCCATGCCGAGTCAAGAATACCTATAATGAAGAGAATTACAAATGTTACAGCTTGTTCGGGTCTGTGACCTGATATTCAGAGGAGATGATAGTGCCAGTAATCACCAATATTGAAGATTTGCGCATATTGCATAAAAAGCGTACGCCTAAGATGTTTTATGACTACGCAGATTCTGGTTCTTGGACTGAATCAACCTATCGATCCAATGAGTCTGATTTTCAGAAAATCAAACTGCGTCAAAAAGTGGCTGTCAACATGGAAAACCGCAGCACCAAAACCAAGATGGTGGGGCAAGAGGTTGCCATGCCGGTTGCTTTGGCTCCGACTGGTTTGACTGGCATGCAACACGCTGATGGCGAAATCTTGGCAGCCAAGGCAGCGGAAAAATTTGGTGTGCCATTTTGCTTATCGACCATGAGTATTTGTTCGATTGAAGATGTGGCTGAGAACACCACCAAGCCATTTTGGTTTCAGTTGTACGTCATGAAAGACCGAGGCTTCATTGAGCGTTTGATTGATCGCGCCAAAGCGGCCAAATGTTCAGCCTTGGTGTTGACTTTGGATTTGCAGATTTTGGGACAGCGCCATAAAGATTTGAAGAATGGTTTATCTGCACCTCCTAAGTTAACCATTCCAAATATCATCAATATGATGACCAAGCCACGTTGGTGCATGGGCATGCTAGGCACCAAGCGCCGGACTTTCAGAAACATCGTGGGTCATGCCACGGGTGTTGGCAATATGTCATCACTGTCTTCTTGGACCGCTGAGCAGTTTGACCCAGCCTTGAATTGGGGCGATGTTGAGTGGATCAAGAATCGCTGGGGTGGCAAATTAATCATCAAAGGCATTTTGGATGAGGGCGATGCTCGCTTGGCCGCTAATTCTGGGGCGGATGCTTTGATTGTTTCTAATCATGGTGGTCGTCAGTTGGATGGTGCGGTATCCAGTATCCAGGCTTTGCCGGGCATTGTGGATGCAGTCGGTAAAGACATTGAGGTATGGATGGATGGCGGTATTCGCTCCGGTCAAGATGTTCTAAAAGCATGGGCACTTGGTGCCAAGGGTACTTTGATTGGTCGTCCTTTCCTTTATGGTTTAGGTGCCATGGGTGAGGCGGGCGTGACCAAATGTCTTGAAATTATTCATAAAGAGTTGGACATCACCATGGCCTTTACAGGGCATCGTGATATTCAAAATGTCACCAAAGACATTTTGTATCCAGGTACTTTTTAATCAATCATTGAACCTCAAGTCCATCAGGAACCCATGAACCCAGGAACATTGAGCGATAGCATTCAGCTGGCAGTGGCCCCCGTGTTTCTCTTAACGGCCGTCGCAGGAATGATTGGCGCTTTGACGCAACGCTTGGCGCGAGTGATTGATCGTGCGCGAGTGATTCATAAAGAACTCTTGAATGAAGACTTAAAAGAGTCCATTCGTCACTCATACAATGAAGAGCTTCAAAGTATTGCCAAGCGAGGCAGATTCATCAATGTCTCGATGGTATTTTTGGTGTTGTGCGCCATCATGATTGGACTCACCATTTTGGAATTATTCTTTGCAGAAACTTCCAGTGGCAAGTTGATGGTCTCTAACTTTGTTCTTTACACCTTTGTCGCAGGTGTGGCGGCATTCATATTGGCTTTGATTTCCCTGTTAATTGAAGTACTCATTGCTTCCTATTCCATTCGCTGGAAACCACATTCATAAAAATTCAAAGTAGGAGACAGCATGACCATCTATCAATACAAAGATAAGGTTCCACAAATTCATGACACGGCATTTGTGGCCAAAGAAGCCACTGTGATTGGTGATGTGATTTTGCAAGAAGACGTCAGTGTATGGCCTGGCGTGGTGATTCGAGGAGACAACGAACCAATCACTGTCGGTAAAGGAAGTAATGTGCAAGAGGGAACTGTGATGCACACCGACATGGGCTGCCCTCTCACTTTGGCTGAAAATGTCACCGTCGGTCATCAGGCGATGTTGCATGGTTGCATCATTGGTGAAAATTCATTGATTGGTATTCAAGCGGTGGTCCTGAATCGCGCCGTGATTGGTAAAAATTGCTTGGTGGGTGCTGGCTCTGTGGTCACTGAAGGCAAAGTATTTCCAGACAACTCCTTGATTCTGGGTTCTCCTGCCAAGGTTGTCAGAGAATTAACTCCAGAACAAATTGCTGGTTTAAAAGCCAGCGCAGAAAATTATGTGGCGAAGAAGAATCTTTTTAAAGCGCATTTGATTGAACTTCCAAATAAAGAATAAATAGAAAAGATTTAGTAAAAAATGATTCCAGGTTTAGTCCAAATATTGTTATGGCAAGGTTTGGGTGAACTTGTGTCACATTTCTTTGTGCCCATTATTCCTGGGCCTGTCTTGGGTTTGGTCTTTTTGCTGATTTTCTTGATCATCAAAGGGCAGGTCAATACCTCATTGGCTTTGGTCTCTGATGCCTTTAGTCAGCACTTAGGCGTCTTATTTATTCCTGCAGCAGTAGGCGTCATTTTATTTTTGCCTCAACTCAAAGCCAATGCTGTCGCGGTCATCAGTGCTTTGTTAATCAGTGTGGTTTTGACCATTACTGTCACAGCCATCGTTTTGAGATTCATCGCCAAAAAGGATCATCATGAGTCCTGATGGTTTGCAGATTGCGGAGATTTGGGTCTATCTATCTGGTAGTCCATTATTTGCTTTGATTTTGACTCTGACGGCTTATCAGGTTGGCAGCATGCTCTATCAAAAAACAGACCGCAATCCTTTGGCCAATCCTGTGGCCATTGCGGTTGTCCTCGTGGCATTCGCGCTGTATTTGGTTGATATGCCTTATCAAAAATATTTTGAGGGTGCGCAGTTTGTGCACTTTTTATTAGGAACTGCAACAGTGTCTTTGGCGATACCGATTTATCGCGGTGTTGCGGCACTCAAGGCCCGTTTAATTCCCTTGTTAATTGCCTTGCTTTGCGGTGGTGTGGTATCGATTGTCAGTGCGGTTGGCGTGGCCACATTTTTAGGAGCCGACAGCGCGATCATTGGCGCGTTTTATCCCAAATCAGTCACGGCCCCGATTGCCATGGGTGTGGCAGAGCGCTTAGGCGTGTCTCCCACTCTGACCGCGGTGTTTGCGGTGGTCACAGGAATTCTTGGGGCAATCTTGGGAAGCCATATTTTAAATATTCTGGGCATGAAAGAATGGTGGCAGCGTGGTTTTGCCATAGGCGTTGCTGCCCATGGCATTGGTACATCACGCGCTTTTGCAGTGCACCCGGAAGCGGGCACCTATGCGAGTTTGGCCATGGGTTTACATGGCATTTTGGGAGCCTTATTGATACCGCTTCTAAAAACTTATTTGTGAGCTTGCATCAAAGCATCGGCTACAGCCAATAAGAGTCTGTCCCTGCCGCGAGCGGCGACCAATTGAACCCCCACTGGAAGACCCAAAGGTCCTTTGAATAAAGGTAAGGTGATGCATGGTAAGCCCATCAAGGTCCATACACGACAGAAAATTGGATCACCTGTTTGAGTGATGCCATGAGGGGCTTCGCCAATGGCGCTGGGCGCCATCAAAACATCAAAATCACTTGTCAACATTGCCTGGATGATGCCACGGGCTTTTTCAGCAGTGAGTAAATCCGATGAATACTGTTCATAGGTAATGGCTGCACCTTGTTTGATCAAGCCACGCAATTGCTGACTGAGTTGATCCGAGTGATTATTTTGCTCAAAAGCAAAACTGCGAGCACTTTCTGACCACATGATTCTGCCTTGAAGCTCAGACATTTTTTTGAAAATTGCGGGTAATTCAACATCAGGTACAGAAATATTAAAAGTATCTTCGGCTAGCAGTGCAGCATGCTGGATGGCAGCAATGGTTTCAGCAGAGGCCAAGTGACCATCGTCAGTCAAACAAATGCCTAGCTTTGGTTTTTTAGGTAATTTGGGTAAATGCATTAAGTCGGTATCGCCCGACATGGCCGCCACGCACAAAGCAGCATCTTCCACCGTTCTGCTGAAGCTGCCCAGAGTGTCCAGAGAAGGGGATAAGCTCTTTGCACCGCCTAAACTGATTTTTCCGTAAGTGGGCTTATAACCGATCACGCCACAAAATGCGGCTGGACGAATCACCGAGGCTGCTGTTTGACTGCCAGTGGCCAAGGGAATCATTTCATCAGCCACTGCCGCAGCTGAACCGCTGGATGAGCCCCCAGGGGTATGTTCTGGATTGTGGGGATTGCGTGTTTTACCGCCTTTGAAGGTGGCGAATTCAGTGGTGACTGTTTTGCCTAGCAATACGCCACCTGCTTGTCGCATCAAAGCAATGTGGACAGCATCGCTCGAGGCTTGATTGTGTTCGTAAATGGGGGAGCCATAACGCGTTGGAAAGTCATGGGTATCGAATAAATCTTTGGCACCAAATGGAATGCCATGCAAAATTCCTTGAGACGCTGAACGATCCAGAACTCTGGCGCGCGCAAGTGCCGCAGAGAAATTGGTTTCGACCCAAGCTTGAGTGGTGGGTTCTCTCGTTTCGATGCGTTCTATGCAAGAGCGTAATAATTGTTCTGAAGTCAATTCGCCTGCTTGAATTTTCTTGGCGGCCTCGGTAGCGGATAATTGGTAGTCATTTTTCATGGCTAAATCTTACCTCCGAACCATCATTTGTGCTTCAATCACCTCATGAATCAATCATTGCCGGCATGGCTGACACAAGAAGACTCGTCTGAGAACAGCTTCATTATTGCTTTGCATTGCCAACCAGGAGCCAAAAAAACAGAAGTTCAGGGTGAGCATGATGGACGGCTCAAATTGAGATTGGCCGCTCCTCCCGTTGAGGGCAAAGCGAATGAGGCTTTAATTCAGTGGTTGTCTAAAACTCTTGAGATCAAGCGTGCTCAGATTGAACTGCTAGCAGGAGATTTGAGTCGTCTTAAACGAGTGCGAGTGCAGGGTATAAGCGTTCAGCGATTGATTGATCTTCTTAAGAATTGATTTACCCCTGATAGATTATGGTAATTAATTATGAATTTCATAAGCAATTACAATAGACTCATCTATAAGGAGGATAAATTCAGAAGAATCTTTAAATATTTACATGGCTGGAACAAGGATCAAATTGATTCGTGTTCAAGATATCTGCATTCATTGTCTCTGGCTGCAATGATATCCATAGCAGGACTGCCATTTTCTGGGGGCGAAGTATTTGAATATGCATTGAAAGCATTGATTCTATTGACTCTGGCCATCGGACTCTTCTTATTGGGAACTTATTTATTACAAGGGCAAAAAAATGTATAGAGACAGTTATTTTTATGTAACCGTTGGTCTTGTGTTTTTGTATGGTCTAGCAATATTTTTATTGGCTGCTTACTCAGCTCGCCAATTAAAGGACGCTAAAAATATTGATCTTTGACTTTTAGTTTCAGAGAAGCCCGATTAATTCTTTTTGCTGACCTTGGGCCTAGATGGCTTGATGCCTGTCCCGGCCCTTGGAGGTAAACCAGTGTGTTGAGTCAGAATTCTTCCGCGAGCAGGTCGTTGTGGTACTGAAAAATCTCTTGGGTTATGAGCCACCGCTGTGGCTGCAGGTTTTCCAAAAGACGAATTCTTGCGACGTGGACTTTGGTAAGTGCCATCGGTTTGGGGTTGATAGCTTGGAATCAAATGATGTTTACCATTACCAATCAAATCGGCGCGCCCCATTTTTTTCAATGCTTCTCTCAAGAGTGGCCAATTATTGGCGTCGTGATAGCGTAAAAAGGCTTTGTGTAAGCGACGACGTTTTTCACCACGCACAATGTCAACGGTTTCACTCTGGCGCGTGACTTTGCGCAGAGGATTTTTGTTGGTGTGATACATGGCTGTTGCAGTGGCCATCGGGGAAGGGTAAAAAGTTTGTACTTGGTCTGCCCTAAAACCATTCTTTTTCAACCAAATGGCCAGATTCATCATGTCTTCATCGCTGGTGCCTGGGTGGGCCGCAATGAAATAAGGAATCAAGTATTGCTCCTTGCCAGCTTCTTTAGAATATTTATCGAAGAGTTCTTTGAACTTGTCATACGCTCCCATGCCAGGCTTCATCATTTTTGATAAAGGACCTTGCTCGGTATGCTCGGGAGCAATCTTCAAATAGCCCCCCACATGATGGGTCACCAATTCTTTGATGTAGGCTGGAGCTTTGACAGCCAAGTCATAGCGTAGGCCAGAACCAATCAAGATTTTCTTGATGCCTGGCAAAGAGCGTGCACGACGATAGAGCTGAATCAGTGGTGTGTGATCAGTATTGAGGTTGGGACAAATATCGGGGTAAACGCAAGAAGGTTTGCGGCAGTGCGCTTCAATCTCCTTTGATTTACAAGCAATGCGATACATGTTTGCAGTCGGACCACCTAAATCAGAAATGATGCCGGTAAAGCCCGGCACTTTGTCACGAATGTCTTCAATTTCTTTGATGATGGAATTTGATGAACGGTTTTGAATGATCCGGCCCTCATGCTCGGTGATTGAGCAGAAGGTGCAACCACCAAAACAACCGCGCATGATATTCACAGAAAAACGAATCATGTCCCACGCGGGAATCTTGGCGTCACCATAAGAGGGGTGAGGGGCTCTGGCGTAAGGCAAATCAAAGACCATATCCATTTCTTCAGTGGTCAATGGCACTGCAGGAGGATTGAGCCAGACATCACGTACAGAAGCGCCTTCGCCATGTTGCTGAACCAATGCGCGGGCATTGCCAGGATTGGTTTCTAGATGCAACACTCGGTTGGCATGAGCGTACAAAACTGGATCACGTTTCACAGCCTCATAGCTTGGTAAGCGAATCACAGTGGTGTCTCGCTCAAGACGTTTTTTAGCGCTGGGGACCACTGTGATGGTCTGAGCCACTGGCTCACCACTCTTGGAAGAAACTGCGGCTTCGGCATCTAAAGTGCCGTCAGTCTTTTTGCAACTCGTGCCCTGGTTTTGAGCTTGCTCGTCGGGCGTTAAATAAGGATTGATCGGTGCATCAATCACTCCTGGCACATCGACAGTACTCGAATCAATTTCTGTAAAACCTGGAGCAGGGTGGCGACGCACAAATGCCGTCGCACGAATGTCATTGATGTCACCAATCTTCTCACCTTTGGCTAAGCGGTGAGCGATTTCTACAACAGCTCGTTCAGCGTTACCGTAGAGCAAGATATCTGCTTTGGCGTCAATCAAAATTGAACGACGGACTTTGTCTTGCCAGTAGTCGTAGTGAGCAATGCGACGCAAAGAAGCTTCAATACCCCCCATTACGATAGGGGTATCAGCGTAGGCCTCACGACAACGTTGTGCATATACCAAGGAGCAGCGATCGGGACGTTTGCCGCCGACGCCACCAGGGGTATAGGCGTCATCACTGCGAACTTTTCGATCCGCTGTGTAACGATTGATCATGGAATCCATGTTGCCAGCAGCCACGCCAAAAAATAAATTGGGCTTACCAAGTACTTTAAAAGGATCTGCCGATTGCCAATCAGGCTGAGCAATGATGCCGACTCGGAAGCCTTGTGCTTCAAGGAGACGGCCGATGATGGCCATGCCAAAGCTGGGGTGATCTACGTACGCATCGCCGGTGACAATGATGATGTCACAGCTGTCCCAACCCAACTGATCCATCTCTTTACGGCTCATCGGTAAGAAGGGAGCAGTACCAAAGCACTCCGCCCAATACTTCGGATAGGAATCCAGTCTTGGGGAGCTTGGTATGAGAGAAGGGTTGAATGGTGCGTTCACGGCCTGTATTTTAGGCTTTTATAGGACTTTCTGCTCGTTTAAACTAAGGTTTCATTGGGACTATAAATTAGCTATGTATGACCCATGTATTGGTCTAAGACAATAAAAAGAATTCCTTGATGACTGCCACCAATATGCAACGCTCATTTCTTCTCACATCCCTGCTAATCGCAGGTTTGGGTTCAGTGTTGTTTTCAGCCAAAGCAATTGTGGTCAAGCTTTGCTATCAATACGGAGTAGATTCGGCGACCGTGTTGGCCTTAAGAATGCTATTTTCTTTGCCATTTTTTTGGTTGGCGGTGTGGTGGTCATCTGTTCGCCAACCGACTGTGAAGATTTCGCATCAAGACAAACTGACCATCGTGTTTTTGGGCTTTGTGGGGTATTACCTGTCCAGTTATTTGGATTTTTTGGGTTTGCAATACATCACTGTGGGTTTAGAGAGAATCATTCTTTATCTCAATCCAACCATTGTTTTGTTGATTTCGATGTTCTTTTTAAAGAAAAAGATTCACACGCAACAATGGTTGGCTTTGATCTTGGCTTATGCCGGTGTGATTGTGGTTTTCTCGCATGACATTCAGTTGCTCGGACCCTCGATTGCTTGGGGTGGTTTATTGGTATTTCTCAGTGCAATTTCTTACGCGATTTATTTGATCTTTGCGGGTGAAATCGTGAGTCGAGTGGGTAGCATTCGTTTGGTGGCTTATGCCAGTGCATCCTCAACATTCTTTAGCACCTTGCAAGTCATGATCCTGCATCCCAACACTTTGCTCAGTCAACCCAATGAAGTCTATCAATTGAGTATTTTTAATGCGGCTTTTTGTACCTTCATGCCCATGTTATTGGTCATGATTGCGGTGAATCGAATTGGCTCTGGGCTTACCGCCCAAGCGGGCATGTTGGGGCCAATTGCCACCATATTCTTGGGTTGGTATTTTTTGGGCGAGAGCATCACTGTGATTCAAGTGATTGGTATGAGCATTGTTTTGGTGGGCGTGGCCATTTTGGCCACCATGCAAGCCCAAAAAAATCAGCCTCGACCTGAGTTGGCCGAGGCTGAATAGTTGACTGAAGCAAACAGTAAAAACAATCCAGCAAAAACTAAAATAAAGACTCTAGGCCTTCACAGAAGGATTCAGGCTATAGGTTCCTGTGATGCTGGCTTGATCAATGATGAATGGTTGGATGGCTTGAAGAGCATCTGCCCCTGTGAAAGGACCCGATAGGGAAACGCTGGGCACGTTCAACGCATAAATTGTGAACACATAATGATGCAAGAGTTCATCATTCCAAGGAGGGCATGGGCCATCGTAGCCAAAGTAATGGCCTTCCATGTTGGCATCGCCTTTGAACCAAGCGGTGTAATCATTGATGCCTGGGGTTCCAATTGGGCTCTGTTGGGCAGTTTTGCCATGTGCTGTGATGCCATGACTGTGGCTACCGGCAGCAATTTCATGAGTAGAAGCTGGAATGTTCACTAAAACCCAATGATAAAAATCAACGCGTGCCAAAGAGGCGGGGACTACCTTGCCTTCTTGGTTGACATTATCTCCTTGGCTGGGTACATCAGGATCGTGACAAATCAGAGCAAAAGATTGCGTGTCTTTTGGAAAGTCAGACCATGTCAAATGGGGGTTCTGATTGGAAGATAAGGTGATGTGCGTCTTTGGATCTTGAATCGCAAATGCAAAGGTACCTGGAATGACAGCGTGATTCTGAAAGCTATGACTTGTTATTTTCATCAGTGTCTCCTCAAAATATCAACAAAGATTAGATTTTCATCTTACTGGCTTTTTTAGCGCCAACCATACCAATCAATGCTTGTTTGATTTCTTGAACTTCTTCTTCGCTCAAGGCTCCCATGATTTTGCCTAAATATTGAATGTGTCGCCGAATACCTCCATGGCTTCTCACTTGAGGCGTTTCTTTCAGTGCGTCTAGAAGCCTTTCAGGTAAGGGCATTTGTTTCCATTTGTCAGGAGTCATCTTGCTGATTTCTTCAGCCAGGTATTGGCGCGCTTCTAAGCGTCGCTTGATTTCTGATTTACTGGGTTTTTCAGGAATCAAAAATTCATCGGAGTGATTGGATTGCTTCATAATGGCATTTTCGCAGACTCCTGTGAAAATGCACAGAAAAGTCACTGATTCATGGCCATCAAATCCACTATTTTTAAAGTTAATCTGTCCGTCTCAGATATTGATCACGGCTATTACGCAGATCATTCTCTGACCCTGGCTCGACACCCCAGCGAGACCGATGAGCGCATGATGATGCGTCTACTGGCTTTGTCTTTTAATGCTCATCAGCTCAATGATCTTTGCCAAGGGGATGGTCAATTGGTGTTTGGTGCTGGTCTATCCGACCCTGATGAGCCCGATGTTTGGTTGAAGGATTTCACCGGTCAAACCCGATTGTGGGTGGAGGTTGGTCAACCTGAAGAAAAGCCTTTGAGTCGCGCCTGCTCGAAGTCTGAACAGGTGGTGGTCTATGCCTATCATCATGCGGCCGAAGTCTGGTGGAAGGGCATTCAAAATAAATTAACGCGCATGGATAAGTTATCTGTTTATCGTGTGCCATCCGATTTATCTCAAGAATTGGCCGCTTGGGCAGAGAGAACCATGCAAATACAAGCCACGATTCAAGATGGTCACTTGATGCTCAGTAGCCATCAGGGCACCATTGAAATCACTTGTGAGCGTTGGAAATAATCGCAAGTTCAGAGCTATACTTCTAACATCATGAAAAAAATCATCGTTTTAAACGGACCAAACCTGAATCTATTGGGTACCAGAGAACCAGAAAAGTATGGCTCTAGTACTTTGGCGGATGTTGAAACGCTGTGCCGCGAGACTGCTCAGCGTTTGGGTTTTGACGTTGAATTTTTACAGAGTAATCACGAAGGTCCTCTGATCGATAAGATTCAGGAGGCTGGTTTGGCTCATCGTGCGGGTCAAGTTCAAGGTGTCGTGTTTAACCCGGGTGCTTACACCCACACCTCTGTGGCTTTGCATGACGCGATTGCTGCAGTGAGTGGCTTGCCGGTGATTGAAGTACATATTTCAAACGTGCATGCACGTGAAGCTTTTAGGCATCATTCCTATATTTCACCGGTGGCAGCTGGCATTGTGGTGGGCTTTGGGATTCAAGGCTACGCCTTGGCCATGGAAGGTTTGGCCACAAAATCCTAAATCAATTCTGAATCAATAGTGGGGTGGTATTTCATCCCGCGCATTGGTTCCGTCTGATGGCAAATTGCTGGCCATTTGTAACTTCAGAGCTTTTACTTCCTGAATCAAAGCATCAATTTGTTGTTGCTGTTTATAAACAGTTTGATTGAGTTCCTCCAGCAAATCTTCTGAGAAACTTAATTTCACTTCTAGATTGGTGATGCGCTCGTCTTGATTCATGGGGCTCCATTCATTGATTGAATAAGCATACCTGAAGAATTTCTAAAACTGCAAATATGAGCCAGCGACCCCTAAGTGAGCCCATAGTGAGTCATAAGCATGCTAGCATCAGCACCTTTGTGTTCATCGATGTGACTTCATGAGTTCAGGCTCTGCATTAACTCCGCGTGTTTTGGTTTATTTGATCTTGCCCACCATTTTGTGGGCAGGCAACGCCATTGTGGGTCGTTTGGCTGTTGGAGCCATCTCGCCGATTCTTTTGAATACTTTACGTTGGGCATTGGCGGCTTTGATTTTATTGCCCATTGGCTGGCGATTGTTGAAGTCAGATGCCCCCATTTGGCAAAACAAAATTCGCTTTTTATGGCTCGGTCTTTTAGGGGTCGGGTCATACAACGCCTTGCTCTATCTTTCTTTAGAAACATCGACACCCATCAATGTCACCTTGATTGGTGGCAGCATGCCCATGTGGATGTTATTAATTGGCGCATTGTTTTATCAACAAGCCATTCAGTGGAAGCAAATGCTGGGTGCAGTGATTTCTTTATTGGGCGTGATCTTGGTTTTATCCCGAGGCGATTTATCGACTCTTCTGAATATTCAGTTGGTGTTGGGTGATTTATACATCTTATTGGCCACCATCCTCTGGGCCTTTTACAGTTGGATGTTGAGTCATCCTGGAAAAAGTTCTGAGCGAGAGTGGCCTTGGGCCGAATTCTTGTTGGCGCAAGTTCTTTTTGGGGTGATTTGGTCCGGCGCTTTCTTGAGTGTAGAGTGGGCAATGGATGCAGTGGTTTTTCATCTGACTTCAGAGACCATTGCCTTGGTCATTTTTGTGGCCATTGCACCATCCTTAATTGCTTATCGCTGTTGGGGTTTGGGGGTGACGGCTGCTGGTCCAGCCATGGCATCATTTTTTGCCAATTTGATCCCACTGTTTACTGCTCTCATGTCTGCAGCACTACTGGGAGAGCCGCCCAAGCTATTTCATGGTTTGGCATTTGTGATGATTGTGGCAGGCATCATCATTTCTTCCAGAAAAAAATCAGTCACCGACTAACTCAAAGCGACCATCTTCCATCTCTGCTTGAGGCCGGATCCAGTAATCGT
>JACCEB010352312.1_pt1 | contig 19120 bp, 19 predicted proteins | sample 7454761 | NCBI WGS metagenome assembly JACCEB01 (sample SAMN15323454, study PRJNA562643) | freshwater metagenome | isolation source: river surface water | place: USA:Blue River Watershed | collected 2017-08-18 | reverse complement strand
TGCTTTTGTGGGAACCAACCAACTTCAGTTACAGCATATCTTGATCTTAACAACATTCTTGGTGCGAATGTAGCTTCAGAGATAACTGAGATAGACTGAGCCATTAAGTAAGGTACGAAAATGATACCTGGTTGGTCAGGATTGTTCTTTCTACCAAGAACGATTCTGTTATCGTTATATCTCATATATGGATCTACATAGATAGAGATGTCTCCGATTGAACCTACTGGGTAAAGTTGACCTTGACCGTTTAATTTAGATTTAACTGGGTTAATTGTGTAACCAGCGATATCTTGTAAAGATGCTGCAAGACCTCCGTTTGTGATAAGGTATTGTGCAGGACCAACACGACCTTCAGTTGCGATGTAGTTAGAAGCGTGAACAATCTTAGTGATCAACTTACGTTGAACAGCGTGTGTTGTTTCACCACCAACTTGACCTGTTGTAGTCGCGTAAGTAGTATCTAAGTCAAATATTGTTTGACCAGTGATATTACCGAAATCTGCACCAGCACCAGCTGCAGGAGCTGTACTTCTGTTAAGATCACCCATTTCAAAAATCTTAGCAACAATTTGCTTAGAGATAGTTTGAGAAAGTTCATTAACAAGAATTGATTCCATTTTTTGAACGATATCCATACCTGTGTTAGCTTTGATATCTTCAATTTCAGTTCTTCTAAGAGCTGAAGATACTTCAATAGTACCAACTGCAACTGATTTAGAAGAAATTTTTGGTCCGATAACTCCAGCGTAAGAATCATCATCAGCCTGACGACCCATTGGGTATTGACCAGCTGCACCATTTGAACCTGAAGTCCAGTTTGAAGAGAATCCTGGGATATGATCTTCAAGAGCAGATACTAATTCAATAGAAGCACCAGTAACTGATTGAGTACCAATTTGGTCAAACTGAGCAATCATAGATTGTGTTGGATTGAAAGTGTTTCTAGTTTGATCAAATGACCAAAGTGTAGAAGTTCCAGAAGCTAAAGCTGTAGCAGTGTGAGCTGTGTTAGCTTGTCTGTAAGCTCTGAAAATAGGATAACCATCAATACGAGAGAAACCTAAGAATTCACAAACACCATACTTAGTACCAGTTGGTTCAGTAGATGAAATTTTAGCTGAAGAACTTACGTTAGTACCACCAGCGATGTTACCTGAGTTAGCAGCTGAGTTAGTAGCGTACCATATTCTACCATTTGCTAAACCACCAGTGTTTTCATTGATATTCAATGTAGCTAAGTTAGCTCTGATGATAGTTTGAAGAGTAGATAAGTTTGTTGCACTTACTTTGAAAACTTGTGGTCTTTCATCAGCTCCGTTTACTGAACGAGTATCGTCGTATTGGAAGTCAATGTAAAGTAAGTCGATTTTTGGACCTGGAGAAGGTTTAACAGCTACTAAATCTAAACCGATTGTTTGAGCTGCGATTTTCATAGCTACTGGAAGTAAGTTTTGACCTACATCACCTGATCCAGCTTGACCAGTGTTTGACCAGTTTGTGCCAAGTAAAGCACCTGCTAATGCTGAAGGTTGAGGAGAAGTAACTCCACCCATACCTGCTACGTTAGAAGCGTTAACATAAGCGTTTTCGTTGATTGAGTGATACTCAGCCATTTCTGACATCCATTCAACTCTCTCACCAGTTACACCCATGTTCTCCAATACTGGAGACCACTTCTTAACTGCTTTTGATTTGTCTATTCTAATGTGTGACATAATTTTTTTTAATTTTTTTTTGTGATCTATATATAACCCTTTGTTTGCTTGATTTTTACAAGTGTGGATTTTTTATAGATTAAATGTTTTTGAATCTTTCCATAATTGCTGTTACCTCATTATCAGAAAGTTTATCTTCTTGTATTAAACTTTCGTGAGATACTAACTTTTTAGTTACAGACTCATTTTTCTTAAGATTTCTAGTTGACCAGAAATGCTCAATTTGTGATTCAGTCATTAATACTTCCTCTGGGTATAATCTAGCTTGTGAAAGGATAGATTTTTTAGCAGATTCGTTTAACTGATTCCAGATAGCCTTAGTGTTTTCAGGCATTAATCTGATTACTCTTTCTTCAAGAGATTCATTTTTAACAGATAGTGCTTCAGATATCAAACTTAATACTTCTTTAGTTGAGAAGTAACTTCTTTCGTTTATGTGAAGTTTAACAGATTCCTGTTCTTCGTCCGATAATGCGTAGAAACTATCTACTTGTGATTTGTTTAAGAATTTTAAGAAATTCAAATCACTGTTTTCAGAAACTTTACGTTTTTTAGCTTCTTCAATTAATTTATTGATTGACTCAGATAATTCAGAATCACTTACACCACTAACTTCATAGCCATGTGCATTTTCTTCTTCATTCTCTTCGTTTTCATTTTCAGTTGCTGATGGACCACAGTCCTCATCTTCTTCTTTATTGTATGCTTCTTCTTCATGAGCTGAAGGAATACCATTGTATTCATTTTCTTCATCTTCATTGTTATGAACATTTTCTTCTTCATTCTCTTCTTGTTCTACATTTTCAAAACCTGCAGCGTGTAATGAAGGGAATGCTTCTTCTTCGTTAGACTCATTTAATTTACCACCATTTAATTTCTCAACAATCATTCCTTGGTAAGAAATTGATTTATCAAGATTTTCAGCGATGTATTCAGAGTAAGCAATATTGTCATCTAAATGTTCAGCGATGTATTCAGAGTAAGCGATGTTACCTTCAACATGTTCAGCTAAATATTCAGAGTAAGCAATTGAGTTATCAACATGCTCAGCGATGTATTCAGCGTAAGCGATGTTCTTGTCTAAGTTTTCAGCGATGTATTCAGAATAAGCGATATTCTTATCTAAATTCTCTGCTAAATACTCAGAGTATTCTATATTTTTATCAAGATTTTCAGCTAAGTATTCTGAATAAGAGATGTTCTTATCAAGATTTTCAGCGATATACTCAGAATAAGAGATGTTCTTATCCAAGTTCTCAGCTAAATACTCAGAATATTCAATGTTCTTGTCTAAGTTTTCAGCTAAATACTCAGTATAGTTAACAGCTTTTTCTAAATTCTCTGCTAAGTAGTCATTATGCTTAATAAGTTTGTCAGTTGTTTCTCTCAATGACTTATTCTCATTAACCATAACTTGAACTTTCTCAGCCAAGTAATCTAAATACTTAACAACTTGAGCATTTGTAGCATTCAACTCTTCGTAGTACTCTAAAAGTTGTTCCATCTTTTTAGGAGAAAGATTACCTTTAGTAAGAGCACTCTTAACTTCTTTCTTAGTAGAAGCTAATTCTTTAACTAAGTATTGAGAATACTCAGTCAATTGTTGCTTTGTTACAAATTCATTTTTGTTCATATCAAATAGTTGATTTATTTTTGACTCATCGGACATTTCATATATCCTAAAGTTGGTGTTTTCATTGTATCCTAAAGACTCGTTAATATTCTTAACGCTCATTTTAGCTGAAGCAAATCCTGGGTCAGCTACGATATCATATGTAAATAATTTTTTCAAAGAAACAGTACCATCTGACTCAGTAATACCAGCCGCTCTTGAAGAAACGAAAACTGGACATCCATCATCAACTAATGATTTAGCTTCTTTACCCCAATAGGTTGAAAGAAGTTTAATTTCACCATTAACATGATTTGATTCTTTTACATAATTTGCTTTTGTGATTATGTGTGATGCTCTTGATAAAGATGTATCAAAAACATCTGGGTGATCGAACTCTCCATAAACAACTCCTAAAGAAGTCATTCTCTCATTAAGTTCATTTAAAGCAGGAAGAAATTTGTCAGCAGTATAAATTCTTTCATTACGGTTTTTTACTCCAAATTCTGTGAAAATACCACCAAGAACATAATCCTTCTTACCAGAACCAGCGTTTTCTCTTATGAGAGCGTTGGTTGAGTTTTCTACGATTAAAACTGGTTTCATTTAAATTTATTATTTTTTAAAATATAGAGTATATATAACCATTAAAAAACCACCTTTTTTCAATAGTGGATTTTTTACAGACACTCGGAATTTTAAGTAGGATATAACATGTAAAAAGGTCAGGAGGAAGGAATAATTTTTTAATAAATACTAGAAATTTTAAAAATTTCCAATGTTGTATGATTTTAACCAGGGAAATAATTATTAAGATAAGCGAATCTAACTATCAGTACTATGAGGACTTAGGTTATGATGTTTCAATTGGAGAGACAATTGAGATTCCTATTGAACTAATGTCTAAAGGATCACACTATAAAATAAAGTGTAAGTGTGATAGTTGTGGTATTGAAAAAGAAGTTATATTCAAAAATTACGTCAAGTATGATAATCCTTGGGGTGAATACTATTGCAGAAAATGCTCAGAAGTTAAGAGAAAAGAAACTCTAAGGAAAAACTTTGGAGTTGATTATCCAATTCAAAATAAAAAAGTTCTGTCAAAGATGAAAAACACTCTTATAGAAAAGTATGGAGTAGACAACATTTCAAAAAGAGATAAACAAAGTGAGAATTCTAAGATAGAATAATCATATGATAGAATTAAAAGAGGAGGATGTGTTTGAAGGTCAAATAGAATTCTCAACAAACGGTAACGCATCCATAGCGATAGAAGATAAAGAAATATTTATTTACAAAAAAAATACTCTCAACTCACTTCACTTAGATAAAGTAAAAGTCAAAATATTTAAGGCAGAAAAAAAATTAGAAGGAAAAGTAATTGAGGTTATATCAAGATTCAAAAAAGAATTTGTAGGTAAAGTTCAAATAGGTAAAAAAACAACATTTGTCGTACCAGACAGTAATAAAATTCCAGTAGACTTCTACATAAAAGGAGGTCTAGTAGCAGAAAACAATCAAAAAGTTGTAGTTGAATTAACAAAGTGGGATGATACAAAGTCACCACAAGGTAAAATTGTTAAAATTTTAGGAAATTCAGGAGATAACAACACAGAGATGAATTCAATAATGATTGAATATGGTCTACCAGTTGAATTTCCACAAGAAGTAACAAATGAATCATATTTAGTTCCAGAGATTATATCTGAAAAAGAAATCTCATCAAGAAAAGATATGAGACAGATAACAACTTTAACAATTGACCCTGTTGATGCAAAAGATTTTGATGATGCTTTATCTGTTAAAATAATAAATGAAAATAGAGTTGAAGTTGGAGTTCACATAGCCGACGTAAGTCACTATGTTAAAATAGGAACTAAACTAGATGAAGAGGCTTTCAAAAGAGCTACCTCTGTTTATCTTGTAGATAGATGTGTGCCAATGTTACCAGAAAGATTAAGTAATGGAATATGCTCACTAAAACCAAATGAAGATAGACTTGCATTTTCTGTAATATTTACATTAGATAAAGATGGTAATATATTAGACACTTGGCAAGGTAAAACGGTAATCCATTCAGATAAAAGGTTTACTTATGAAGAGGCACAAGAAATAATAGAAGGTGTTGATGGTCCGTTCTGTACTGAAATAAGACTTTTAGACCAACTCGCAAGAAAAATAAGAAAGAAAAGAATTAAACAAGGTTCAATTGAAATGGGTGGTATAGAAGTAAAGTTTAAATTGGCAGAAGATAATAAGAAACCAATAGGAGTTTACTTCAAAGAACAAAAAGAATCAAATAAACTTATTGAAGAGTTTATGCTTCTTGCGAATAAATCAGTTGCTAAAACTCTATCAGATGCTGGTTGGGCAAATGTTTATAGAGTTCACGACACTCCAAATATTGACAAGTTAAACTCTTTAGTAGGAGTTTGTAATACATTTGGATATGAACTTAATGTAGATTGTGAATCAAGTGAGTTAAAAAAGTCAATTAATGACTTATTAAAACAAATAAAAGATACACCAGAAGAAAATATGATTGAGACTTTAGTTACAAGATGTATGTCTAAAGCTAAATATACAATCAAAAACATAGGACATTATGGTCTCGGTTTTACTCATTATTCACACTTTACATCTCCAATAAGAAGATATCCCGACTTAATAACTCATAGAATACTGTTTGATTTTCTAAATAAAAAGAGTCAAGGAAATCCTACTAAAATTGAAGAACAATCTCAATGGTGTTCAACTAGAGAATTAGTAGCAGCAAAAGCTCAAAGAGATTCAATTAAATATAAACAAGCTGAATATCTAATAGATAAAATTGGTAAAGTATTTGATGGAATTGTCTCAGGAGTTACTGACTGGGGAATGTATGTTGAGCTAATAGAAAGTAAGTGCGAAGGTATGGTTAGATATCAAACATTAGAAGGAAAATGGTCTATTGATACAAATAATTATACAATAACAAATGCATATGGAGATAAAATCAGACTTGGTGATCCACTTAAAGTTGTTGTTAAATCTGTTGACTTAGAAAGAAAACAAATAGACTTTACAGTTTTATAATGTCTAATTTAGAAAAAAATAGAATCAAAAAATCATTTGATATTAATTTAGATAATAATACTCTTGAGCAATACGAGAGTTTATTATCTAATTTTAAAGATTGGAAACATTACAAAAGAGAGATAAAACTTAATTCTCTTCTTGATAATAAGAAAATAGAATTCAAGGTAGATGTCTCAAGTCATACATCGGGAGCATTATACATAAATGTATTGGTGGATGGTGATAATGATTTTGACTTACTTAGAAGAGCTTCTTGTTCTATTGAATCATTAAAGTTCATAATAAAAGATTCAAATATTTTAGAACTCAGAATAAATTTAATTACACTTACAACTGAGTGGGGTAAAATAATAAAAGAACTAATTGAATCAAATATTAATTTAGAACTCAAACAACACATAGTAGATAATCAAGTCAAGTCTTTCTACTTTGAATATCCAAGAATGTCAGCATAAAAAAACCTCTCAAATTGAGAGGTTTTAATTTTTTATTAGAATTCAAATTCACCACCGCCACCTTCAGCTTCACCACCACCCTCGGCTGGTGGAGTCTCTGGAGCTGCTTGTGCTTCTGGTGCTGCTGCCTCACCACCCTCGGCTGGTGCTTCACCACCTTCAGCAGGTGCTCCTTCAGCAGGTGCGCCTTCGGCTCCTGGTGCTGCCCCAGCAGCTGCTGCTGTCGCGGCTGCATCCTTAGCCCAGTATTTCTGATTCTCAGCTTTTTCTTCTGGTGTCAATTTGAAGACATTATCAATTAAGTAGTCAACATGGAAGTAAGGTTTCTCACCATTCATAATACCAACAAGTGTACCGAATATCTCTGCTTTTTTAGACAAGTTATTTAATTTCTTCCATTCTTCAAATACCTGGTTAGAATTAAATGAGATATCCATTTGATTCATTATAATCTCATCTTCCTTTAATTCAGGAAATTCTATTAACATCTGTAATTTCAGAGGTTTAACAATTATCTCTTTGAAGTTCGCTCTTAATCTTGATATAAAATTGTAAAATTTAATTTCATCTCTTGTCATCTCAGATGCATCAGAGAATAAATTACCACCACCATTTTCTTTATCAAATCTTTGAAATGGAATTTTTGATGCTCTTTTCAGTGCATTATAAAACCAAGTCAACATATCAGACTCGTTAAGATTATGACCTTCTGGTGACACCAACTCCATAGCTGGAGTACCAGCATCTCCCTCTGGAAACCATATTTGTTTATTGTAAGGTAAATGTTTAGCTCCATTAATAGTCATAGTACCAAGAGTATCATCCCATTCAACTTCTTCAGAATAGTCATTAATTAACTGACCAATCTGTTCTTCAGCTCTTTGTCTTGAAAGACCTTTAATTGGAATGGTAAATTTCTGATAAACCGTTGCATTTATAATGTTGAACATAATTCTTGTTTGTTCAAGAATTTTTAACTGATTATATGGCTTGATTAAACCTTCAACATAAGAAGTCTCTGAATAATCATTCTGAGTTGAATATGAAATATAAACTATCTGAGAATCTAAGAAAATTCTTCTTAATTGAGGATCTTCTGGAAACTGAATCCAAAGATGTCCAATTGTTGGCTCATAAGCTGGAACCAATGTTTCTGGTCTCAATCTATTGAATCCTATTATGTTTTTCTTTTTGTCATCATAAATTATCTCAAGTGCTAAATAACCATCAATAAGAAAATCTTTCATCATATTCCAAGCAGTAATGTTATCTGAGAATCCAAACTTGTTATATATCTTCTCAAAATACTCTTGGTATTTATCTTTAATTTCTTGAGAGTAGTCATTACTTAATGCTTTGGGAAAGCAAAAATCTCTATCATCATTATAAATGATAGACTCATCTGTTATAGAACTTACAAATTCTCTAATTTCATCTTTTATTGAGTATTCTCTGAGAATTCTTCTCTTATCAGCATAAGCTTTATCTAAATAAGGAATTGATTTTCTGTTCAATACAGAGGCCACCGCTCTTTGTGAAAAGAAATCATACATTGAATTTCCTCTAGCAGCATATGGATCCTCATTTACACCAATACCAACCTGATTTCTAACAATCATATCATCATAGTTCATTCCATATGATGATAAACTTCTTAATATTCTACTAAAAAGTCCTTTATTTTCAACAGCAGTATTATTATAGGCAAAATTAGATGTATTATTTGAACTATTAAATTGATTATAAGAAGCCATTTATTTTACCCAAAAAATTTATATTATATATTAAAAAAAGAAAGTCCCTCCAAAGTCTATTCCAGTCTAAGATTAGACATAGAATGTTCTTAAAACAACTCTTAAATTTTCTGGAGTAAGTGAGTTTTCTGATAAATATCTCTGAAAATCATCATTAGAATTACTTAGAGACATTAATGCATTTTGAAATGTCATTGCTGATTTTCTATCAGCAAACTTATTATTATCTTTCCAATGAATCTCACCACTATTCTCTAAATAACAAGTAACCATATGTGTGTTACTTTGTGATTCAAAGACCGCGCTTAAAATCCAAGAACCTGAAGTTTTGAAAACATCTATTTTAGTTATTCTAGCATCCGGAAATGTTCTAGTACCACCAACAAGTATATTAAATGTCATATTATCAACAACCTTTCTTGCCATATCTTTAGCGTGATCTCTTAATTCTTTTGCTCTTGCAGTTTGTCCGTAAGAAGATATTTTATCAGCAGCTCTCATATATGTTGAGTAGTCAAGTTCTTCAAATTTAGCTAAATGTTTCATTACATTAAATAATTTTTATATTACTATATATTATTATCCATTACCATATTTTCTCTGGCTTGTCTGTATTCTTTGTATGTGATTTTTAAGTAAAACATATTTTTCAGATATCTGACCTCTAATATCATAAAAGTCATCAATCGTTGATTTCATAATTTCTTGATTTCTTTTATCTTTATCAGATATCTTAGCTTTCCAGATTTGAAATAATTTACCTGGATCATATTTATTTTTAGGGTGACCAGCAATTAAGAATCTTGGAACAAGATCCATATGTACTCTGTGAACCATTTTAATTTGTATTGCATTGTATTCTACAAGTGAATACTCAAATCCATATTTAATTAACTCTGAATACATACCGTTATAGTCTACTTTAAGTGGTGAATTTTTCTCAAAATTATCCTCTATGATAAACTTGTCAAATAAATAAGCTCTGACCTCAAGTGGTATAAAATTAAAATTAACAGCAAAAATTATTACTTCTTTTCCAATTTTTTTGAAATTAGTTACAAATACTGGAGACCATTTCATCCAATTAGAATCATCCATATAGTGAAAGTGATAAAATAGTCCAGGTTTGATATCACTTGTATTTATAGCAGTCACTTGCTTATCGGATTTTTGATATTTATCATAAAAATATAAAGAATTATTTTTAAAATTATCAGCAAGTCCATCACCATCAACCAGCATTCTAAGCCCAATTCTATCAACTAATTCTCCCATGGAAAAAATTTTCTTTTATATATAAAAGAAACAGACCTATATGTATGTTAAACTCAAAGCCAAATAACGCAAACTACAATCAAGGAAATTATATCCCAAAAAACAAAGACAAAGTACTAAAGTTGAATACACAAGGCGGTGTCTATTTCAGAAGTTCCTGGGAAAAGAAAATTATGCACTGGCTTGACCATAATAAAGGAATTACAAAATGGGGAGCTGAATGTATGAGGATACCTTACCAAATGACACATTTTGATAATGGAGACACAAAAGTAAAAGAACACTGTTACTATCCAGATTTCTATTATGAAATGAGACTATCAACAGGAGAATTAAAACAAGTTGTAGTTGAAGTCAAACCGTTTAAGGAATACAAAATGGTACAGGACCTAAATGAGGGTAAGTTAGAAATTCCACAAACTGGAATGAAAAAACTTAAAAACTTTGAGTATGACCTAAAGATGGCTTACAAGAACAAACAGAAATGGGAAACAATGATTAGTTGGTGTAATGCGAAAGGTTATGATTTTATCATAATTACAGAACAACATCTTAAAAAATTTAACCTTTAATACTATAAATAAATATTATAATTGTGAATATTATTGATATAGATGGTAAAATATTATCCCATATGACATATAATCTCTTACTAAGATGATAAAAAGGAAAACTTACGAGTCTTAAGGAAATCAAGAATATAAATAAATCTCTTTGATCACTGAATAAACCAAAAATAATCCACAGAAAGTAAATTATTCTTGACAAGTAGTATAAATAATATAATTTTTTTGCCGATAAAATATCTCTTTTAATTGAGAATGAGTCTATTTGTTGTTTGTTAAACACATAATAGACTTCCATCCAAATAAAGAGTATAGATAATATCAGGAGAAGTGTCATATTTCAGATGAATTAATAATAATATCTTCAAATTTGATAAGATTCTGAAAAGCTGTCTCAGATATTTTCACAGACTTATCTTTTTTAATCATCTCAAATATAGTATCAGTAACATAAACAACGGATTCAGAACCAACAGTTCTATCATACTCATCAGGAACCAAAGATGTATCTCTTTTTGAATAGACATCAGAAACATATTTATTTCTCTCATCTAAACTTAGATGAAGTGAACAACCATCACTTAGAAAACCTTCTTTTTTATTAGACTCTTCCCAAAGTTGTAAAAATACTTTATTCATTTTCTTAAAATTATGGTTATTCTATAAAACATTTTGTCCAAAGTTTTATAAAAGAAATAAAAAAATTAAGTATGCAGAACATTAAATTAGAGTACATTTGGCTTGATGGGTCTAATCCTCAAAGACTTAGAAGTAAAACTAAAATCACTCAACAAATTGATTCAATGAAACCATCTGACTACCCAGTTTGGTCTTTTGATGGTAGCTCAACCTTACAAGCAGAAGCTGGTAAAGGTAAAAACACAGATTGTCTATTGAAACCTGTATTTGTTACACAAGATCCTTTCAGAGGTGGTATGAATAGATTAGTACTTTGTGAGGTGTTAAATCCTGACGGAACACCACACATTACAAACCACAGAGGTCCATTAGTTCAAAAAGTAAAAGAATTAGGTATAAATGAATCTTTAGACAAAAATGAATTACCTTGGTTTGGTTGGGAACAAGAGTATACTCTTACACATAAACCACACATGCCTTTTGGTGAAGGGATTGGTCTACCATTAGGATTTCAATTAGATAAGACACCAAGAGCACAAGGAGACTACTATTGTGGAATCGGAGCAGACACAGTTGTAGGTAGAGAAATTGTAGAGGAACACATGAATATGTGCATGGAAATAGGTTTAGATATATCTGGAATTAATGCAGAAGTTCTTTTAGGTCAATGGGAATTTCAAATCGGACCAGTAACAGCTCTAAATGGATCGGATCAATTGTGGATATCAAGATATATCTTAGATAGGGTGGCTGAAAAATACAATGTAAATGTTTCTTTACATCCAAAACCAATTAAAGGTGACTGGAATGGAACTGGATGTCACGTCAACTTTTCTTCTAAAGAGATGAGACAAGAAGGAGGACTTAATCTTATCAAAGAAACAATGACTAAACTAGAAGCCAATCATATGGAACACATTGAGGTTTATGGACTACATAATGAGCAAAGACTTACAGGAGCACATGAGACTTCAGGTATACATGAATTTAGTTTTGGTTACAGCACAAGAGATACTTCTATAAGAATCCCGGCACAAGCTATTGTAGAAAATAAAGGATATTTTGAAGATAGAAGACCAGCTTCAAATTGCAATCCTTATCAAGTAGCATTGAGAATGTTACAGACTGTGTATAGCGAAGTTAATGTTGATGCATAATTAATTACTTTTATAAAAAAGAAAACCTCTCAATTTGAGAGGTTTTTTTATTTAGTATTATTTGTAAGATTAAATTGAGTGAAGACCAGCACCTTCATTAGAACCTTCAATTGAAATAAGTTTTATCTGATGTTCATTATCGCCTTTTTTCTTATAAAGTTCATTATATCCTTTTGCAATTCCTCTTTTGAATACTTCAGTAAAATAAGCGAAGGCATTTACAGATTTATCTTCATTGAAGTTATACCAATTCTGAAACATATCTAAGAGACCAGATTGGTAACAATCTAACTTATCATCATTGGACCAGTATCTCATTTTTTTGATTGTCTTTTTTGCCAAAAGTTCTAACATCTTTTCGGCGTTTCTTGTTAATTTTCCTCTTGCTTTTGATACAATAATTTCAACATAGAGATCTTTGTTATTTAAATACATTCATAGGTTCTTATTTTTTAAGAATTTATTATTAAAATTCTTTGACCTTTCATGTTATATATTCATGTAACATGTAAGTTTATTTAAAATAAAAAAATCCTCAAGTTATTGAGGATTTTTTTTGATATTTTATGAATTAAAGTTTAATTCTTTCTTTATATTGAAGTTCTTTAGTAGCCTGAAGCTCAGTATCTAAGTTAGACTTTCTTTTTTCTAAATTATTAAGAGCTGTTGTTAATACTTCAGACTCACCAATCATTTGAATAGAACCTTTGATTTTAGCGATATTGAAATTTACATCTTCTAATTTAAGAGTGATTTCTCTTTCTTTATCTTCTAATTTTCTCTTAACTACTAATTCTTTGTCTAATTTATTTTCATAAAAATAAGTTAAGTCATAGTTAAGTTCATTTCTTACTTCATTTACTAATTCAAGAGCTGACTCATATTTGAAGAATGAATTACCATATCTCTCATCACATCTGTAAAGGAAAGTGTTATTTTTGTAGTTGAAAGCAAATGCCTCAAGATAAGGATTTACTAAGTTATTAATCTTCTTAACAACATCTAGTTCAACAAATTTATCTAAGTTTTTAGAAACTTCTAATAAAATTGGATAAAAGTTTTTATTAACAATAGGAATGATTGGAGAATTGAATAAACTTTCTAATGTAGTTTCTTCATTTAACTCATCATCATTAATAAAGATTTTACCTTGTTTAGCAACTGAAAGACCAACAGTTAAGTATTCAGAAATTCTGAAATTAACTCTATCTTCATTAACAGATGCATATTTCATAGCCGTCTCTAACATTCTTAAGCTCTTCAAAGACTCTTCATCTTTAACATTAGTCTCAAGTAATGTTTTTTCAATTGTATTTTCACTTAATAAAAACCAAGAATCTTTAACTAAAGCAACGTGTCCGTCTTCTACTTGTTCAACAACAGTAAATACTGATTCACCTTTACCACCACTTAAAAGATTTGTTCTCTTTTCTGGTGATTTAGTTAAATTATGAACGAATAATTTAACCTCAGGAACCCAATCATAAACCGCCAATTCATTTAGAATTTTAGACATTCTGTCTTGATCAGTTTCTAAATTAATTGTTTGAAGAAGAACATTGATAGGTTGTCTATATAGCTCTCCTTGATTTTTAGAATTAAGAACATTATATAAGTTTTTCAACTCATATAAAAGCTCATAATTTTTCATATCATCATTAAGATTTTCAAGTAAGGATTTTACATCTCTATCATATGTATAAGGCTTAAGTCTCTCATTTAGAGAAACAATAATTTGTTTTTCAGATAACTCATTGCAAGCATTCATATGTCCCTCAACAATAACTGAAACTTCCTCCTGATCAAGAGAAAGATTCTTCTTGAAGTTAAACAATTCGAGTTTAAGATTCTTCATATTTTAAAATATTATTTTTTTATTTATATACTATATATTATAGATAAAAAGTCATTTTTTACCATTTTCTAAAATTTATTATCAAGGGTTAGAATTGTCACTTGGACTGTTCTCTCCATTCGGATTCAAATTATTACCAGAAGCTTTTTCTCTAGCTTTTAGTATGTTATTGAACCATCTTGTTCTCTTAGGTGTAATCATAAAGTAATCAGGGTTTGTAAATGAACCAAATGGATCACTACCACCACCTTGTTGTGTGTTATAGAAACTTGAAGTTGCTCCAAAACCTCTAACTCCTTCTTTACCACCAACACTACCAAACTGTGGATTTATACTTGGATTCTGACCACCAATATAATTGTATGGATTATTATTTTGACCTGGTTGACCTGGTTGTGAGAATAGGTCAGATACACCACCAGCTAAAGCAAATCCATTTAAGTCACTCATACCAGAACCATATGATTGTGGATAACCAGTACCATTTACTCTGTCTTTTCTGAAAGCTGGATAGTAGGTCTCAACTGTGAAGGTAACTTTCAACTTGATATTGTTATCTGATGAAAGATTTTTTTCTCTTGACATCTCTATAGAACTTGAATCCGGCATAAGTATTACAGCATCTATGTTCATGAAATTATATTCAAAATACATAAACTTGTATAACCATAGTGTATCCATAACGGCCTGACTACATTTGAATGTGTCTATTTCTGAACTTAGAAGTATTTCTAAATCATAATTAACAGTAATTGGAACTGCTCTTACCTTGGCCAATACCTTTCTTATCTCAATTTCATTTTCAACGACCATTCTCAACCAAACATTAGGATTGGCAAACTCATCAGACTTGATGTTGAACCCAGTCATAGTCAAGTGACCTCTTGGTATCATATCAGAGTTTAATTCAACAAATCTGTTCTCTGATACAATATCATCAGCAAAAGAGTCTAAAAGGAATCTCTCATCACCAGTAAGTGAGTAGTAAAATGGAACATTAACAAATACATCTCCTGATGAAAATCTATTAATCCATTTTATTTGACCTTCCAAGGTGTCTAATACACAGACTGTTAAATCTCTAAAAAAGACATCTTCAAAATTAAATCTTTCTCCTATCATACACATATATATTAAATATAAACTTTCTCTAAGGGAATTTATATACCTAATACAAATTGAATATATGTCTGTTAAATCTTTACTCTTATGGGAAAAATACCGTCCTAAAAACTTGGATGATATTATTCTTTTACCAAGAATTAGAAAATATTTTGAAAATGGTGTAACTCAAAACTACATTTTCTATGGTCACTTTGGTACCGGAAAAACATCACTTGCTAGAATATTAATAGGTAAATACACCAAGGATAAGCCTTTCTTAGAAATAAACTCCTCTCTATACACATCAATTGATGTTTTAAGAAGTGAAATAGAAGACTTCTGTAAATTCTCACCAATGATGGAATCTGAGTCAGATGTTAAGTTTATCTTCTTAGATGAGTTTGAAAGAGTATCTGCACAGTTTCAAGATGCATTCAAAGCTTTCATTGAAAAATATAACAAAAATGTTAGATTTATTATAACAACCAATCACATCAATAAAATCTCAGATGGAATAAAATCTAGAATTCCTCAAATTAATTTTGATTGTCAAAGCACAGAAGAGGAAAAATACCTAAAACAAGAAATCTACAAGAGAATATCAAATAATATTCTGAGTAAAGAAGAAAAGCAAATACCTAAAGAAGATTTAGTTTCTATAATTAATAAAAAATTTCCAGATTTTAGATCAATTGTTGTTGAAGTTCAAAATTATATAGAGACTGGAAGTCTTGGAAATAACACATCTAATGTTTCTAATAAGGTAAAATTAGACCTGTATAACTGTATTTATGATAAATCTTTAGATTATGAAAAGATATATCATTTTTTAATGTCTAATTTTGGTCCTGAGAAAATAGATGTAATGATTAAGCTACTCGGTAAGCCTTTTATTGATTGGTCTATTTCAGAAAATAAAAATGTAGACAAATTATTTCATTGTAATTTTATAATCGCTGACTACTCCTCTAAATTAGAAACAAACACAGATCCAATAGTCTTAGGACTTACAATTATAGGAAAATTCAGAGAAATACTTGAATAATAAAGAGCCATAATATATTAATATATATGTTATGGCTTTTGATTTTACAGACTTTTATATTGAGTATCCTGGTCACCCAAGATTTGTTGATTGGCAAATCATAGAAGATGATTTAGTAAGGGTCATAATTCAAAAATGGGAACTAATACTTTTTACAAATAGAGGTGAACTCTTATGTAATCCTGACTTTGGTGGTGACTTACCAAGATTTCTACATGAAACAAGATTATCCGCAGAAACAATTGAAGGTGACCTAAGAGGTCAAATATCATCCTATATTGAGGAATTAGATTCTGTTGGTTATGAATTGAAAGTAACTTTCTATGATGATCCTGAAAGATATCAGGAATATATGGAAGTATTCTTTAAAATTGCAGATTATGATGTCTACGCTGTAATTTCTTAAACAATATCGCCTCTTTTTCTAAGAGTAGATAAAATTTGTTTGATTGTATCTATACTGAGGTCAGTTTCAATAGACAATTGTTCAACATCAGTCATTCCTTCATCATATAATTCTTGAACAAATTCCATATCACTTAAAGTAAAGTCCTCAAAAGTATAGTTTTCTTTAACAAAAGAATTAAAAGACATAATTCTCTCCTCTACTTTTTCAGGTAATCCTTTGTGTTTAGTTTTAGCAAAATCTCTTAGTTTTTTAATAGCCTTTTCTTTTTCTTTCTTAGTATCCGCTCCCTTTAAGAAAGACTTTGCAACATCCTTAGCAGCTTTTGGAACATCTTTATTTTCACCAGTAGCAAAGGCATAAGCTGCTCCCATTAATCTTTGTTGTGTTTTAGACTGTGATGGCATATTAATCAACTAATTTTCTGTATATATTAAATTAATATATAGATTTATGAAACATTTAGTAAGATTTTCTCTTTATGAAGAAGTCAATCCAAAAGATATATCATTTATAGAATCCGAATTAGATAGTTACTTTACAGTTGCTTTTGAATTTGAAATAGAAACAAAAGATACTTCAAATATAAAAACAAAGTATGAGGATTTAGATGAAGATGTAGTTGAAGACATTTTGACTATTGTAATCAAAGATATGAAGATTAGAAAAAAGTCAGAAAAGGAGATTCTTTACAATTTAGCATATGAACTATTTGACCACATTGAGTATGACTTGGTTGATAATACTACTTTTGAAAAGATATTTGACCTTAATAAATACAAAGATGATAGAGAAAAAGAAATTGTAGCACACTTGAAAGATTCTATAAAGTCTGTAATCTATGAAGAAGACTACACATACTTAAAAAGAATGTGCAAAAGACATCTTCCGAACTTCACAAGAAAATGGTCAAGAAAGATAGATTTTGTAGGTGATGCAACTTTAGACAGAGGTATAGAAATAAAACCAAAGACCTATATTCCAAGTTTATCAGAGTCTATTGAGATGATAAATGATTTTTATAGTGATTTGAATAATCAATCTTATTGGCACTTTTCAGAAAGAACTGGAATTCACATCAATATAGGAACAAATAAAAAGTCTGTTTGGAATCCAATAAAAGGCCTAGTAATATTGAATGATTTTAGTTCAGAAGACAAAACACCACTAACCTTCAAAGACATGACTTGGAGAATGAATAATAAGTTTTGTGGTTCTATAATACCATATCTGAAGTCTATGTCTGATAAAGAAAAGGATAAACTAAAATCTTTAGACCTAAATGACTTAGAGAAGACAGAAAATACACTTAACTCCTTTCTTACAAAGAAAGTCAATGATATTGGTTTCAAAAACTTAGGATTCAATATTACTAAGTTATCTAATGAATACTGTGAATTTAGATATGCAGGTGGCGAAATATCAAAAGAAGTTTTGGCTGAAAAAGTGAAATACTTTGCATTTATTGTTTACTGTATGACCAATAAAGATTATAAAAAGAAAGAATATATTAAGAAGTTATACAAGTTTATAGACACGCTATAGATTATATCGGACAACTATTAGCTGTATAAATGAACTTGTAGTCTCTTTTTATTTTAACTCCTAATCTCTCAGCAGTTGTAACAACATCTTCAAGACACTCAGAGTCAGCACCACCAACAATTGTAACTTCCTTTCCCTTTAGTGATGTCAATAACTCATATAACTTCTTAGGTACGTGAAACCAGACATGGTTATTATTTATGTAAGTGATTATTGTTCCTTCTTTGGTTGGAAATATGTCACCTTTTTTTAATTCACTATTATCCTCTTTTCTGCTGATTTCATCATATACCTCTTTGTCTAATATTTTTTTATAAAAATCAGCATCTACTTTATAGTTGTATCTTTTCTCAATTAAATCAGTTTGATTTGGAAAGTAGTAAAGGTCATCATGAATTGGAATTTCAGGTGTTTCATCATATAGATAGTCCTTATCTACTTGTTTACCATCCACATGATTATCAAATACTTGGTAAACTTTTTGAAAGTTATTACAATATTTTTTCAATTCATTCAAATACATCTCTGAAAAAAAGCGACGAAAAGATTTCTGAACATCAACAATAACTAGTATAGATTCAACTTGGAAGCTCTCAAATTTTTTAATATAAACCATTAACTATATATAAAAACCAATTTTGTCATTTTTAATATCTCTATTTATTTTACTACATAAAGGTTGTAAATTAGTATAGTGATTCAATTTAATAACATCCTCATCTGTTTTGGCTGATGATAATGGTATTATATGGTCAATATCCCAACCGTAGTTAAAATCACCATTATATAAACCATGATTATCCCAAGACATCCAGTTCTCAAATTTAGATTCTAAGTACTGTCTTAGATATTCATAAGAACATCCAATTATTTCATTTGTTTTGTTATTTTTTACTTTTAAGAATCTCCTA
>JACCEB010822801.1_pt1 | contig 19141 bp, 49 predicted proteins | sample 7454761 | NCBI WGS metagenome assembly JACCEB01 (sample SAMN15323454, study PRJNA562643) | freshwater metagenome | isolation source: river surface water | place: USA:Blue River Watershed | collected 2017-08-18 | reverse complement strand
TTGAACTTTTTTCACGGTTTGCTTTTGGGTGCGGAAGGCATAAGCATTGCGATACATAAAAACTCCTTGTTTTTCACTATACTTGTATTATAGCACCAAAAGGAATTTGTGTCAATTATTGGTAAAGACAACGCTCATAGCTTTTACGAGCATCTTCAATGCACATAGCCTTAACATCAGGATAATGCAATCGGTAGCAGTTACCTTCGCGATGCAAATAAGTTTGGCATTGTGCTCGGCGATCCGGCACAATAATTTGTCGCTCTGTGTAGATATGTTGTGGGGCTTGAACAGGTTGTTGACTGCCAATCATTGAACCTACAATGGCGCCTGCAACTGCACCACCGCGGCCGCCAACGGCTCCGCCTAATACTGCACCAGTTCCAGCGCCTACTGCGGTGTTGGCTTGCTGATGTGTGGCACAACCCGTAAGGGCGACCAATGTGGTTACAACTAGAATTTTCTTAAGCATTTTGCAATACCTCCGTAATATGTTTACATGCACCGCGGAAACTAAATCCAGGGCAAGTGCAAGTCTTGGCTTCAGGGTCAATGCTATATACATTGCCTTTACTGCCTTTGACTTCAATTAGGTTACTTTTAATTTTAACCTTAAACAGTTTAGCATCTGCTTTGATAAATTTCCTGCCCCTGCGGTCAATAGTCAAAGCATTCTTGAAGTAAAATGGCTTACCGGTGCCGAACGGAATATAAGCAACTGCCTTAGAACCGTCAAACAGATAAATGTGATTTACCTGCTTTTCGACGCCTTTCCAAACTGTAGTTTCTTGAAGTGCTTCCATTATTTACTCCTTATTACAGAGTATTATAGCACCGGTGCCATTTTGTGTCAATTAAGCATAGATTACCAAACTTGTGCCACATTTACTACAGAATTTGGCCGTAGCTTTATTGGTGTGCCCACAAGTATCGCATTTCTGCTTGGCCTTAACTGTAACTGGTTTTTCTACTGGTTTGTTGTTAGCAGTTTCACCCAGGATACGAATAACCATATTGTGCTTTTCTGCTTCCATGGCGTTCATATAAGTTGTTTGAAACTTTTGTTCGCTCTTACTGCCAGGAACAGTAATTCCAACATCGTTCATCCAGTCCATAGTAGCACTGCCATCATGATACTCAACGTTGTTCATGATACCATTGTCGGCACAATAGTTATTGATTGCGGCGGTGGCTTGGGCTTTCATGTTCTCGCCTTTACTGTAATCCACATTACGAAGAATGCCACCGATGTTCATACTATTGGTGCTAACGGTAGATCCCATAGGATAGATGCTGTCATTACTGCCAGAACCAATCCAAGAACTCCTATTCCACTGAGGCGGAACATAAGGCTTTTCGAACTGGTGTTCAATCCTGATTAGACCATCTTCAAGTTTAACACCACGATGTTCTTCTACTGCACCCGTGCGTTCAATAAACTTAAATCGATTACCTTCGTTGAGATTGCCGTTTTTAATGCTACGCTCTAGATCAACTTCTTGTCCTGCATTTAGAACAAGTCCACCAGGCACAACATTATCGCCATCGATATAGATGTTGACAACTGCTCGTTGTGTGTGAAGGTTTTTGATTAGAATTGTGTATTCACTACCGAATGGTACATACACTGTGTCCTTAAATTCTCTTAGGACTTTGCCGTTTACTTTGATTGCCGCGGCGAGCTTATTTCCATACATCACTGTTTTCTCCTTTTACGGTTGACAGACTAACAACCTAGTTTCTTAAAAGTCTGTTGGTTTGTAGCACCTGCTACAATATTATTTAATGGTGCCGGTCTGTTCCCGGCTGTCATCTAAGTTGAATTTTGATACTATTGCCTGCCCACGGATTTATCTAGCTTACCGTGCAACTCATACTGGAGTTAACTTAGAAAATACACCGCTGCCTCTTAAATCGCAGGAGCCCTTGCTTTAAAACCATCAGGATCTCGTTTGAATTCTTCGATGGCTTCCCGCAATGCTTCTTCGATTAATTGATTAAATGTAATATCACGCTCATGTGCTAGTTTCATGTATGTTAGCAGTTCTGCATCAGTAAAGTCAACCGGAACACTAACTCGAGTGTCATAAGGTTCTCCAACGAAGATTGCCCTAGCTTTGTCAAGCCAATCTTCTTCGGTTTCCAAATCAGTAAACTTTACATTCTCGTAGGCAATATCATCAATGCCCTTTTTAACACATTCATCTTTATGGGCCTGTGCAAAATCAGGATGTAGCAGTCTGTAGCTACGATCATTTACATAATCGTGTGCTTCGGCAGAATAAACTGTTTGGTCTTTCTTATCAAAGATAATAGAAAGTCCACACCGCTCATGCGTTGAATCATGATAGTCTAAACCATATGCATCAGAACCAAAGCAATGCCACTGATAGCCCCAGCCTTCGGTAATTTGATAATCAATTGTTTCTAAAAAGTCTTTAACAGTAATCATTTAAATCTCCACTACAATGTTAGGATTCCATTCTGTTTGCTCGTAGCCTTCGTAACCTCGAGGATTACATACAACACGAGTTTCTCCAACCACATAATCAAAAGGATGATGTGTATGCCCATGCGTCCACAGTTTAATCTGCGGCCTGTCCATGATAAAGTCAGTCAAATCACTATGGTAGCAACCATTCATAAGATAGTCATCTGCATAGTTTGGATGAATGCTCTTAGTGCTAGGACTGTGATGTCCTACTACTACATATTTTTCTACATCTTTACGGTCAACAATTTCTTCAATGTAACCTAGTGTATCGCGATGACGATAAACTGTATCAGCAGGTTTAAGTTTAGTGTATCCATCAAACTCTTTACGGATAAGCCTATAGTCATTCATCATATCGCGGGCGGCATGAAGAGTGATAGGATCTGCTTTGTTCATGTTTGTCCAAAGAGTTCCGCCTACAAAGATTACATCATCAATCTTTTTATAACCTCTTTCTAAGAAGTAAATGTTTGGATGCTTGGCGCATTCTTCTGCAAGAATAGTAAGTGTTTGATTCCATTTACCGTGATAGAATTCGTGGTTACCGGCAACGTAGATAACATTAGGAAATTGGAAACTGCAACGCTTTAGAAAGTCACGGAATCGCAGTGCAGTTTGTTGCCTGCGACCTAAATCTTGCAGGTTAACATTGCTATACATGCCGTAATCCATTTCAGGATGATCGTGCAGGTCCTGGGCAACCATAATGTCGCCACTGAGAATAAGAACATCGCAGTTCTCATCATTTTTGATATTGATGTCACTGAATTCTAGATGTAGATCAGACACCACTTTGATTTTCATTTTTTATCTCTTAAAAGTTCTTCGATACGATCTCGCCATTGCACGGCATCTTCTTCGTAATCGAATCTAGGGCTAAGTTCGTTATTTTCGTCCAGGTCTTCTACCCAAACATATACCTGATTATAGTCGTCACAGATCAAACGCATAGTTAATTCTCTTCGCCTAACATTCCATCTAAAACGGATTTTTGTAAATCTTCATCGCCAAACCTTGTTTTCATTTGTGCTTGACGCTTTGCTTCGTGCTCGTCGCATAAAGTCCTAATCCATCCGCCGCTACGGCTAGTTCCAGGTTTGCCACATTCTTCACAATGTCTGCTTGCCCAACTTTCTGCCATACGGACCATTCCGTCAACTGTAGCATCACCGCCTTCATAATAGAATCGCAGTCCGCCGAACTTTTCTTTAATCTGATGCACTACGACCTGAGGTATTGCCTTATCTGGCTTACTGTTCCGGAAGTTAATGTGGCTTTGGATATTATTACATAGTGCCTCGATAATTGGCCACCATCCAGCACCCACAGCAAAGCCACCATATGGTTTGGCAAACATTTCGGGATGAGCTTCATGCATACGCTGTTCGAATGCATTGTATTGATCTTCAGTATAGCTCATTTTAACTTCTTTACTAAACGTTCATGGTGAATATCTTCTTCTCCCGCAAACTTTGGGCAATCTGCCAATAAGTCATCTAGGAGAAATTTAATTTCTAACATTTCTTTTTTAACTTCAAACGCCACAAAGCCATCATTGTAAGGACTAGAACACTCGTAGGACATTTTCCAAAGCCAATGCTTTATAGCATTAGAATCCCAGTCCTTACGATAGCCCATCACTGACGCTCTGATTGACGAATACGGACTCGTTTTACCTTGCCCAAATTGGTTTTGATCTCTGCGGCGCGATCCTGCAACCAACTTTCTTTTTCTGCCTCAGCCTTAGCTGATTGGAAATCCAAAAAGGTTTTACGGAATTTACCACAAGTCACAGTCCAAGTCATTCCTGACATTTTATTACCTCAAAAGTTTAAAAACACAGCCTTATTATAACAAAGATTCAGATGGGCTGTCAACATCTAAATTAGATTAGGCCTGCCGATTTAAGATCGTTATCGTCAGCAAAAATCACACTTTTCTTAAATCGCGAATCACAGTGATCTTTGAGTTCTTGCATGTTCGTTCCTTGTGCAATGAACCTATCTGTATCTTTTTCAAAAAGATAAAAGACATCGCCGTGCTTTTCAATGTTTACGTGAATAAACTTTTCCTTAACACGCTTTTGCAAGTCGTCAAGTTCTTCTTTGAGAACTTCGTTCTTTGCACGAAGGTAGCCTGCAATAAGTTTAAGAATTAGCCACGTAATAGCCCAGCCAACAATAAAGCCCCAAATAATTTCCATCATCGACGTTCAATAACTTGATCTGCCAACCCATACTCAACAGCCTGCTGAGCACTCATAAAGTAATCTCGTTCCATATCTTTTGCAAGTTCGTCGTATGACTTTCCGCGACTGTTATGCTTGACATAGATATTGGTTAGGTTACGTTTCATTTCCAAGATTTCATTAACTTGGATCTGCATATCCGTAGCCTGCCCTCGTGCTCCGCCACTTGGCTGGTGAATCATGTGTCGTGCGTTCGGGAGAATAAACCGCTTTCCTGCGGCACCTGCTTGAGCAAGTAGGCTTCCCATAGAGCAGGCCTGGCCCATAACATAGGTGGATACGTTGGGTCGGATGAACTGCATCGTATCGTAAATAGCCATACCGGCTGTGACACTACCGCCTGGGCTATTAATAAACATTGTAATATCTCGTTCAGCATCTTCGCTCTCCAAGAATAACAGTTGGCCAACAATCAAGTTAGCCATTTGATCATGCACTTCGCCTTCTAGCAAGATAACTCGATCTCGCATCAATCGGCTATAAAGATCCATTGCTCGTTCGCTATTACCGGTGCGCTCGAGAACCATTGGGACTAAACTCATTTAACTTCCTTTTCTAGTTTTTGTTCTTGTAGTGTAACAGATTTCTGTTTTTCGTTCAAGAGTAATTGTTCGGTGATTTGTTCGAGATAAGGATCCCGATACTCGTTGTATGGAGTATCAGTCTCGATTTGTTTTGGGCGGCGTTGAAAGAAGAATTTTAGCATGATGCCCGTATTTAATAAAGTTGTCCATAATATTGGTATTACCAGCTTGAGTGATATTCAAAATCCCAGTCGTCTGTGTAACTGTTAACAACAGTTTCTAGAGCGTCTCGAGTATTTTTTAGATCTTCCCAGTACCAGTCATCTACTTCTGTGCTACCGAAAAAGAATCCACCAGTAGGCGGCAGTTGAGAACTGTCGCGATTGTCAAGAGCCTGTTCGATGGTGTCAAGAAGTTCTCGAAGCTGGTCTCGACTTACATAATAATGGCCGCAGTCGTCGGTGCCATCTTGCACGTTTCTAACGAACCATGCGTGAATTGCATTGGCCTTGCGCCAATACATTGCCTCTACACTAACGCCATTCAACGACTTGCCAATCTTAGTAAGCTCAGGAAATTCTTGTGCTAGTTTAGTGCCAAGTTCTTCGTCGCTATATTTGCTGATATAACGCTTGGCATTCAGATACATGTCTAGTCCCATAATTACTCCTTAACGGGTGAAAGTAAAGTTTGATCGTAAATTTCTAGTAGGTCAACGTCTGCAATATCAGGCAGTTCGTCTTCTGTTACTTGGAATTTTTCCATAAGCTCTTGTTCATCAAAAGCAAACAAGATATATTCAATCATCAATTCTCGAAGCGTCATTTTAGCTTCCTGTAGAAAGGATTAGTGTGCGAGGATCGTCTTTGGCAGGCTTGAACTGCTCAATATAAATGTGATGCTTGTCGCCACTGTCACGGATGCAAGCATTGGCCGCAACATACAATGCCGCCCAAGTAAGGCCGTTGATACTGCAACCTACAGGCTTCTCGCCCCAGTGGTCTTTGTAAACAACACGGTCAGCACCTTCAAAGGGATGACGGTCGCTGAGATTGTTAACTTCAAAGATGCTCCAAACAGAATTGTCCAAGCCTAGTTGACCACGAACATCATCATAATGTGCATACTTGTCATCAAAGGCCTTGTTGTCTTGCTCGTAGGCATCTTTCAAGCCTGTTTCCATTTCGCGAATCGCAGAGGCCAACTTGTCAGTGATAGGCTCACGAACAACACCTTGGATGGTTTCGTAGACACTACGCATTTCGCAAAGTGCGTTATGAATGGTCTTAAAATCTTCTGCTTTGATAGTAGGACTGGTATTCATTTCAACTCCTGTTTTGTTACGCTATGTATGTATTATAAGCCCAAAACCAATTTGTGTCAATTACATTGACCAGTAGGTTTCACTAGCAGGATTGCAACACCAAGGAGTGTCTGCGGCAATTTGCACATCCTTACCAGTCATCAAATTCTTGACAGTCTTGTAAGTAGGCTCGTATTCAAACTTGAATGTAGGAGCAGGATACAAGGGCTTGAGTTCGCGGATTTCGCGTTCCATACCAGCTTCGTCGCGGCCTTGAAATTGGTAAGTGCCAACACAACGCCAGCCAATCTGGTTGCGGCTACCATACTTAGAAACACGAGTAAGACGCTTGTCTGCCTTGTAAATGCGCAAAGTGTATTCTTGTTTCATTTCAACTCCTGTTTTGTTACGCTATGTATGTATTATACAACCAAAACCAATTTGTGTCAATTAAGCGGATTCGAGCATGTTAGCAGGAACTCGCCACAGACTGCCACCAGTGTTAACAGTGATATATTTGATTGCCACTTTAGTCACAGTGCCCGTGAACGTCTGGCGACGCTTGGTACTGTAAAACTTAACAGAACTGCCAACACGGAATTGATTCTTGTTCTGCTTAGCCAGGCTAGCCCGGGCGAACTTGATAGCATCAATCATGCTTTCGAGCTCCACGTTAGACCAAGTGCCAAACATAATTGCAGAATTAACTTCTTGAATGGTAGACATTTCAACTCCTGTTTTGTTACGCTATGTATGTATTATACTGCCAAAACCAATTTGTGTCAATTAATGCAAATCGACTTGCACTTGGCGGAAACCGTTAGCGTCAGTAACCAAGCCAGTGGGCAGAGTTTCTTTATCTTTATTGGCCATATAACGCAGATGGCTAAGTTTAATCAAGGCGTTCCAAACTGCGGCCCGGGCATTGCCAGTGGCAAAGGTTTCTGACATCTGCTGAATGGTGATAACCATGCCCACATCCTCGCCGCTTTGAGCAGTAAGAATGAAACGGAATTTCTGGCTGTTTTTGAAGCCTTCGATGATTGTCTTGGTACGCATATCAACTCCTGTTTTGTTACGCTATGTATGTATTATAAGCCCAAAACCAATTTGTGTCAATATTCTTTCTTGTTGCCAGAAGCTTCATTGTCGCGATAGCCTGCGGTGTAGGCTACGATTTCATCGGGTGTCATTTGAGCCAATTCGATCTTTGGGCTATTGTAAGAGTCGCCGACGAAGTAGTGAGGATTATATTCACGACCGTAGTAAGAATCTGCAGAACCACGATCGTAAGGGCCGCCGTGTCTTTGATTGTGATACATTTTGAACTCCTGTTTTGTTACGCTATGTAAGTATTATACTGCCGAAGCCAATTTTTGTCAATTTATCGTTTTTTGATATTTTACAGGTGGCCAAATCATTTTGTTAGTTAATTCAGGAATCTGCTTGTTTCCTTCAAACATAGTGCAATACATTCCGTGATGGGTATATACACTCCATCTATCTGTTACAGGATGTGGTTCATCAGTCCAAGTCTCGGGATTTTCAATTAAGAAATTAAAAGGAGCTAGTCTTACTAACGCATCATCAGATGAAATAGGTTCCTTATCTATAGAAAAGAAAAGTTGACCTTTTGTAGGATGGTAAGCAATCATTACATTTTGTTCTTTATGTTGATAGAAATTCTTTTTGATCCGAAAAAAATCTTCTCCTAGGAACTTTAAAGAAGGACCATAATCTATAAATTCAACCGAACTTCTTTTCGTAAAATAATATGTAATAAAACAACATATTAGACAAAAAAATACTGTAGCCATGACGGCTCCTTATACGTTGGACATCTTCATGATGATAGCCAACTCATCGTTCTCTACATAGAAGTCTGTGGTTGGATCGTAGTAAGCGCCTTCTTTTGGATCGTAGTAAAGAACGCGACCATCGTAGTTGAACGGGCCTTCTAAGCCCTTGCGAGGACCATACTTTTCACGCATATTGTCCACGGGATTCATAACACGATAGCCCATCTCAACTCCTGTTTTGTTACGCTATGTATCTATTATAATGCCAAAGTCAATTTGTGTCAAATTTAGGATAGATTGAGATTTCTGTTATTCTCATTGAGTCTAAGTTGGATAATGTAAAATCTAAAACTTTAATAATGTCTGTAACTTCTACTCTGCCAATATTAGGCCAATTAAGTGTGCCTTTAGCAATATCAGGCCATCTATTATTAACCCAATCTGTATTAACCCAAAATGGTTTTAGATTAATGGTATGCAGTTTTTTTGCTTTGTGACTGGCTAATTTTAAATGACTGTCTTGTTTGTTTTTATTAATATTATAAGGAACTGTAGGTTCAGGAAAGTCGCCGCCGATACTAGAAACGTTTATGATAATTTTATTTTCATTTTCCCATAGCTTAGTCATCTGATATAATATCAAATTTTGCCCCATACTGTTTGTTTTAAAGTCGTAGGCATTATTAACAAAAATGTCTGCGCCTTTAGATTCTTCTACGATTCTAATACGATCGTTTTCGTTATTAATGTCATAACCTGTAGTTCTACTAAACCCAAGAATATTGTATCCTTTATTTTTAAAATAATCAGATACGGCAATTCCTATACCTTGTGTATGCCCTGTTATTGCTACTGTTTTCAATTTAAAATCCCTGTGTTTCGCCTAAGGTTAATTTGGCTATAAGCAAATCTTCTGCTTCTCGAAAATAAAATATCATCCAATTGGTTGAAATCTCTGTAGTATATTTGTCTCCAGGTAAACCAAACTTTTCGACAACTTGGGCACATATTTCATTCCATGGCTCGCCATAACCATCGCCCAGACTCCAACTTATTTTAAGTGGATGCTTTTTACTTTCCGCCGATTTCATTCATTAACTCCGTAATGTTCTTGCTACGCTGTATAACTGTTTTACTGCCTAAACTTATTACAGAATAAAGCTGGCCGCCTTTTTCAACTAGCATTGCCAAGCAACGGCCGGCTGGATTAGTGAAGCCGGTCTTAGTTAAAATAATATTGTCATAGGTCCACATTTGTGGGTTAGTATTCTTTAATATTACCCTGACAGTTTTCTTTCCCTTGCGATATTCGGTTGTATGGAATTTTTCACTGCTAAGTTGCTGTATCAAAGGATACTTTCTTAATGAAAATAAAAACTCTGTGAGATCATTGATTGAACTTTGATTGCCGGGCAACAAACCTGTGCTATCAATAATGACTGTATTTTTTAAATTCATGTCGCTGATGTTTAGGGCAACATCTTGTAAGAATTGTTCGTAACCTCCAGGGTGTGCATTTGCTAAACTTTCTGCGGCTAAATTATCGCTACTCATTAGCATTGCACGTAAAAGTTCATATCGTTCAATATATACGCCTTTAGCAAAACGGCCGTTGGATTTTCCTTGGACTTTGACTTCTTCGCTTAGACTTACTCTACTATCTAATATAGCTTTGGCTGTAAAAAGTTTTGTAATGCTAGCAATACTTCTTACTTCATCAGTGTTCTTGCTATGTTCGTATTCTACAGTAGAATAATTAAAAACACCGTAACTTGTTTGGGCAAAGCTAAGTTCTGCAAAAAACAGTGTTAAAAAAATTAAAACTCTAATCATTGATTAATTGATAACCTAGACACACAATCATAGTATGGTTCTAAGTATTCTCCATTCCATTTTTTTCTAAGGTCGTTATCGTAAATTGCTAAGTTAGGATGAGTTTTTTCAAACTCAGAATTATATATTCTTTCATATCCTGTATATTTTTTCTTAGAAGTAGCAGGGTCGTAGACAGGAATATTAAAGTCAGATCCGTTATTGAATACTAAAGCCTTAACAGCATTGTTTCCTTCTCTAAGAGGATCTGCGTTACTGACTAACTTTTTAACAGCAGGATCTATTAAGTATGACAGAGTCATCTCAGCTGTATATTGTAAAAAGCAAGGAACTCCATTTATTTTATACTTGTCAAAGTATCTTAGAGATCCATGATTATATTCTAGTTCCTGAAAAAACCATTCGTTATTTTCTTTTTTAATGTAAGCAGGGTCGGTACCTAATAACAAAAATCCGTCGACTTGGCTACATATGTGCATAGTGCCAGGCAGAGCAATAGAACAACAAGTAATAGACTCTGCTATTTCAAGCATCTTGCCAGAGTCTACAAACTCAGTAAAGTTTAAATCATATACTCGTGGTGTTATGTTTCTAGATTTGCAATATTCATGGGCATGAACAATGTCGTGCCCGTTCAACAGATTATTTTGTCCATCTTTAAGATGTATAATTACTACATCAAATGGCATTTTAAGTCGACGACATAGTTCAATGACATACTGCCCGTCAACACCGCCACTATAAAATATCTGAAACTTTCCTGTTTTGCTTGCATAGATGTATTCTATTGCATCAATGGATTCTTCGTAGTAGGACTTAACTTTTTTCTTCGGCGGGTCAATGTGAACATGCCAGTCTGCTCCGTGGCCTGTTCCATACATATAATTGTCTTTTAAAAGTTCTATCACACAATGCCCCATTTAAGTCTAGTCATTAACTCTTCTTGTTTATCAAAAAATGTTAAACAATATTTACCGTGAATAGGATCAGACTTAAATGGGTCAATATGGTATTTTATTTTTTGTGTATTCAACCACTCTAGCACTGTGGTTGCCGATTTACTTGTAATTTTCATTGTCCCTGCTTTAGTTTAAATAGTAGCCCTAATTGCTCGTCGTAAAAGGTAAATTCTAACTTACGTTTTTGTATGGTGTGATAAACGAAATTATCGCTGTCAATTTTTTCAGGATAGTAAGCAAAGTCAAAATCAACTCCTTGCGTATATCCCTGTTTGCGAAGACTATTAACAGTTTCAAGTATGTCATTTAAAACGAAATCTGTTAATACAACTTTTAACATCCCCACCTCAGTTTTAACATCAGATACAAATCTTCGTCTATATCAAATTTAGTTCTATCCATAATCCAATTATGATCTATATGCTGATACCATTGCGTGTCCTCTCCTGGTTGTTGTCTTACCCAATCGGCTATCGCCCTACTACATTGTATAGTATAAAACTGTTTAGTGTCAACTTTCGATTTATCGATTATTTTGCAGTATTCTGGAATTGGTTCTGCTTGAACCTGGTTCCACATTTGTGCCATAACACTTTTACCAATTTGTCTACCGCTCATTATGATTTTCATTTCTCTTGGATCACTTCCTGCACATGCCGCCCATAGGTCTTTTTGCCATTTATACATTGTATCTATCATCAGTATCAGCTACTAGCTCAAAAAATGTTGCAAATTCAGTTTCTGGCTCCATGTGAAAGCTCGCGCCCCATACCAACCATATTTTGCGCTTGAATACCTTTTCCAACCATATCCATTTTCCTGTTATAGTTTTGACTGGCCACCAAGCATATACTTCGTGCCACGGGTAGCAATCGCACCCGTCTGTGATAATTTGTGTTACTTTCATATTAGCCTGATCTAGATGCCAACCTATGCTTCTGCCCCATTTAATTTTCACTCACCGCCCCATGTAAGTTTGAACATAAAGGCCGCATGTTCCCATTCAAATTGGACTACTTCATATTGTTTGTCAAGATGCGTTGTTTTCCATTCAACATGCCAGCGACGAAAATATTTGCCTTCATCATCAAATTCTTCGCACCATTTATACATCTCGGTTGTGCATTTTGGCACTTTAACTCTGTATCTAAACACAGGACGATTATTGCCGCCATCGCTCCAAAAATATTCCATTATGACCACCTCAATGCAAACATTAGTGCTTCTTCGTCGCATTCAAATTCAATAAACTTTTCTCTAAGATAACCAGGGCTGTGATAATAAGGATGCTGACAGTTTTCTTCGAGCCATTCGTCAACTAGATAATCTTTATAACTACGTTGATACCTAGCTTCGACGTCGTTGGCTGTTTTAGCGTAGACTACTTTATGCAATACAGGAAAGTTAATACCAGGAAATCTTGCATTAGTTTTATAAGTTACAGTCATCCGCCACCCCACTTCAACTTAAACATAAAGGCATCATTAACATCTTTAAACGCAAAAAATAGGGCATCTCCTCCTCCAACATCATTCATTTCCCAGTTGCCCCAATAGTCTTGTATAACACGATGAATCTCAGTTCGCCATTTGCCTTGGCAGTTTTCTTTACACCATTCCTCTATAGCCTTATATGCTTCTATCCAACTCGGATATCTCGTCCAAGGATCTCCTCTAGAGGTTGTAAATACTACAATGTAAGGATAGCCATGATAATAATCTTTGATACGGCTAGCACGTAGATTTCTGTCGGGATCGTTGTAATTTTGATATTGTTCTTCGGTCCAACCTCGTCTTTTTAAGTCAACACGATGACGATAAAATTCCCAACGTCCTTTCATCTCTTCAGAGACTTTATCAACGAGGCGTCTTATGTCATCTATTTTCATACCCACCTTAAAACAAATTTAAATGCATCCTGTTCGTCTGCAAAAAAGTAGTCTATTCTAGTAGCATCAAAATCATTGTAACCTCTCATATGCATATCATTGGTGATATAGGTTGGGCAATTTTCTTTTGCCCAATCTAATGCCGTCCATAGTGGATCATATGGTAAGGTAACTCTTACCATTACGACCATTTCAATCTAAACATCATAGCATCTTCTTGAAGCTCAAAAATGTAAGTAGTATGATTTTTAATATGGTATCGTCCGGCACACATATTAGTCAGCCAATACTCTACACTATCTAACAAAGGCTTGTTAAAGCTCAAATTACTACAATCCTCAACTGGGTGCCATCCTTGTTTCTTAAATAGATCAAACAGTATTTCGGCATCAATTTCCTTGCGTATTTCTTCAGCAAGAATATCCATATATTTGTCGTCTAACAGGTCCATTACGCACCCCACTTCAATTTAAACATCATAGCATCTTCTGGATGCTTAAAATAAAATGTGTTAGATCCAGTAACTGTCCATTGATACTTATCGGGCAAATTTTCTTTACACCACCGAAAAATGTCATCTTCTTTTCGATAATCGTAATCAATCTTAACCATTACAGGCCAATATTTTTTATTAAGTTTTCTCATGTTTGCCACTTGAGTTTAAAAATCATACATTCTTCGTCACTGGTAATGTTAACAGTATACATAGGATCACCGCTATTAAAACGATGAATGCATTCTGCTGTAGGACAATTTACTTCCATCCATTGTTCAAACTCGTGATCGTCTTCAGGATAGACCCAACATGTCCACCCACGGTCAGGAACCATCGGCCATTGACTTCCTGGATTAATAGGATCTACGCCGTTGTGAAATGCCCAGTGAAAAACTCGTGTTGTCATGACCACTTTAATGTAAAGAAGGCAGCTTCTTCTTTGCCACCAAGATAAAGTCTAGCACGATATTGATCATTAACCCACGACCATGCGTGATTTTGATCTTCTTTCCAACTGCCTTCTATAGAACTGTATTGATCTACTTCTCTACTTGGTCCCCAAGTTTCCCAGCACCATTGCCGTAGCTCAAAAAACTTTTCCATGACCAGTTTATATTCATTATACTCTTTGGCTTTAATTTCCACATAGTATTTAAATTGTAAATGACCAGTGTGTCGCTTGTCGGTTTTTTTAACTTTGATTTGCATACTTCAACCTATACATAAAGACAAATTCTTCGGCTTTGGCTTTATTTTCAAATTCCCACATGTTGTAAGCCATTCGTCTGCCGCCAAACTCCTTAGCTACAACGTCGATTACATCCGCACGAACAGGTTCTTCTATAGCGTAGAACTCGTCAAACTCTAGAAGAACCTTGTTGGATTTTTTATTGCTTTTTATTTTCATCAGTAACCAATTTGGCTATAAACAAGAAATGTTCATAAGCTTCTTTAACACTAGGGTGCTCTAGTAATTTATTAGCTTCATCCTGCATAGCCTTGACTCCTACTTCGGCAAGGTCTCGTGTGCAACTAAAAGTAAGACTAAAGAATTCATCGCCAAATGCCGCCTTCATTTCTTCCCAAGCGGCACGTTGACGTTCTGTAATAGGACGCTCTTTGGGCTTGGCTTCGCTTTGTTTATGAATAGCTGTGCAGATTGCATCTTCAGCAACACGGCCGGCAGCAATCAGGGGTGCGTAAGCAGGATCAATCCCGTAGCGAGTAGACTGCCCGCCAGGATAAGACATAACGATGTGAGCGCCCTTTGGAAAACTAGACATAAGATCGCTGTCGTATTCTGACACCGGGACATATTTTCTTCCTTGTTTGACATAATAAAGTTTTTTCATTTTGATGTTTTATATAACTGATCCCAAGAAAACTTTCCTGTTTCTATCCATTCGCTTAATGTTACTGCTAAAAGTTTATGATTAGATTGATTAAAATGATTAGGTCTGTTGTCTGGGAAAACTTTCTTTTGATTATTCTTCGTAAGCTCAATATAACTCATCTCAAACAAATTTCGTTCTACAGATGCCCAACTTTCTTTAAAGCAAGGAATTAACAATGTGTTTTCATCTTTCATCTTTTCTAACATAAGATCTTGGCAAAGCATATTATCTTCTTCATTAGAAAGATAAATGAAATAGTCTTCGGCGGCCGATAATATCTTTTGAGCAGATGTTGTATTGAATTGATTTTGCTTTTTTAAGCCTTGCACTGTCCACAAGTTGGGTAAAAATTCTGTTTTTCGATGATAGTCGTTTACTTCGTTAAGAAGCAATTTACCAATTTCAGGTAACTTTATTCTGCCCGGGGCTGTTACCATTACAATAACTTTGTCATAGTCAGCCTTATGAATTTGATACAACCTGTAAGAATGCGGAAGGTTACTACTGGCTAAACCAAAATTAGTAATATTATAATTCTTTGCTAGTTCGTGGTAGTAACATACAAAATCCGGTGTAATGTTTCCGTCGTTAGGATCTGCAAAACTATCACCTAATATAAGTATTTTTTTCTTAGTGGTTTGCATATCAGTCTTTATAAATTTCCCACTGTTTCTTATCGTAATTCCAATGCCTGCTATCGTAGATTTGAAAAACAAAACTAAGACTAAGAAGACCAAACTCAAGTCTTAGGCCTGCATGGTCTTGCCTATGAGTAAGTTCAACGGTGCCTTCAATTATAGTGTTGCTACGATAGGCCTGAAATTCCCAGCATTTGTTTTTTGTAATTTTGCCGCCAAAGAAATAACCAGGATCAAACTTATCGCTCCATGGATTTTCTATAGTAAGGTGTAGTCTAATCATTTACTTTCCTAACAATTCAAAAATTTTCTTTGGATCTATTACATCTGCCAAATGCTTAACTTCTTTGATACGAACTTCGTATTCTACAATTTCCCAGTCCTTAACTTTTTCACGAACGTATTCACTGTAGCTGTTCATATTCAATGTAATTGTAGTGCGAAGTTTCCCTAGAGTATCATAGACTTTGCCCGATTTGTTCCAAGTGCCGTCTGCTTTGCGAAATAGTTCAGGATCCTTTTTACTACGGATTTTATAATAAGTTAGACTCATTTAGACCTCACGCAACGATAAGCGTCAGCTTTAAGTGCAAGTTGCCTTGCGGCTTCTTCACACATTTGTTGAGCATTCTTGCCTGTATCGGGAGCATTATGGAATTCGCCAATAGGCCGCCAATCCTGATGAAGTTTTTGATATGCGGCGTAACCATGAGCATGGGCACCAACAATAGTCCAAATAACAAGAATATAAGTCATTACATCACCGCAATTAAAAAGATAAAGAATGCCGCTACAGGGTAGCCAAAGAACAAGGCCATCATGGCAAGTATTGTGCCAAAAAAGGCCTTGTCATTACTCATGCAACCTCCGGGCTGTAGTCAACACGTTCACGGATGCCAGCAAGAACTTCTTTGAACTGCTTCATGCCTTCGGCACGAGCCATACCAGGCCAGTCCGCGGCATACATACGGAAGTCGTAACCAAAGCTCTGAACATAGCACTTGTGCTTTTCGCTCCAACGCATACCACCTCCACCACCTGTGCCTGTGTGAGCACGTTGACGGCCACCATGACCAAACAAGCCTTTGAACAGATCACCGCCTAAGTAGACACCGTCCCATTCTTTAGGCCAAGCAACAATCCACTCAGCACGGCCACTCCAACCTGGGTAGCTTCGAGGTGCAGGCTGACCGTCGATTTGTTCTTTGCCGCCCCAATTGGTAACACCATTGTGTGGACAACTATGGCTGTTGCTAACCTGCGGATTCCAACGAACGCTGAATTCAGTGAACTCCAGTAGACGAGGGACTGGGCAAACAACACCGTTCTTACCACGGCTGTGTGTCTTACCAACATACTTCCAGTCGTAAGGATCGCTCTTAGCGGCTTCTGCCCAGAACATGTCTTGGTTAGCAATAACCATGTCACGCCACTGTTCAATAGTTTGTTCGCACTCGTAGAGTTCGTTCCACTTTTGATCAGCAACTGCTTCGGCAACCATCAGCTTACGCTTGGTGTTACGCTCGCGAGCCAGCTTACGCAGGTGGCTTTTGTATTTTGTTTGATCCTCAAACAGTTTACCTGTCTGATCACATTTCCAAACTAGAATTTGACTCATGTCAATCTCCTTATACTACTCCGGCCAACTTGGCCATAAAAATCATTTGTTCATCTTTGACGCCAACATAGTATGGGCGAGGTCCAGGCCCGGTTGACTTGCCCCAGTGTGTCTTCCATGCCCCGTAAGTGTTATAAGCATATTCACTACCGTATCTTTCACGAAAGAAACTTTCTACTTTGCCAGCTTCGGAATTCCAGCCATCAAATCGAATAGCATGGGTGCATCCGTTTTCTTTATACAGTTTATACCGTCTGTTTAATTTAACAATTTTAACTTTTGCCATACTGCCTCTACATATTTCATGTCATAGTAGCATTATAGCAAAGAAATTAATTTATGCCAATTTAAAATTGTTTTAGCAAGAAGTGTGAATTTTCAGGATTTGGTTGCCAAGAAAAGTTCAAAATAATTTTATCCTTCTCCATATCGAAACCAATACGTTGACCACCGAAACCTACCATCCAAAAATCGTTTAAAGAAGTTGTCTTGTTATTAACGAAGAATTGGTAGCCGTAGTTTGCAAACTCCGGGCTTTTGGCATTTACTTGCCTAGACGTTGCTTCGGTGATATACTTGCCCATACAAGTTTGCTGTTTATTTTTAATGTGATCCCTAATATAAAGACCTATCCGAGCCCAATCTTGCAGAGTGGCAAAGTAAAAGGAATGAGTGATCTCGTTGCCGTCTGCATCCAAACCCCAATAGGTTGTATCTTTTAGGCCAGCTTTTTCTACCAAATTGGTTTTATAAAAATCTGCAAAGCCGTTATTCGTTGCACCTTTTACGACAAAATAAAGAGCATCAGTATCCATGTTACTATATCCCCAGGCATTTCCAAGGAATGATTTATTGTCATCGTTGTCATGCTTGGCAATAATGTTTTTCATCGAATCGCTACGCATTAAAAGATTGTGTGTGGCCATATAATAAGGTTGGCCGTGGTGGCTGCTTGGAATTTTTGCGCCACTACTCATAGTAAGTAATTGCCTAATAGATGCTTTTCCGATATGCTTTCCTTTTAATTCTGGTGCATATTTCTCAGCAGGATCGTCCAGGCTGGTAATTTTATTGTCGCAATATGCTTCACCTACTACAAGAGACATAATTGATTTGCCCATAGAAAAGCTAACCAACCTATTAACTTCTGTGGGACCTTTTTGATAGCCTTCAAACACAACCTCGCCTTTGTCAATTAACATAAGGGCAATATTACCAGGTAGAGATAAATGATTGTTTGCTAATGTTTTTTGTTTTTCAGTAGGATCTTTTCTAACTAAAGTAACTGGTTTTGTAGAACTTGCAACTTGATTTTTAATCGCAAGATTTTCTATATTCCTATAAACAGTAGCCGGTGAAGGTACCGGTGGGCTCGGCTGAGATAAAACCGTTACTGAAAAGAAACTTAAACTTAAAAAAGAAATTAACTTAATCGATAATGTGTTCATCATATCTCCATCCTTTGCCACCTAAGGCTTCTATTAAATCGTATTTTTTAGCTTCCTCTTTACACCGGTTAGGTTGTCCGATACTGCCAACAACGGCGCCGCAATCTTCACAACGATAACTAATGCCGCTAGATTCGTCAAATGATGCCGAAGCACCGCAAGGAATTCTAACTCGAGGAAGGTTGTGCATTATAGAATTTTTCCTATAGCCATGTAAATTAGTTCATCTAGTTCATGTTGGTAATCTTGTCCAAGTCTACGCTTTTCATAAATCAATCTAACAATTTCAGTTCCGTTGCGGCTAGCGATCTCGAAACCTTTTCCTCGACTCTCAAGTTCCTCGATAAGGTCCTCGTCATCGAAATCTTCTAAACCGACGTCTACTTCAACTTCTGTATATACTGTTGGCATTATGCAATCACCTTTCTACGTGGGCTATAGTCGCTGTGAATTTTATTACCCTTCTCTCGGATAAGTTCTGCAAAATACTGCGGACTAT
>JACCEB011634377.1_pt1 | contig 19166 bp, 17 predicted proteins | sample 7454761 | NCBI WGS metagenome assembly JACCEB01 (sample SAMN15323454, study PRJNA562643) | freshwater metagenome | isolation source: river surface water | place: USA:Blue River Watershed | collected 2017-08-18 | reverse complement strand
ACCAGGCCCTGGGCGTCCATAGGCAGCTGCCCGGAGACGAAGACGAAGTCCCCCGCGCGGACGGCAGGGGACAGGTGCCTGGGCGAAGTGCCCAGCATTTCGAGCGGCATGGCAACTCCTGGAGATCAGTCCAATCAGTCTGGCTTGATCCCGGTCTCCCGGATGAACTTGCCCCACAGCGCCAGCTCCGACTCGAGGTAGCTGGCAAACTGCTCTGCGCTGCTGGTCAGCGGGTCGAAGCCAGCGGCCACGAGCTGGTCTTTCACATCCTGGCGATTGAGGATGTCCACGATCTCGCGATTGAGCCTGGCCACGATGGGACGCGGCGTCCCTGCAGGGGCCATCATGCCCAGCCAGTTGGTCACTTCAAACCCCGGCAGGCCGGCTGCGTCGGCGATGGTCGGCAAGCCGGGGGCCATTGCTGAAGGCTTGAGGCTGGAGATGCCCAGCGGCACGACGCGGCCGCCTGCCACCTGCGGCATGATGGTGGGCAATCCGATCAGCATGACATCCACATTGCCGGCCACCAGATCGTTCACCGCGGGGGCAGCGCCCTTGTAGGGCACATGGCGGATGTCGGTGCCAGCGATGCGGTTGAAGCGCTCCATCGCCAGATGGCTGGCCGTGCCATTGCCGGACGAGCCGTAATTGAGCTGGCCAGGCTTGGACTTGGCCAGCGCAATCAGCTCCCGCGCGGTCTTCACCTTGAGGCTGGGATGGACAGCGAGCAGGCTGGTGAGGTTGGCGGTGAGCGAGATGGGCGCGAAGTCCTTGACCGAATCAAAGCGCACCTTCGACAGGGCGGGGTTCACCGCCAGGATGCCGGCGGTGCCCAGCATCAGCGTATAGCCGTCGGGCGCTGCCTTGGCCGCCAGTTCGGCGCCGATGTTGCCGCCCGCGCCGACCCGGTTGTCAATCACAACGGGCTGACCCCAGCGCTCGGTGAGCTTGACCCCGATCGCACGGGCCAGGACGTCCGTCGGACCGCCGGCGGCGAAGGGGACGATGATCTTGATCGGCTGCTGCGGGTAGGTGCCTGCGCTCGCCTGGGCCAGCACGGAAGGTGCCGTGCCGCCAGCGGCCAGGAGGGCAAGCAGGGCCCGGCGCTGGGCGCGGGTGCGATCTTGGGGATGGGGGTGGGAGTGAAGTTCAGCTGACACGGATATCTGCCTCCTTGATGACTTTGGCCCAGCGGGCGGACTCAGCCCGCATATAGGTGTTGAATTCTGCCGGCGAACGCGGGGTGGTGTCGAAGCCGACACGAGCAAACTCTGCCTTCAGTTCGGCCTGGTTGAGAGCCCGGTTGATTTCCAGATTGAGCTTGGTGAGCAGCTCGCGCGGGGTGGTGGGTGGCGCGAAGATGCCGAACCACTGGCCCACGTCAAACCCCGGCAGGGCAGACTCGGCGAAGGTGGGAATCGCAGGCGCCGCAGGCGATCGCTGGGCGGTGGTGACGCCAATCGCCTTGAGCCGGCCGGCGTTCACATGCGCCAATGTCGTGGGCAATGCGCCAATCAGGAGCGGCACATGGCCACCGAGCACGTCGTTCACCGCCTGCCCCGCGCCCTTGTAGGGGACATGAAGCAGCTTGATCATGGCTTCCGAATTGAGCAACTCCCCCGACAGGTGGGAAACGGTTCCTGCGCCATTCGATGCAAAGCTCAGCTTGCCGGGCTGCGCCTTGGCCAGTGCGATCAACTCGCGCAGGTTGTTGGCAGGCACCGTGGGGTGCGCCACCATCACATTGGGGGCGGTGATCAGCATCGCCACAGGCGCGAAATCGCGGAAGGCGTCATAGCCCAGGTCCTGCTGCAGGTGCGGGTTGATCGCGTGGGTGCTGGAGGTTCCCAGGACCAGGGTGTACCCGTCGGGCGCCGACTTGGAGGCGACCTGCAGGCCCAGGGCGCCACTGGCGCCGGCCCGGTTCTCGATCACGACCTGCTGACCCCAGGCGGCGGTGAGACGCAGCCCCACCGCGCGGATCACCGTGTCGCCGGAGCCGCCAGCCACGAAGGGAATGATGACGCGGATCGGCTTGTTCGGGTAGTTGGCGGACGGGTCGCTCTGCGCCAAGGCATCCCGGACGGGCCAGGCGCCCGCCACCGTCGCGCCTACGGCGCCCATCGCACGCAGCACAGCGCGCCTGGGCACGCCGGCTTTCTTGCTTGGTGTCTCCATGGATCTATCTCCTTTTGCTTGGGTGAATCGGCAGGGTGGGTGTGAAGTTATCGCAGGCGCATCGCCAGCCTCTCAGGCCAGCGCGCCCTGAATCTGGGTGAGCATGTCTTCCATGTCGGCCAGCCCGTTCATGCGGGCGGCACCGGCGGTATGGGGCGTGAGCAAGACGTTGGGGAAAGCGAGCAAGGGGTCGTCCTCCGTGGCTGGCTCTTGGTAAAGCACGTCCAGCGCAGCACCACCGAGGTGACCGGACCGCAGGCCCTCGAGCAAGGCCGCCGGGTCGACAATCTGGGCGCGCGAGGTGTTGATCAGGAAAGCGCCTTTGCGCATCAGGCCGATCGCGCGTGCATCGACCAGGCTGCGGGTGGCCGGTCCCGACGGGACATGCACGCTCAAAAAATCAGACTCGGCAAAGAGCGCGTCGAAGTCCCGGTAGGCCACCGACTTCCCGGCCTCTTCGGCGGCGCCCAGACGATGGCGCTTGTTGTACAGGACCCGCATGCCAAAGGCATGGGCCAGGCGCGCCGTCTCCTGGCCGATCTCGCCAAACCCGAGCAGGCCCAGGGTGCGGCCATGCAGCGTCTGCAGCCCGGTGATACGGCCAAAGTTGGCACTGGCGGTGTGCCGGGTGTCGTAGGGCGACTGGGGAATGCCCGCCGCGTGCAGGCGCTCGGGCGTTACCAGATGGTTCACGTAGGGGAATCGCCGCGCCAGGCACAGCATGAACATCAGGGTGTGCTCGGCCAGGGAGATATTGGTACGCCGGCGCAGGTCCAGTACCTGCACGCCGCGCGCGGCGCAGGCCGCCATGTCGACGTTCTTGCCGGCGTGGCCGAACTTCTGGACCACCCGCAGCCCCGTGCCAAGTGCGAGTTCCTCGGGCCCGATCTGCAGGCTTTCCACCACGACCCCATCGGCACCGGGCAAGGCCTGTCGCAGAGCGGCCTGACTGTCGACGAGGCGGACCTCGGCAGGATGAAGCTGCGCCAGTTTGGCGCGCAACGTGTCGCGCCACGCGTGCCAGCCGGGCACATCGTGCGCGACGTAACTTGCGTAGGCGGCGCTCCGTTCCGCACTGGTGCGCGGATCGAGCACCACCTCGACCTGGCGCAGAACGGGGTCGTCTTCGACGACCAGGATGGGGGGGCGTGACTGCATGCCGTTTCCTCAGCGGCGCACGATCAGGGAGGCCATCAGGTCCCGGACCGGCAGGGTGCTGTTGCCGAGCGCCGCCAGGATGCCCAGAGCCCGGGCCTGGCCGATATGGGGCACGGCGCAATCGGTGAACTTCCCGTTGAGTTCCTCCTCGGTGGTCGGGTTGGTGGGGCTGCCCTTGGCCACATGAACCACCTCACTCAGGTGACGGCCGTCGCGCATATGGAGGTTGACGGTGACCGGCTGCTCGAAAGGCGCCTTGCGGACCGCGGGAATAGCCTCGGACAGCTCGGGGGGCACACGCATCTCGGTCCGATCGAGCAGGGCCCGCACATGCGGGCGATGAACCGCCTCGTCGGTGAAATCGGCCAGCGTGGGCCGGCCGTTCATCAGGGTGGTGGCCACGCAGTACTCGAGCGAGGTTTTTCCCTGCAGGCCGTTGACCGGACGCGAATGAACGACTGTCCGCGGGTACATGTAGCTCACGTCGCAGACGATGCGCTCGATATCTTCAACCCGAAAGCCCTCTTTGGCGCGCAGGGCCAGCGCGGCGTCGATCCCGAACAGGTTCGGACGTCCGCAGGGATAGAGCTTGAAGGTCGGGACCTTGATCATCCAGTCGTTGCCCCATTTGGCCAGGTTCGCCTGCAGCGCGGCGTCGGTCCACTCCGGAGAAAAAATCGCGCCGTAGCCACGGGGATTCTCAAAGACGTTCGGATCTGCGGTGAAGCCCAGCGCGGCGAGCTTGGCCGCCCGCACGCCCTGACTGGCCGCCATGCCACTGTGCAGCGACATGGTCATGGTGCCGAAGTTGCGCCGGATGCCGCTGGCCAGCGAGGCCACGATGCCCAGCGCGTAGGCCATCTGGCTCTCGTTCAGCCCGAGCAGCAGGCCGCTGGCCACCGCAGAGGCCACCGCGCCCTGCGTCGCTGTCGCATGCCAGCCCAACTCGTAATGGGAGGGGTTGAGCAAGATGCCCAGACGGCACTCGACCTCGTAGCCGATGACAAAGGCGCGCATCGCCTCGCAGAGCGTGAGTCCACGGCTTTCCGCCACCGACAACACCGCCGGCAGCAGCGGACCGGAAGGGTGCCCGCGCATCAGTTCGTGGTTGTCGTCGAACAGCTGCAGGCTGATCATCATCCCGTTGACCAGCGACACATCGGTGGCCCGCCCGCGCTCCCCGTAGCCGATAACGGTGCTCTCGCCCTCGGTCTGGCCCTCGGTACTGAGGCTGCGCAGCATGTCGATGGGCCGCTCGCCGTAGGCGGCGTAAGCCACCGCCAGGCTGTCGATCAGGGACAGGCGCGCCATGCGCAGCGCCCCCTCGTCGATCTGCCCGGGCAGGCGCTGGAAACAGGTGGAAATCAGTTGCGAGGTCAAGGTCATGGCAAGGCCCTGGGGAGGGAGGTTGGGGATGGAGCTGCTGCGAGTTGCAGCAGTTGTTCGTGAACCGTGGCGTCGATCTCGACACCTTGCTGGCGCAGCCGCTCGCGGGTGCGAAAGGCCCGCTCGGAGGGAATGCGGATCTCGTCGACGCCCGGCTGGCGCGGCGTGGCCTTGATCCGTTCGAGCATCTCGGAGAGGCCGCGCCGGTACTGCTCCAGCGGCACCAGCAGATCAGGCCGGATGGCGATCAACAGGTAGCCCGCGCCGTCCGGGTCGTCCCCGGCGCCGGCAAGAAAGGCCATGGCCTGCATGGCCAGCGCCATGCCAAAGCCCTTGTAGCCGCCGAAGCACAGCACCGCGCCGGCCAGGGCGGCCAGCGGGTCCTGCGTGGGCCTGCCTTCGCTGTCGATCGCCACACCTTCTGGCAGGGTCTCCTGGCGGATGGCGCGCAGGCGCAGGTCGGTGAACATGAGGGCAGAAAAGCCCATGTCGATGACCAGCGGCTCGGCCTGGGTCGGAAAGCCGAAGGCGATCGGGTTGGTGCCGATGGCCGCCGCCGCAGCGCCCGGTGGCGCCGCCAGGGCGCGCGAGCCAATGGCGTGCAGGCCCACCAGCCCGGCGCGGGCGATGCGCTCGACAAAGTAGGCGCTGCGCCCACTCATCCAGGTCTGGTTCACGCCCACGATGCCAAAGCCCTGGCCCTGGGCCTTGGCGATGACCAGGTCGGTGGCGCGGTCGACGGCGACCATGCCGGTGTGATTGGCACCATCCAAAAGCGCGGAGACCGGAGTTTCCTGCAGCACCCGCATCGGGCCCTGCACCGGCCGGCCTTGCATGAATTGGCCGACATGGAGGATCTTGGCCAGGCCGGAGTATTCGTAGCCGCACAGGGCGGCGTCGAGCACATGGCCAGCGATGAGAGCGGCGTCCGCCTCTGGATAGCCCAGGCCCCGGAGCGCCGCCATCGACAAGCGCTGCGCCTCGTCGCAGCTCAGATGAACGCGGGTCTCGGAGGTCGGTGTGTCGAGAGCGGTCATGGCTTGGCCAGTAGCAAGGCCGAGAAGGAATAGCGGTCCGGGTGATAGCGGACCAGCGCCACCTCCACAGGCCGGCCGTCGGCGGTGTGATAGACCCGCCGCATCTGCAGGATCGGGCGGCGGGCCTCGATGCCCAGAGCCTGCGCAATCTTGCGCGAGGCCGGCACCGGGTCAACAAACTGGTCGGCCCAGCTCACACGCTCACCCAGATGCGACTCGACCACCCGCAGGATCGGCACCGCACCTGCCAGCGCCTCGGTCGAGACCTGCCGCGTGATGGCTTCGGGGAAGAAAAACTCCGAGTAGGCATAGGGTGCGCCCTGCGTGAGGGCAATCACCTCGAGCCGGTCGACCTGCGTGTCGCCCACCTCCAACTGCAGCGCCTCGCGTACCGCCGGGTCCAATGCGTCGACGGGCACCGACTTGCGCGAGAGCAGCTGGTAGGACAGCTTGTCTGCGTGGAAAAAAGCGTCGTCGAGCTGGCCCACCAAGGTGACGTTCTTGCGCGGGCCCCGAGCGCTGGAGACGAAGGTACCGATACCCCGGCGCCTGCGAATCAGGCGGCTGTCGATCAGCGCGTCTAGGGCTCTGCGCAGGGTCATGCGGCTGACCACATACTCCCGGGCCAGCATGTCCTCGGGTGGCAGCGGGGTGTCGGGCTTGAACTCCCCGCAGGCAATGCGCTCGCGCAGGTTCTGCTCGATCTGGTGATAGAGCGGCACCGGCCCAGCCTGCGGCCGCCGGAAGGCGCGCGGCGCTGCAGCGGGGGTAGCGACGCGTGGCACGGAAACCCTCACTCGGCCTTGATGTTGGCGGCCTTGACCACCCGGCCCCACTTCGCATGCTCGGTGAGCAGCAGCTCACTGAACTCGCGCGGCGTGGAGGCGCCCACCTCGGCAAGACTGGCCAGCTGCTGGCGCACCTCGGGCGCCTTGAGCGCCTGGGTGATGGCGTTTTGCAATTTGGCGACCGTCTCGGGCGGTGTGCCGCCGGGGGCCAGGAAGCCGAACCAGACCATCAGCTCGAAGCCGGGCACCGACTCGGCGATCGCGGGAATGTTGGGAAGGCTGGGCAGGCGCTTGGCGCTGGTCACCGCGATCGGCACCAGCTTGCCCTCTTGCACCTGCTGCTGGATGGTGATCCAGGACACAAAGGTCAGCTGGGTGCGGCCGGCGAGCATGTCCACCATGGCCGGGCCCATGCCTTTGTAGGGAATGTGATTGAGCTTGGCTCCCCCCATGAGCTGGAGAAGCTCGCCCGACAGGTGGGCGGTGGAGACCACACCGGCCGACGCGTAGTTGACCGTGCCCGGCTTGGCCTTGGCGATTTGCAGCACCTCCGGCACGGTGCGGGCGCCGAGGCTGGTGGCAGCGGTCATCACCAGCGGGTTCTGCGCCACCACGGCGATCGGCGCAAAGTCCTTGAGCGGGTCGTAGGGCAGCTTGGGCTGGATGAACGCGTTGACCACGAAGTCGGGTGTGGCCAGCATGATGGTGTTGCCGTCGGCGGGCGCGCCCTTGAGTGCCAGCGTGCCGATCACGGTGCCGCCGCCCGGACGGTTGTCAACGACGGTAGGCTGGCCCAGGAACTCACCGACCTTCTGGCCGATGGCGCGGGCAATGACGTCGGTCGAGCCGCCGGCCGCATACGGCACGATGATGCGCAGGGGCGCTGGGCCCTGGGCCCAGGATGCGGCGGCGACGGCGGCTAAGGCCAGGCCCGCCAGCAGGTGGGGAATGCGTGGGGTCATGTCGGTGTCTCCTCGGTGGTGGGTGTGGGTCAGGTGGCGGTGATGGGTGTGATCGGTGTGGGCAAGTCGGTCACGGCCTGGGGCAAGGCATCGCGCCGGACTTGGTAGCCCGCGGCCTCGCGGTCCCATTCGTCGGCGGCCAGGCCGGCTGCGATCAGCTTGTACTTTTCGATCTTGCCGACCGGGTTGCGCGGCAAGGCGGCAGCAAACGAGATGTAGCGGGGCATCATGAAGTAGGGCATGCGGCCGGCCAGCCAGTCCATGACTTCGGTGGGGCTTACCTGCGTATCGGGCCTGAGTACCAGCACGACGCGGATGTCATCCTCGCCCTCGTTGGCCGGGTGCGCCAAGGCGGCGCAGTCGGCAATGGCCGGATGGCGGCACATGAGCGTTTCGACCTCGTGGGGCGAGACGTTCTCGCCGCGGCGGCGGATGCGGTCCGTGTGGCGCGCCATGAAGTAGAAGTACCCGTCGGCATCCTGGCGGCCAAAGTCACCGGTGTGGAACCAGAGGTCACGGCTGACCCGCTGCGTTTCTTCGGGCTTGTTAAGGTAGCCCTTCATCATGATCGAGGGCAGGCGTGGGCGCAGGACAATCTCGCCCGGCTCGCCCACGGGCACCTCGCGGCCCTGCGGGTCGACGATACGCGCCTCCCAGTCCTCGTGTGTCTTGCCGCAGCTGCCAGGGCGGCGGTCCGGGTAGCGGGTGTAGTGGCTCAGGCCCACTTCGGTGAGGCCATAGGCCTCATGAAGAGGCACGCCGAAACGGGCCTCGAACTCGGGATCGTGGTTGCTGTTGTACATCGCGCGCAGCCGGTGGGCGCGGTCGAAGGGACCCGGGGGCTGCGCCTTGAGCATGGCCGGCAGGGTGAAGATGGTGTGGGCCACCGTGGCGCCGCATTCGGTCACCTCCTGCCAGAAGCGGCTGGCGGAAAAGCGCGGCGCGAGCACATAACGGGCACCCACCAGCAGGCAGGGCAAGGCGCCCAGGCGGCTGGCCAGGCCGTGAAACAGCGGCAGCGGGGTGTAGAGCACATCGTCCCGCTGCAGGTTCACCGCGCGCAAGAAGGTGCAGCTGGCGGAAAAATACTGGCCGTTGGGGACGATGGCGCCCTTGGAAGGCCCGGTGGTGCCCGAGGTGTACATGATGCTGTGCACGTCGGTGAAGTCCAGCGGCACCTCACTGGCGCCGCCGCGCGCAGCACCACGTGCTTGCAAGCCTGAAAGCGTCAACGGGGCTGGCAGCGCATTGGGCGGATAGGCCGCTGCGGCGCCCTCCTCCCCTTCTCCGTCCGCTTCTCCGTCCGCTTCTCTGTCCGCATCTCCGTCCGCGAGCAGCACGAACCGCAGCCGGGCACGACGGGCGGCACTGACCTGTGCCACCACGGGCAAGAGGGCCCGGGTGGTGACGAGGCCGCAGACGTCGGCGTCTTCGAGGATGTAATCGAGCAGGAAGCTGGTGAAGCTCGGGTTGATCGGCACCGTGGTGCCACCGGCGAGGTTGGTCGCGTACCAGCCGAAAATGAAGGCCGGGTCATTGGGCAGGAACAGCCCGACCCGCTCGCCCTTGGCCAGGCCCAGGTCCATCAGGCCACGGGACAGGTCACGCACCAGGGTGTCTGTCTCACGGAAGGTCCAGCGGCGCTCGCCGGCCTCGATATAAACCCGGTCACCGTCACGCTCGGCACGCGCCCGCAAGATGGGACCGAGCACCCGCTGCGTCAGCGGCAACTCGTGGATGGTGTCCAGGTCGGGGGCGGCGAGGCTCATCGGCCCTCCAGGCGGAACCGGGGCAGCACCACGCCGTCGGGCATGGTCACGTAGGTAAGCGCGACGCGCTGGCCGATCCAGGCGCCCTCAGGCTCGGGCCCCTCGAGGTTCGAGACCATGATCGGCCCCTCGTCGAGGCGCACGGTAATGACGTTGTACGGAGGCGGATAGGCCGGCAGGTAGCCGCGGTGAAAAATCACCCAGCTCAGAATCTCGCCACCGCCTTGCACCGGTACCCAGTTAGCCTCTTCAGCCAGGCAAGTGGGGCAGACCGGCGCGGGCGGGTAGCGCAGCGTGGCGCAGGCGCCGCAGCGTTGCATGGAGAGCCGGTGGGCCCGGATGCTCTCCCACATAGGGGCGTCGTACAGCCCCATCACCGCGCGCGGCGTGGCGGCAGGCTTGGGGGTGGCCTCGCGTGGGGTCTCGCGTGGGGTCTCGCGTTTGGTCTCACTCATGGCGCGTAGAGGATGGAGATGGACTTGCCGGCGACGTCTGACGAGTAATGCACCAGACGGCATTCAGGCACCTGGCGGCTGCCACAGTCGCCGCGGATCTGCCGCACCGCCTCGACCTGGTGGTTCCAACCCTGCATATAAGTCTCCGAGAGGTGGCCGCCGCTGGTGTTGATAGGCAGCCGCCCGCCAGGGCCGATGCCCTTTTCGCGGAACAGACGCCCAACTTCCCCGGGCCGGCAGTAGCCATAGCCCTCGAGGGCCAGCGGGACGTGGACCGAGAAGCTGTCGTAGACCTGCAGAATGCTCACGTCCTCCGGGCCGTAGCCAGCGGTATCAAACACCTGGCGGGCGACCTCGCGCTGGGCCGAAGCGTAAAAATCTTCCAGCCTTGGCGCCAGGGAAGTAGCGCCCTGATTCAGGTCGGAGCGGCCCACCGCTTCGATGTAAACCGGCCGCTCGGACATGCGTGCCGCCCGCCCGGCCTCGGCAATGATCAGGGCCACCCCGCCGTCGTTGATCAGGCAGTAGTCCAGCAAGTGCAAGGGCTCCACCACATAGGGGGACGCGAGGTAGTCCTCCATCGTTACCGGCTGGCGCATGATGGCCTCGGGATTCAGGCCCGCCCAAGCGCGCTGGGCCACCGCGATCGCACCCAGGTCGCTCTCGGAATAGCCGCGCTCGTGGGCAAAACGCCGCTGGGTCATGGCATAGAGCGCGCCCTGAGAGGTGAGGCCCCAGGGGGCGTGGTACACGTAGGAGAGAAAGCTGTCCCCACCCATGGCCTGGCTGCCGCCGTACTGGACTTTGGCGGTGCGCTGGTTGTTGCCGTAAACCAGCGCAACGACTTCTGCGAGGCCCGTCTCGATGGCCATCACCGCCTGCAAGATGGCGCCGACCGCATCAGCCTGGCCGCCCCAGCGCACGTTAAGGCCCAAGATTTCGCCGGTGCGCTCGTAGGCGGTGGTGTGACCGGCGATCAGGCCGTCAATTTGGTTGCGTTCGATGCCTGCGTCAGCCAGGGCCCGCTTGAAGGCGGTGGCGCCATAGCCGTAGGCGTCATTAGGCGTTTCTCCGGCACGCACACGGGCCCAGTCCTGCCGCCAATCGGTGTGCCCGATGCCGACGATCGCCGCGCTGCGACGCAAAGGACGGCGACGGTGTGTGGACTCGGTCATGCGATGGCCAAGGGGTTGATCGGGCTGCCCGTGGCGCCGGTGATCGGCAGGGGCGCGGCAACAAACAGAAACTCGTGCACACCGGCCGCAGCCAGCTCGGCGAGGACCATCATCTCCATCAGATAGACGCCGCAGCCGCGAATGAGCATGCGGTGCACCGGTGCAGGACGCCGGTCCTCGGTCGGAATGACCTCGACCGCGAAGTTGTCCGCACCAACGGCGCTCACGCCGCGCTCATGGATCCAACGCGCGGCGGCCATGCCGATGCCGGGCTCGCCGGAGAGGAATTCACTTGCGCCCATGGCCGCGAGCGCGCCCAGCCAGCCGGTGTGCAGCAGCAGAACCGTGCCCGGCGTGACCTTCACACCCTGGCGGGCCTCGCAGGCCTCGAGGTCCTCCGGCGTGATGACCGTGCCCTTGGGCAGAACATCGACCCCTTTAAGCGCACACAGATCGAGCAACACACCGCGGCTGCACAGCGAGCGCAGCTTCTCCATGCCCAGCTTCTTGGCGCCGGCCGAGCGCACGCCGGAGAGCGGAAAGCCGTTATACAAAGCATGGCCGTCGGCGATGTGGCACAGGGCGTCGATGTGCGTGCCCGCATGGCAAGGCATGGAGATGACGTCGTCGGTCGACTGAAAGCCGTCCTTGCGCTCGAGGCCGGCCGCGTAGTCGCCGCCGTCGGTGCGCATGAAGTGCTGTGGCGGCGCTCGCCCGGCAGTCACCGGCACATGTTTGGCGTCGATCGGCAATGCCAGGCTGAACACCCGGCCGCTGCGTACCAGGGAGGCGGCTGCCACCACGGTGTCGGCCGCAATGTGATTGGCCGCGCCCAGTTCGTCGCCCTCGCCCCAGCGGCCCCAGTTGTGCGTGGCCAGCAGGCTGCCTGCCGCCGGCGCCGTGGAGGTGTCCTTGGCAGCCGAGGCTGCCGTCTCTTCATCGTGTCCGCCGCAGCAGCTCATGTCATTGGGCCTTGATGCGCGCGCGACGGACCACTTCGGACCACTTGTCGAAGTCGGCGCGCATGAGGGCGCTCAGTTGCTCGGGCGTGCCCGGGGTGGGCTCCGCGCCAATGGTGTCCAGACGTTGGCGGACACCTGGGTCGGCCAGCGCGCGGTTCAAAGCGTCGTTCAGCCGAGCCAAGACCGCCGGCGGCGTGCCCTTGGGGGCCAGCATGGCCACCCACACCGAGGCCACTGTGTCGGCAAGCCCAAGTTCGATAAAGGTCGGCACGTCTGGCAGCTTGGGCGAGCGGCGGGTCGCGGCAATTCCCAAAATGCGCACCCGCCCGTCGCGGGACGCCGGTAGCGCAGTTGGCAACACGTCGAAATAGAGGTTCACATGGCCGCCGATCAGGTCGGCCACCGCCGGGGCGCCACCTTGGTAGGGGATGTGCGTCATGTCCAGGCCTGCCCGCAGATTGAGCAGTTCGGACAGCAGGTGGGCGGTGGTGCCGATGCCGCCCGAGGCGTAGGTGAGCTTGCCCGGGTTGGCCTTGGCATAGGCGATGAACTCCGCCAACGTGCGCGCAGGCACCGAGGGGTGAACCTCCAGCACCATGGGCGTGGAGGCGACCAGGCCAATGGGCTCAAAGTCCCGCTGCAGGTCGTAGCTCTTGTCAGGGGACAGGGCTGAATTGAGGATGGTCGACGAGGAAAGCTGCAGCAGCGAATAGCCATCTGGTGTGGCGCGCGCGGCCTGGGCGCTGCCGACGTTGCCGGTGGCACCCGCGCGGTTTTCCGCGACGATGGGCTGGCCGAGGATCTGGGCCATGCGATCGAGAACTGGTCGGATGGTCACATCAGCGTTACCGCCGGCCGGCCAGGGGACGACCACCTTGATCGCCCGGTCAGGGTAGGCCTGGGCGCGGGCGGCGGGAAGCGCCAGCGCGCCAGCGGCGGCCGCTCCGGCGGACAGCAGTGAACGACGGTCGATCATGGAGTCTCCTTGGGTTGGTCTTGATACAGGCTGGACAGCAGGGTCTGCGCCCTGCCCTTGTGAACCTTGCCGGTGTCGGTGAGCGGAATGTCCTGCTCGGTCACCAACTGCAGAAAACGCGGCACCTTGAAGACTGCCGCCGTCCGCCGGCAGTGCGCGATGAGGGCGGAGGGGTCAACCTGCGCGCCGGGCTTGACCACCACCATGGCGGCAACGATCTCGTCACGCGCGGCATCAGGAATTCCAACCACCACCGCCTGCTGAACGTCGGGATGCTCCATCAGCACCTCCTCGACGTCGGCGGGCGACACGTTGATGCCACCGGTCTTGATCAATTCCTTGAAGCGGCCCTTGAAGGCCAGCATGCCGGCGTCGTCCAGAACGCCGACATCACCGGTGTGAAACCAGCCCTCGGCGTCTATCGCCTCCCGGGTGCGCTCGGGGTCGTTGTAGTAACCCGGCGTGGCATGGCCCCGCAACAAGATCTCGCCGGCGGTGCCCGCCGGCACAAGCAGGCCGGTCTCGGGGTCGATGACTTTCATTTCCACCCCGGGCAAGGGCCGGCCGCAATGGCGCCTGCGTTCAGACAGAGGGCTGCGACCGTCGGTCTGGACACTGTGGCCATAGCACTCGGTGAGGCCGTAGCCGGTGACCATTTCCTTGGGGCCGATCTGGGCCATGATGTCCACCAGGCTGCTGCGGCAAATGCCGGTGCGCCAGGAAGACAGGTCTCGCGTGTTCAAGTCGGGGTGCTCGCGCAGTGCCTGCACGATGTGCGGGAGGGTGTAGGCACCCGTGCAACGCTCTTGCTCGATCTGGCGCAGCATGTCGCCGGTGTCGTACTTGAAAAGCAGCACCACCGAACCGCCATGGGTCATGACGGCAAAAAGCGCATTGACGCAGCTGAAGCTCCAGAACATGGAGGTGGGAATCAGCATGCGGTCTTGCTCGGTCAGGTGCATGTTCTCGCCAATGCCATGGCAGTTTTCGATGCAGCCACGATGGGTGAGCCGCACCGCCTTCGAGCGCGAGGTGGAACCGGAGGTAAAGAGCAGATAAGCGGTGTCGTCTGGATGTACTGCGTCTTGGGCGGCGTCAATGACCGCATCAGGCACCGCACGCCCGCCTTCGAGCAGGGCCTCATAGCGCAGCGCGTTGGCGGGGACAGAGGCACCCAACACCGCGAGATGACGCAGGCGCGGACACACCTCGCCAAGATCGCCCATGCCGCTCAGAACGCTGAGGTAGTCGTTGCCCAGGTAGTTGTCCACCATCAACAGAACCGAGGTCTCGGTGGTGACCAGGGCATGCTGCAGCTCGCTTTGCTTCCACCAGGTATTGACCGCCACCAAGATCGCGCCGAGCGATGTGACTGCGAAGTCGGCAATCAGCCACTCGGCCTGGTTTCCCATGAGCAGGGCCACCTTATCGCCGCGGCGAACACCCAGGGCGTGCAGGCCCTTGGCAAGCTGGCGCACCTTGGCGCGAAATTCGGAATAACTGAGGCGCTTGTCGCCCACGGTGAGGAAGTTGCGCGCGCCAAACCGGGCGGCCATTTCGTCCATCAGGCCGGCAAAGGTGCGGGAATTCGGAAGCTGCATGGGGCGCGAAATCCTGGCGTCAAATTCTCATTGCATTGTACGGTTGTCTAGACGTCTTGCCCTGGAGTTTGAGGCGAGCGGGTCAGTGCTTTCCCGATGGTCCGGCCGGACTCGGCCGCCCGATTCAGCGCCGGCGCGGAGGGCGCCGGATGACCCAGCGCTCAAGGCGCCGGATGACCCTACGCGAGCGGCTCGAAACCGAACCAGCGCCGGGGCGAATCCCACAGCACCTTGCGCCGGTCGGCCGCATCCGGCAGCCAGCGCTCGAGAATTTGCTGCGTCGGGCGGTAGTCAATCCGGCGCGGCACCCGCACAAAGGGCCAGTCTGAGCCCCAGAAGCAGTTATCCAGGGTGAAGGCCTCAATCAGTGCGGCGACGAAGGGGTCACAGTCCTCATAGGGCCAACCCCGCTGCGAATAGCGAAACGGCCCGGAGAGCTTGATGCCGGCCTGACCACGGCGACCGAGTTCGAGCACCGCCTGGAAGCCGGGCTGCTGCAGCCCGCGCGAGATATCCGGACAGCCGCAGTGGTCCACCACCACCCGGATGCCCGACGCACTCAGGATCGGCAGGAGCTTCAGCACCTCGTCGTCGTGAAAGTAGATCTGCGCGAACCAGCCCATCTCCTTGATGCGCGCCAACAGGCGCTCGCCCTCCTTGCCTTGCAGCGAGGTGGCGCCGGAGAACAGGGTGTTGAAGCGCGCGCCCACCACGCCGCTGTCGGCCAGCATCTTCAGGTGGGCGTTGCTCGCGTCGTGTCCGACCAGGGCCACGCCCTTGAAGCGCCCGCCGCCGCTGGCGATGGCGTCGAGCATGCAGCGGTTGTCCAGTGCATAGCCGGCAAAAGGATTGACCAGCAAACCATGGGTGAAGCCATGGGCGGCGAGCACGACCTCGAACTCGCGCGGCGTGCCGCACTCATTAGCCTGGGGCTGATAGGCCAGCGGGTTGTTCAGGGGGAAGCGCGCGGCGTCGAGCACGTGCGCGTGGGCATCGACGGCACACGCCTCTGACGGCAGCACCTGTGTCATTGCAGCATCACTCCGGCTGGACGCCAGCGTCCTTGATGAGGCGTGCCCAGGTCACGATCTCGCTGCGCAGGAAGGGGCCAAACTCCGCCGGGCCCAGCGACTGGGCGTCAAAACCAATGGCCTTGAGGCGGTCGCGCACCTCGGGGGTGGCCAGCGTGGCCTGGAGCGCGTCCGAAATTTTCTGGGCTGCTGCCGGCGAGGCCTTGCCGGGCAAGAGCAGGCCCGTCCAAGCGGAGATGTCGAAGTCCTTCACCGTCTCGCTGATCGCCGGGGTGTCCGGCAGCAGGGCCGAGCGCTTGCGCATGGTCACCGCGAGCAGCTTGATCTTGCCGGCCTGCACCTGCGGCATGGCGGTTGCAAAGTCGGCAATCAGCACCTGGATGTGGTTGCCCATGAGATCGGTCACCGCCTGAGGGCTGGACTTGTAGGGGACGCTGGTGATCTCTACCCCCGCACCTCGCTTGAGCGTCTCCATGCCGACAAAGGTGGTGGCGTTCGGGGTGCCATAGGCGAGCTTGCCCGGGTTTTGCTTGGCGTAGGCCAACAGCTCGGGGATGGTGTTGGCCGGGACGGCGGGGTGGGCCACCAGCATGAAGGGCAGCAGCCCGATACGGGCAACCGGCAGCAGGTCTTTCACCGGGTCATAGGGCAGCGACTTGTAGAGGCTCGGATTGACCGTGTTGACGCTCGCTCCGCCCACAAGAATCGTCTGCCCGTCCGGCGCCGCTTTGGCCACGAAGTCGGCGCCGATCACGCCGTTGGCGCCTGGCTTGTTCTCGATCACCACCGTCTGGCCCAGGCGCTGACCGATTCCGGGCGCGACGATCCGCGCGATATTGTCGGTGTAGCTACCCGCGGCGAAAGGCACCACAAAGCGCAAGACCGGCGCCGTGCTGCCCTGCGCCCAGGCGCCAGCGCTCATACCAGCGCCGGCGACCAGGCACGCGGCGAGGGCCAAGGCCCGGCGCCGGCCGGAAAAACCAAATTGAAAATTGTTTGCCATGCTGCTGTCTCCTTGATTTTGTGGGGGGCTCAGCGCTGCGGCTGGCCCTGAAAGAGTTCATCGTACTTCTGCTCGTAGGCGTGGTAGTTGAGCGCCTCGTACAACTGCGCGCGGGTCTGCATCTCGCCCAACATGGATTTGACCGAGCCTTCGCGCAGGATCGTCTCGTACACCTTCATGGCCGCGGCGGCCATGGCCCGATTGGCTGACAAGGGAAACAAGGCGGCCGCGACGCCAGCACCGCCGAGCTCCTCGAGGGTGAAGGGGGGCGTCATCGAGAACTCGGTGATGTTAGCCATCACCGCTTGCGGGCGGTCGATGGCGGAAACAAAGGCCTGATACTGAGACAGGTCCTGGCAGGCCTCGGCAAACACCATGTCGGCGCCGGCCTCCACATAGGCACAGGCCCGATCGATCGCCGCCTGAAGGCCCTCGTTGGCGAGCGAATCCGTCCGGGCGATGATGAAAAACGACTCGTCGCTGCGCGCGTCGACGCAGGACTTGACCCGGTCGACCATCTCCGTGGTGCTCACGATGCCCTTGTTGGGGCGGTGGCCGCAGCGCTTGAGCGTGACCTGGTCTTCAATGTGCAGGGCCGCAGCACCGTCCTTGATCAGTCCCCTAACCAGGCGGGCGATATTGAGCATGCCACCGAAGCCGGTGTCCACATCGACCAGCAGCGGCAGGTCACACGCGTCGGTGATCCGGCGCACGTCCTGCAGCACCTCGGACAAGGTGGTGAGCGCCAGGTCCGGCAAGCCATGCGAGTAAGTGGCCATACCGCCTCCCGCCAAATAGATGGCGGAGTGACCGGCCCGCTCGGCCAAGACGGCGCAGTAGGGGTTCATGACACCCACCACGGGGAGGGGCTTGTGCGCGACGAGGGCGGCGCGAAAGCGCTCACCGGGCGTCTGCTGGGAGGGGGGTTTCCGGAGAGAGTCGATCAGCATGCGCCACAGTCTGTCGCGGACAGACGCCCCCTACAATTGAGTTGTGCATAGCGCAACAAATAGTCAAAACAGCGCCCCACGCCCTGCCGCGGCCGGCGAGCGTGGCAACGTGGACGCCGTCACCCGCGCGCTGAAAGTGCTCGACGCATTTTTGCCCTACGAGCAGGGGCTGCGTCTGGCGGACATGAGTCGGCGCCTGGGCATGGAAAAGTCCACCGTCTTGCGCACCGCACGCACCCTGGCCCGCTCGGGCTACCTCGTCCAGTTGGAAGACGGCCGCTGGCGCCTGGGCCCGGCGGCAGGCGATGTCGGCCTGCGCTACCAGACCTCCTTCGACATCGGCCATGACATCGACGCGGTCCTGCGCAAATTGGCCACCGAATCCGGCGAGACTGCGGCGTTCTTTGTGCGCGAGGGCGAGGCTCGCATCTGCGTGGCCCGCATCGACTGGCCCAGCGTGGAGCGCTTCCACATTCGAACCGGTGAGAAGCTGCCGCTCGACCGGGGGGCGTCCGGGCATGTGCTGATGGCGTTCGCCGGTACCGCGGGCGACTTCTACAGCGCGGTGCGCCGTGTGGGTCACTACATCTCGCTGGGCGAGCGGGACAGCCGCATGTCGAGCATTGCGGTGCCGGTTTTTGGCGCGCGCCGCAAACTGTTTGGCGCCCTGTGCATTTCCGGCCTGGCCCACAAGCTGGGAGAGCAGCAACTCACCGGCTACCTGCCGGCCTTGCAGCGGGCGGCACAAAGCCTCTCGGCGGCCCTGGCGCGTCAATCCTGGTCGGTCGCCACGGGTGCCGCGGGAGCGTGGCATCCGAAGTAAGCGCACATCCCACGGTCAGGGATCAAGGAGCTCAAGGAGCTCAAGGAGCTGAAGGAGCTCAAGGAGCTCAAGGAGCTGAAGGAGCTCAAGGAGCTGAAGGAGCTGAAGGAGCTGAAGGGGCGAGAGCGGAAGCAGGCGGCCGCAGCCAGTCACAGTGAACTAGAGCAGCCGCATCAGCGCCTGCACCGAATCGAAGGCTTCAAGCCGCCGCACCACGTCAACCACCTCACCCGCGTCGACCTTGCATCCCGACAGCCGCGCCAGGCGCGTGAACTTGTCGATCTGCTCGTCGACCGAGCAAGGGTCGCCCGGCGTGCCGTGCGCGTCGCGCGTCTCGGCGCGGTGCACCGCACCGCCGTGGAGATGAACCTCCACCCGGCAGGCGAACTGGCGCGGGTAGACGCTGTCGGCGACCGCATCCACCTCCAGCGAAACACGCCCGGCAATGGCGGCCCGGGCCGGGTCTGCGATGGCGGGCAGGTTGAACTCTCGGGGGTCATTCGGGTCGCCGGCGAGTGCCACAGCCACGCAATAAGGAATGCTGTACTGCGCGTCCATCGTGTCGGTGATGTGGGTGTTGCCGTTGTACTTCACGGCAAACGCGCTGGTGGCCACCACGACCTTGGCGACGTCGTTGGCCGCAATGCCATGCTGCGCACGAATCGCCAGCAGCAGTTGCACCACACCCTGAATCCAGCCGCAGATCGGAAAGACCTTGACCCAGATGTCGTCGATCGCCCAGCTTTCGCCCATTTGCGCGTCGAGGCGCGCAGGCTGCGCAGTATCGGCGCTGAAGGCGTCGAGCAAACCAAACTGGCCATCGATCGCGGCTGGCGGGGCGGTAAAGCCGCGGCGGGCCAGCATGGCCATGCGCACCGCAGCTTCTGCCGCACGGCCCGCATGCATGCGCTT
>JACCEB011156777.1_pt1 | contig 19182 bp, 23 predicted proteins | sample 7454761 | NCBI WGS metagenome assembly JACCEB01 (sample SAMN15323454, study PRJNA562643) | freshwater metagenome | isolation source: river surface water | place: USA:Blue River Watershed | collected 2017-08-18 | reverse complement strand
TCGAGAGTTGTTGCCCGAGTCAATCATCCAAAGAATGAATGGATGTTCGACGAAGCATGGGGTGTTGATACGGCAGTATCCACTCCGCGCATTCTTTCTGCATTGGTAGAAGAAGCTGTCTCAGTTGGTGACTTGATCCGGCTTATGACACTTCGCCAAGGTCAGGCTAATTTACTCGAATACACATTGGAATCGACAAGTTCACTTTCCGGAAAAAGAGTGGGCGATGTTGCTTGGCCAAGTGATACTAAGTTAGTTGCGATTTTGCGCGAAAAGAAAGTAATTACACCATCGGCCGATGATCCGCTAGAAGTTGGCGACGAATTACTGTTTATTGCAGTTGAAGAACAAGAACAAGCCTTAGCTAAATTACTTAAGGGTTAGTCTGCCGCTTGCTCATGGCATAGGTGATATAACCAGCTAAGGCAAAAAGTGGTAAACCAAGTGCCAATCTAAAGAATCCAAGTAGCGCAATCTGATTGGCAAAATAAAGCGGAGTCATAATGAGAACTCTTAAGCCAAAAACTCCGAACCACAAATAAGTCATAGCTCGATACCTACGAAGTAATTCGCGATTTTTCAACCAATCAGTTTTTGTGCCACGAATCGATTCAATTAGATACCCAATTAAAGGTTTATTGACAATCAGACTTACCAGACAAGCTCCAGCGTAAACAAAGTTCATCAGAATGCCAGGTAAAAAGAAATTCTGCGCCTGTCCACTTGAAATGGCTAACCAAGATGAAAACGCCAGCCCAATAAATCCTGCTGTGACTTGAGAAAGTGTCTGCCTTTTGGCTAATCGAAAGATGGCAAGAACTAATCCAACTGTAACTGCGGCAAAAACACTTGACCGTAGATTTTGAGAAGTCAAAGCGTAGGCAGTAATAAATACAAGTGCTGGTGCCCCACTTTCAATCATTCCCCGGGTACCGCCAAGTGAAGAAGTTAGAAGTTTTAAGTCGTCAGATAACTCGTTGGAAAAATTCTCTTTTGGATTATTCATTTGGTAATAACTCATACTTTGGGTTGTAGATGGCTGGTTGTTGTTTTGGTCCCCGAGAAATTCTGCCTTGCACGATCAATCTTCGTCCTACCGAAATTCCGCGAATTTTGGCTCGGCCCATCCAAAGTAATGTGATGTATCCACTACCATCCCAGAGTTCGGCCTCGACTATTGGGAAATTATCTTGGGGACGATGACGAAGTGCCCTAATTGTGCCCTGAACTTTTACAAATTCGCCAACTATACATTGCGCTGCTGCGCTGGCTCCGATTAGTTCTGTCTGCTTTCGAAGATCTGCCGAATCTAAATCAATTTGGTTTTCTACCAAAGATTTCAAATATTCAGTGACTCGGCTCATGCCTAAACTTTACCTTTTTAAATTTCGATTCTTAAGTTGTCTTGTGTGACGGCAACATTCTCGCTGCTAGGCAAAGTTAACGGCAATCGTGATCCAGGTGACATCGCATGTTCCCCGCGATCTACAACTAGTTGACTAATTAACTCGTCTAATTTCGAAATTGCTACTGGATCAGTAGCGCCATTTCCGCTGACAGTCACTCGCATAAACCATCTATCTCCGTCGATCCCAAGAAAACGCACTGCTTGAACTTGAGCAATACCTTGGGCATCAAAAGTTGGCATGATTGCACTCAGCTCAGCGCCAAAAGTTCCATTCATTACTTTTGGTTGGACTTTGGCGTCCTCGAGTTTTGCCGCAAGTTCGAATCTTGTCTCTGTCCAAGATGAATGGTCTTTGGCTGCTGCGAAAACTTCTACTTTTGCAATTGAGTTGGCGTAAATCAGACTTAACGAGAGCAACTGCTTATCGTCCTGAGTAATTTCTACGGAAATGTCTAGTTCATTTAATGATGGAATCCATAATGACCCAAACTTCAAATAGCCATCGGCGTTTATAACTTCATAGCTGTTCTTAGGACTAGTCATAAACTTTGTAATCCGGTAGAGCCAAAACCACGATCTGCGCGATCTGATTCAGTCAGTGAATCAACTTCAATGAAATTTGCCGTTTCATACTTTTGGGTTAACAACTGGGCAATTCGACTTCCAGCAGGGGCGGTGAAAATTTCCGTCGGATCCAAATTAATTAAATTAATTAATATTTCACCTCGGTAACCAGAATCAATTGTTCCCGGTGTATTTACGATGCTGATTCCATGTTTATGTGCCAAACCTGAGCGTGGATGAACTAAACCAACAAAACCATCTGGGATAGCTACCGCAAGCCCAGTCCGGATCAATTTCCGTTGCCCAGGCTTCAATTCAATGTCTTCAAGACATGCTAAATCAGCACCGGCGTCCGATGGATGTGCATAAGTTGGAACAACTGCTCGACTATCCAATCGACTGAAGTGAACTGCCATCACAAGTGAGAGAATACCTGTATGCAATCAACTGAAGCCAACGCGACTTCATTTCCTGAAGGCTCTAACGGAAAAATAGTTGCCTACAAAGAACGGCTTCTTCCTGGGCCATTTAGTTGGATTCTGATTTTTGTTATGACCGCTTCGCTTGGGATTGCATATGGAGATGTCTACGGAATCACTTTTGGATTTTTCTTAACTGGGTTTAGCACAATCGCTATTTACCTGGTTATGTATTTTTCTAGCCCGATAGTTTTAGTTGACGATCTAGTTCTCCAGGTTGGTAACGCCAGACTTCCGTTGAAATTTGTTTCGCAGCCTCAAATTTTGGATGCACAACAAACAGCGAAATCTAGAAGGTTGCCAGCACCTAAAAATGCTTACCTAGTTATGCGAGCATCAATCCCTGAATCAATTTTGGTTCAGGTAGGTGACCTAACTGATCCGCACCCTTACTGGCAGTTTTCAAGTAGAAAGCCAAAGCAGGTGCTTAAAGCATTGACAGATTCAGTGAAGTCATCTGCTTCGTGAATTGAATTAAGGTTAGGCACAATCAGCGCAAACAGGTTGGCCTTTGACTTCTTTTGCTAACTGGCTGCGATGATTCACTAGGAAACATCGGGAACAGGTGAACTCATCAGCTTTTTTTGGAATGACCAGAACAGTAATTGATTCATCAGATAAATCTGCACCTGGTAATTCCAAGTTCTCATTTAAATCTGCTTCATCAGCATCGACACTCGTCGCAGTTTTAGAAGCATGTTGAGCTTTTAAGTCTTCGAGAGACTCTTCATTTAACTCTTCATCCGTCTTTCTAGGTGCGTCGTAGTCAGTTGCCATGACTTCTGTTCATCTCCCGATTCTGTGATGGCTAGGTAATAGTCCTAACGCAACGTGAGGCTACTTTATGCCCAAGCTGGGTCGGACATCGCCCCTAGATTAATCAATTCTTCGCATTTCCTTGGGATATACGAACGCATTTTGGGTGTAAGCCTTGATTGAGTATTCAAGTACCGCCGGGTCTGCCTTACCCTCTTTAATTCGAGCCGGGACGCCTACTGCTAATGCGCCACTTGGAATCACCGTGCCATGTGTCACGACGGCGCCGGCCGCGACTAAAGCCCCAGTTTCAACAATTGCTTCATGATGTACTAACGAGCCAGACCCAACAAGGCACCCAGATTGCAAGGTGCAGCCTTCTAAATGTGCATTGTGACCAATAGTGCATTCATCGCCAATCAAAGTTGGCAGGGTCGAGGTGGTGTGAACAACTGCCCCATCTTGAATTGAACAACGTTCACCAACAACAATCTTGTTACTATCACCGCGCAGAACCGCACATGGCCATACGCTGCTCAAGGCTCCGATAGTTACATCACCGATAATTACTGCATCTGGATGGATAAATGCATCTTGATGAATGTTTGGCACTTTGTCGCCAAGAGCATAAATAGGCATTAGTTAAGCTCCTTGATCTGCATTTTGATTTCGTAATAGCTCGGTTAGCGCCGATTGAATCTCTGAATTACCTGCCACAATCATTTTCTCACTCGGCATCTCTTGGGTTAGACCACTTACTTTGCCCCCTGCTTCGGCTACCATCAGCGAACCAGCAGCATGATCCCAAGGTTTAACGCCTCGCTCGTAATAGGCATCAAGTTCTCCGCTAGCGACCAAACAAAGATCTAGAGCACAAGATCCCAACCGGCGGATGTCTCGGACCCTAGGCAAAATCTGTGTCAAAACTTCGGCTTGATGTGCGCGTCGATCGGCAGCATAACCAAAGCCAGTGCCAACCAAACTATGACTTAGCCGGTCCTCGGTTGAAACCTTTAGTTTGGTGACCTGCTGGCCAACAATTCGAAATGCACTATGTCCAGCTCTGCTGACAAAAAGTGAATTTAGGGTTGGTGCATTGACTACACCAACAATTCCCCGCCTAGTCTCTTCCTCAACTAAAGCTATAGAGACACACCAATGCGGTAATTGATACAAATAATTGATGGTTCCATCGATTGGATCGATAACCCATTGCCGTCCCGACGTGCTCTTTTTATCGGCGCCTTCTTCACCCAGCAATCCGTCTTCGGGTTTTCCAAGTTCAATGGCGCCGACTATCAGTTCTTCGGCCAATTGATCCATGTGAGTCACCACGTCGGTATCTGTGGTCTTAGTTTCAATCGTGAGCGAGACAGGACGGTCAGCAAGTAAGTCACCTGTACGTCGAGCCAGATCCACGGCAAAAGCCACATCTGGATCGTTCAGTAACTTCGCGTAGTCTTGGGCTGCATCACTCATGGATACATCATTGCGCCTCTCGGTAATCGTCATGCGACACACCCCCCAAAAACCCCGATTTTCTGGGGTTTTCACGCGAAACTATTCGTAGAGCTTTGGAGGAAAAAACTTGAAAGACCTGATTTTCGTTGGTCGAAGTGATGACAACTCCGCATTGGTTTTTATGGACGACAACGGCGAAGAATTTCGAGTAGCCGTAGATGACCACATAGTTCGAAACGTAAATTCACCAAAACCGGCAACCGCGAATGATGTTTCACTTGGAATTACTCCGCGCGACATTCAAACTCGAATTCGTCGAGGCGAGTCACCTAAAGAAATCGCTCTCGACGCAGGTGTTTCAGTAGAACGAATTGAACGGTACGCAGGTCCGGTTTATGCCGAGCGGTTATACATTTCAACTAAAGCTCGCGAAACTTTTGTGCGCCGGCCTCATGGTGAAATGCGATTAGAAGACATCGTGGTGAGCCAACTTATTTCCCGCAATGTCGACATCCTCACTCTTGAATGGGATTCGTACCGTCGTGACGACAACCGCTGGACAATCACAGTTCAATGGGCATCTGGCACTGGAACTGGCGGTGCATCTTGGATTTATGATCCACTTGGTCACTCAATTGTTGCTCTTGATGATGAGGCACGCTGGTTATTCGACGAAGCCACTAGTGCAGCAAAAGAAGCAGCTCGAAAAGTTTCTCCAGTTGAAACAAAACCTCGCCTTGTTGGTCTTCCTACTGTGGCACAAGACGTGCAGCCAGAAGCTGAATTAGACAGTCCTGGTTGGGCAGGTCCTGGTCATCCAACTGTTCCAGTTCCGATGCCAGTTTCTAATCCAGGACCGGTAGTCGATGATTCTCCATCTTGGGATGACATTTTGTTTGGTCATCGACCATCTGATCAATAATTATTTGAATTAACAAAAGCAAACAAGCGTAGAAACTAAAAAAGAGAAAATGGCTAAATCAAACACGTCGAATAAAGATCAGGATCAAAATCCGGGGGGTCGCATTGTTGACATTGATGTCGCAAGCGAAATGCAGGGTTCATTTCTTGAGTATGCCTATTCGGTGATTTATTCGCGAGCGTTGCCAGATGCTCGTGATGGATTAAAGCCAGTGCAACGTCGAATTTTGCACACGATGGCTCAAATGAATTTGAAATCTGATCGCGGCCACGTGAAATCTGCGCGTGTGGTCGGTGAAGTAATGGGTAAATTGCACCCGCATGGCGACAGTGCAATTTATGACGCTTTGGTTCGCATGGCGCAATCTTGGTCATTAAGCCTTCCATTCGTTGATGGACATGGAAACTTTGGTTCGCTTGATGAAGGTCCGGCAGCATATCGATACACCGAAGCTCGGTTAGCGGCTGCGGCTAACGCAATGGTGGATTCACTCGATGAAGACACAGTTGATTTCAATCCAAACTACGACGGCCGTGAATTAGAACCTGCAGTATTGCCGGCTGCAATCCCCTCGTTATTAGTAAATGGTGCATCAGGTATTGCCGTGGGTATGGCAACAAACATGCCGCCACATAATCTGCGCGAAGTAACAGCTGCAGCTGTACACCTACTTAATAATCCAAAAGCGACACTGGACGAGTTAATGGACTTCGTCCCAGGACCAGATTTACCTACGGGTGGCTTAATTGTTGGTCTTGATGGGATTCGTGAAGCATACGAGACCGGTAAAGGTAGTTTTCGAGTTCGGGCGCGCGTTGACATTGAACGGGTTTCAGCAAAACGAACCGGTCTAGTTGTTCGTGAATTGCCATACCAGGTTGGACCTGAACGCGTTATTGAGCGAATTAAAGATTTAGTTACCAGCAAAAAACTTCAAGGCATTTCAGATGTGATCGATTTAACCGATTACGAATCTGGTTTAGAGCTAGTAATCGAACTCAAAAATGGTTTTAACCCGCAGGCAGTCTTGGATCAGCTTTATAAACAAACCCCACTAGAAGATTCATTCCACATAAACAATGTGGCACTAGTTGAAGGTCAACCAGTCACCCTGGGCTTAAAAGAATTACTCGATGTATTCGTTAAGCACCGATTAGAAGTTGTAAAGCGACGCTCTGAGTTCCGCCGTAAGAAAGCTCAAGACAGATTGCACCTGGTTGATGGTTTGCTTATTGCAATTTTGGACATCGACAAGATTATTAAGTTAATTCGTGCCAGTGAAGATACGGCTGCTGCGCGTACGGGACTCATGAAGACATTCAAATTAAGTGAATTACAAGCAAATCACATTCTGGAAATGCCACTTCGCAGATTGACCAAGTTCTCAAAATTGGAACTCCAAAAAGAGCAAAAAGAATTGCAAGCCATAATTGCTGACTTAACTGAGATTTTGACCAGTAGTAAGCGACTAAAGAAAGTTGTGGCTACCGAATTAAACGAAATGGCAGAACTCTACGGAGACGACCGCCGTAGTGACTTGATTTCAGATGATGAAATTGTTTCTGCTGCGTCTTCTAGCTCGATGGAAATTGAAGATGACCCTTGCTTTGTAATTATGTCTTCGAGCGGATTACTTGCTCGCACAACTTCCCTAGCCCCGCTCGAACTTGCCAAAAAACGCGTTAACCATGACTCAATTCGTTCAGTAGTTAAGTCATCTGCTCGCGGCGAGATTGGATTAGTAACAAGTGCCGGTCGAGTGTTAAGACTTGCTGTTATTGGATTACCAGCACTTCCTGATAACGCTAATTTGACGGCAGCTGGTGGCGGCGCAATAAAAGAATTTTTAACTTTGCCCAAGGATGAAAAACCTTTAGCCCTCATGAACCTGGCAGATAGCAATTCAACTTTGGTTGTGTTTACTGCAAGTGGTCAAATTAAACGGGTAAATCATGATGTGCCCGGTAGCGCAAAAGACTGGAACATTCTCAAACTTGAAAGTAATGATTCTTTAGTTGGAGCAATCCAAACTGCCGATGATTCAGGTAATGCAATATTGATCACCAGTGATGCGCAATTACTTCATTTCCCTGCTAACTCAGTCAGAGGCACTGGACGTCAAGCAGGCTGTGTAGCCGGAATCAAATTGGCAAAAGGTGCAAAAGTTGTTTATGGCTCAGTGATTAAGCCAGATGCCAATACCGTGGTGGCAACTGTCGCTGGTAAAGATGTAGCCACTGCAACAAGTATTAAGTTATCTGCATTAACTGAGTTTCCCGCTAAGGGACGCGCAACTGGTGGCGTGCGCTGCCATAAATTCTTAGCTGGTGAAAAAGTCATTGTGACAGCAGCTGCTGGTACCCCACCAATTCATGCCGCTACTGGAACAGGTGGTTTTGTTGATGTTCCCGCAAAATTGGCAAAACGTGATGCTTCTGGAACGAAATTAGCCAAGTCAATTGGTGCCGTGAACGCTAAGCCAAATTTCTAATCTGCATCGTGACAGAATAAGCAGGTGAATTCTTCTTTTCCGGAGTCTGCGTTTAGTGATGTGCTGACTAGCAATAAGCAGTTTGTCGCAGATTTTAAAAGCCAGCATTTAACTGGTCGCGCCGCCAAAGGTTTGGCAATTATTACTTGTATGGATTCGCGAATTAGTCCCCTATCAATGGTTGGCATGCAAGCTGGTGACGTAAAAATACTTCGTAATGCTGGAGCGCGGGTGACTGAAGACGTTCTGCGCACTTTGGTGTTAGCCACCTTTTTACTTGGGGTAAATCGGGTGCTAGTTGTGCCTCACACAGATTGCCGGATGGCTAATTCAGATGAGTTTGAAATACACAAGGCTATTTTGAATGATTTTGGGGTAGATACACGCAGTGTTGAATTTCGTACCGTCAAAGATCAACTCGCCGCCCTTGAACAAGATGTGATTCGAATCCGCACTCACCCATTACTAGCCAAAGGCGTTACAGTCGGTGGCGCTATTTATGACGTCAATACGGGGCAATTAATGCCTCAAAACATTTAATCGAAGGAGCACCATGCCATTTATTTCAGTAACGATGCTTGAAGGTAGAACTACTGAACAAAAACTTGCCCTAATCCGTGCACTCACAGATGCAATTGTCGAAACTGCTGGTGCAAAACGAGAAAATGTCCACGTCGCGATTAATGACGTTTCTGCTGACGAATGGGGTACGGGCGGAAAATCGATGCGCGAAATAAAAGCCGAAGGCTAAGCGTCGATTCGTTCTCGATCTAACTTTGCTGCGCCTTCGATAATAAAGTCTTTGCGCGGTCCCACATCGTTACCCATCAAAAGGTCGAACACATCGTCAGCCGCTTTTGCATCGCCTGTCGTTATCCGACGGAGAGTTCGTTTCTCTGGATCCATTGTCGTTTCGCGCAACTGAACTGCGTCCATTTCGCCAAGACCTTTGTAACGCTGAATTGGCTCTTTCCACTTACGTCCTTGCTTAGTTAAATCAGCAAGTGTGGCTTTCATCTCAGCATCGCTATAGGTGTAAATCACTTCGTTAGATTTTTTACCACTACCGCCAATAACTTCAATCCGATGCAACGGCGGAACTGCGGCGTATACACGACCAGCCTCGAGCAACGGGGTTAAATAACGGTGGAACAATGTCAGCAACAGAGTCCGAATGTGTGCCCCGTCAACGTCAGCGTCGGCCAAAATAATGATTTTGTTGTATCGAACTGAATCTAAATCAAATGAACGACCTGAACCAGCACCGATCACCTGCAAAATCGAAGCGCACTCAGCATTCTTTAACATGTCAGCAAGAGATGCCTTTTGGACGTTAAGAATTTTTCCGCGGATAGGCAGTAGCGCTTGATACTCGCTATTGCGCGCAGTTTTTGCGGTACCAAGGGCGCTATCACCTTCGACGATAAACAGTTCAGTTCGCTCGGTATCCTCGCTGCGACAGTCTTTCAATTTAGCTGGCAAAGTCGATGATTCAAGCGCGGTTTTGCGACGCTGAATATCGCGATGGGTACGAGCCGCAATTCGAGCGCGCGAAGCATTAGCAATTTTTTCAAGCGCGGCTTTAGTTGCTGGCTTTGCCCCGCGTGGTGGGTTTGTAAACCAGTTTGTTAGTTCTTTAGTAACAACAGCATTAACGATTTTTGTTGCTGCTGGAGTACCTAAAATTTCTTTGGTTTGGCCTTCAAATTGTGGTTCAGAAACGCGGACAGTAACCACTGCTACTAAACCTTCTTGCACGTCATCTTTTATTACAGTGTCTTCACCACTTTTGAGTAGGCGGTTAGCACGCAATTGATCATTGATCACTTTGACTAGTGCTCGATCAAAACCTTGGACGTGTGTTCCACCTTTTGGTGTGGCGATGATATTCACATAGGACTGCAAAGTTGTGTCGTAAGTTGAGTTCCACAAAAGAGCAATGTCAACTCCCATGTCGCGTTCAACTTCACGTGGATTCATGTGTCCATGTTCATCAAGAACTGGGATTGTTTCGTGAAAATGGCCACTGCCCTTTAGTCGAATAATCGGTGTAACGGCTTCACCAGTTGAAAGAAATTCTGCATATTCAGAAATACCGCCGACATGAACAAATTCATCAGTTTGATTTATTCGATTATCGACGACACGAATTTTTAAACCAGGTACTAAGAAAGAAGTTTGCCGAGCACGATCATGAATAGCTTTTAGATCAAAAGCAGCATCTTTGGTGAAAATCTGCCGATCTGCCCAAAATTTAATTCGTGTTCCAGTCGCTGTTTTCTTGGCTAGCTTGCCAACTTTCTTTAAACCACCTTGTTTAGTGAATTTAGCCTCATCGTCTTTGCCACTAAATACACCTGGATTTCCGCGCTGAAATGACATCGCATGAGTTGCACCCTCGCGATCAACTTCAACGTCTAAGCGGCTTGATAAAGCGTTTACTACCGATGCACCAACACCATGTAAGCCACCGGAGGCCGTATACGAGCCACCACCGAATTTTCCTCCTGCGTGCAGCTTGGTCATAACGACTTCAACACCAGTCAATTTTGTTTTTGGCTCAACATCTACCGGAATACCGCGACCGTCATCATGTACCTCAGCGATAGTGTCACCATGCAAAATAACTTCGATGTTTTTGCAATGTCCGGCCAGTGCCTCGTCAACTGAGTTATCAATAATTTCCCATAGGCAGTGCATTAAACCTCTGCCATCGGTGGAACCGATGTACATACCTGGGCGTTTACGGACTGCGTCTAAACCTTCAAGTACCGAAAGATCTGCTGCACTGTATTCAGTGCTTTGGTTTACCGCCGATTTAGCTGCTGAGCTTTTAGCCGCAGTTGACTTTGCTGCTTTTGCTGGTTGAGTTTTTGGTTTACTGCTTGAGGACTTTTTGGATTTAACCGCCATAACCTTTTAAGCCTATGAAACATTTTGTGATTTTCATGGATTACGCGCCGCCCTTGTGAATTTGAGAATTCTTCGCCAGTAGAGAACTTGGCTATTTCGGCGTGTTGATTGTCAGTAAGTCCTGAGAGAATTACAGAATAAGAGATTAATACGCGATGTTGATTTTCCAATCAACTAAGGAAGGTGCAAATGAGCGCTACATTAACCCGCACGCCATTGACGGCTTCAGATCGTTGTGATCGTTGTGCCGCACAGGCTCACGTTCGCGTATATCTTGAAAACGGTTCAGCACTTCAATTTTGCGGTCACCACTATCGCCAGCATGAAGTTAGATTGCGAAGCGTTGCAGTCGAGATTCAAGACGAACTAGACAAACTTGCGGATCGTTAAGGCTTAAAAACAAAATGGGCGCCAATTCGGCGCCCATTTTGTTTTAGTTCTATTGGAAAGTTACATTTCCTTCTTCAGGAATTAGTTCTACCCAAGTATTTCCAGGCAGTAAACCAACTACATTTCCTGAGCCATCGGTCAAAGTAATCGGTGACTTTACGTCTGGCTTTGACCAAGTCACATCGACTTTCTTATTACCTAGAACTGCAAATCCTGGACCAGTACCTTCAAGCACAGTACGTGGCACATAACCGCCTGCAGGATCTTTGTAACCAGCATCAACTGTTGTAACTCGAAGAACTACCAAGTTCTTGGCAAAAAGCTGCTTGCCTGAGATTGCCATGTGTGGTTTTGAACCATCATCGCGCAACCAGGTGCCAGATGCGTTATCCCAAGTCCAGTTAGGTTTATTACCTTTTGAAAATTCCAAACCAACCTTGGCAACACTTTCTCCTGCTGCTGCAGCAGCATTTTGTGCGGCAGTTGGAGCTGGCGAGGCGGAACTATCTGTAACTACTTCGGCCGCTGGGTAAACGAACAAACCACCCGTTGGTGATTTAGCAGTTTGAATTCCACTTATGACATCTAGTGGGTAAACGAAAACGTTGTGAGGTGCTGGATGATAGTTAGTCCGGTGCATACCTGGACCACCTTCGAGCACCCGCATGATGTTAATTGGCATGTTTTGGTCAATGTAAGCAAAAGTTACACCTGATGCACCAGACATTACGAAGTAATCAGCAAGTGGGCTAACAATTGAAGCGTCAACGTGACGAGCACTTCGAATTGGTCCTACTTCATCAGGAACATTTGACTGGAAGAAAGTAACGAAACGAGTAAGTCCACCTTCAACAAGCTCTTCAACCACAATGTCCGCTGCGTCTAAGCCGTACTGTGGACGAACCGATGGATCATTTTCGACTTTGATCGCAAGGACTGGCTGAGTTAAGGCATCCTCTGGCCCAGGTAACTGAGTTAGTGGCCAAAGTGTATTTTCAGATACCGGCTGATCTTGCGGAGCAACTGTTTCTTCTTCCCCGCCACATGCTGCGAGTACTAGAGCAGATGCCAACGCGATCGCCGCAATCTTGCTTGCTTTTTGTTTCATTGTTTTCCTCGGGTCGTTACTGTCGAGTCGTTGTTGTCGATTCGTTACTGTCTAGTCTAAATAGTCACGTAGTACTTGAGAGCGAGATGGATGTCGGAGTTTCGACATAGTTTTACTCTCAATTTGGCGAATTCGCTCGCGGGTAACCCCGTATACCTTGCCAATTTCATCCAAAGTCTTAGGTTGACCGTCAGTTAGACCGAATCTCATTTTCACAACGCCAGATTCGCGTTCAGAAAGTGTGTCGAGAACTGAATCGAGCTGTTCTTGAAGCAACGTAAACGAAACAGCATCCGCGGGCACAATCGCTTCAGAGTCTTCGATCAAGTCACCGAATTCGCTGTCACCTTCTTCGCCAAGTGGCGTGTGTAGCGAAATTGGTTCGCGGCCATACTTTTGAACTTCAACAACTTTTTCTGGAGTCATATCTAGTTCACGAGCTAATTCTTCTGGTGTTGGTTCGCGACCTAAATCTTGAAGCATCTGGCGCTGGACGCGAGCAAGCTTGTTAATTACTTCAACCATGTGAACTGGAATACGAATTGTTCTAGCTTGGTCAGCCATCGCACGTGTGATTGCTTGTCGGATCCACCAAGTTGCATATGTCGAGAACTTATAACCCTTGGTGTAGTCGAATTTTTCAACTGCGCGAATCAGACCTAAGTTACCTTCTTGAATTAAGTCCAAGAACAACATGCCACGACCGGTATATCGCTTTGCAAGTGAAACCACGAGACGCAAGTTTGCTTCAAGTAGATGGTTCTTAGCCCGTTGTCCGTCTTCAGCGATCCATTCATAATCACCTTGGCGACGATCTTTGAATGGGCCACGAGTGGCTAGTAACTCTTCGGCAAAAAGACCAGCTTCGATACGTTTTGCTAATTCAACTTCTTCTTCAGCATTTAGTAGCGGAACTTTACCTATCTGCTTTAAGTAATCCTTAACTGGATCTGCTGTTGCACCAGCAGTGACAACTTGCTGGACTGGTTCATCCGTATCATCAACGTCAGAAATAACCAGCGCGTCTGCATCAGCGATTTCAGCGGCAGCAGCTTCAACATCTGCTAAGTCTTCAGCCAAAATTGTTTCGGCTTCTGCTTCAACTTCGGCTGCAACAGCTAGATCGACTTCAAGATCTACTTCAAGATCAATTTCTTCTAAATCTTCTATTTCTTCGTCGTCATCACTTACAGCTTTTGCTTTGCCTCGGCCTTTAACCGGTTTCTCAAGCGCTGGGTTTGCAGATTTTTTAGTTGGTTTTTGTGCAGTTTTAGATGCAGCGGATTTCTTGACAGTTTCTTTTTTTACTGATTCTTTTACTGAAGACTTTTTAACTGGAACTGAATTCTTTTTTGTTTCAGGACTTGCCGCAGATTTTGCGGCTGTTTTCTTTGTCGCAACAGTTTTAGCAGGTGCTTTTTTAGCTACCGTTGCTTTCGCTGGTGCAGTTGGTTGTGGGGCAGATTTTTTCGCAGCCACTAACGCCTCTGATTTCCTTGGTCGACCAATAACAAGGGCCCTTGTCAAGCAAATGCTCAACTTGGGCGGCACCCTTATGGGTACCCACCTATTCTAACCTGTCTTTTCTACTGGGGTTGACCGGGTCAGTTACCAGGAGCGTTTAGCGCATTAAAACTGATTTAGCGCGAAGTATTTCAATAGGTCTAGTCGCCGTTTGGGTTACTAAATCACCACCGGTATTGAAAGTCCCTAATCCGCTGACTGTGTAGGTTGCTCGCCAAAATGTTCCAACTGTGAGTTGGTAAATTCCGGCCTGTCGATATTGATGACTAATTTGTTTGCTTGGATACGCAGCCCCGGGAATAACTCTCCATTCGATTGCGCCATCTCCCCAAATCCATCGCCAGGTGGCCGTTGCATTCAGCCAAACAGTTCGACCACCAAGTTGAAAAGGTGGCGGATCGAAGTTTTGCTGTTGATTAACCCACGCAACTAGCGGAACTGAGGTTATTGAACCATCTGGTGGCGCGATAGAAACTGCGAGTTCTGGAACCTGGGTAATGACTAAATCGCGCAAATGATTTTCCAAAGTGCGTCTAGTTATCGGTGTGCCAGCACCCCAGCAAACGCTTCCGATCACACTCAGTGTTGCCCTTGATTGACCAAACCAAACCCGATACTTAACTTCACCAGGTTGGCAACCCTGAGTTGCATGATGACATAAACCTTCGGAGTCATACATACAAAAAACGCTGTAAGCCCAGACACATTCAGTACAACTAGCAACAGAGTTTTTGGTTGACTCAGCGCCTGAATATGTGCTGGGAAGGAGTAATCCACCGGTACCGACATAGGCGGCAATCTCATTGTTGCCTACAACTTCAGCGGCACTTACTTCATTGTTAGTCATCACTAAAGTGAATAACAATGCTAAAAATCCAGAAATGATTAGTTTCATAACTTTATTTAGAACGATGGGCAAATTTAAATAGGCAAATTTACTATTTCTTGAAAATTAGGCAGCGCCAGTCAAACACTGTTCTGGACTAACGGCGGCTAGTGAATCAGCCCAAACAGAGGCTGGGATTCCATGGGTTAATGCAACATCAAGTAATCGGGCCAGAGAATAGGTTGAATCAATTTCCAACGCTAGGTCTAACGCTTTTCTTGTTGAAATGAAATCTGAATCTAGCCAAGTGCAGCCGGCTAAAACAGTGGCAACCGCACATTTTGCAAATCCAGAATCTGTTTCTAAAAGAGTTTGCAGATTTTTTGCTGACTGTTTTCTTAGATCTGCATTGTCATAAAGAAAGCGCAATAAGCCATCGCGAATTGGAATTTCAACTATGTCAGTAAGCAGCTGTTCAACGTCTTTAGTAAATGAGTCGGATGATATTTCCGCACAAACACGGTCACGAGTTTTTTCAAGTTCAGTAAAATTCATGCCCGGATAATGCGATGCAATTTCGCAGTCGGGGCTAACTATTTCTTTATTGTGCGAAGCCGCTCTTTGTGGGCATAAAAAGACACCCAGTGCTTCGGTGGCTTCCCCTCCGCCGTCACACTGGGTGCTAGGGATTAATTTAGACAACCGGGGCCTGATGCAGCCTTAGACACGCCGCATTGCACCTTTGTGAAAATCCGACCCCAATGTGACTCCTGTTTGTGCAGTGTGCCAAAGTTTCTTTATGAAGTTAGACCACGTCTCTTACGCCGTTCTAAACAGTGAACTAGCCGATACCGTGCAACGTCTCGGGGCTGATCTAGGCGCTGCGTTCATTGATGGTGGCAAACATCCACGTTTTGGAACTCGGAACTTCATCTTGCCGTTGAGTAATGGTGCCTACATTGAAGTTGTTGCCCCACTCGATCATCCAGCCGCCGAAAATGTTCCTTTCGGACAAGCGGTTCGTCGTCGGGCTGAATCTGGTGGCGGTTGGTTGTCTTGGGCACTCGCTGTTGATGACTTAAAGCCGCTTGAACAAAAAGTTGGTCGCACAGCTGGCCCTGGTCATCGCGTTCGACCAGATGGCGTTGAATTACGTTGGAATCAAATTGGCGTAATCGATTTATTAGAAGATCCGCAATTACCATTTTTCATCAAGTGGGATTCAGATTCTGCTCACCCATCGACAGATGCAACTAACTCAATTTCAGTAACGCAAATTTCGCTATCTGGCTCACCTGCATCAGTTCAGGATTGGCTTGGCAACAGCTACCAACAAGTTACGCAGAACGTTAATTTATCTTGGGTTGAGGACGACGAGGTCGGAATCACCAGTGTTTCTTTCAGTGCACCTAGTGGCATTGTCACTATCGACTAATCAAAAAACTCGGTTTTTCTAGGTAATAATTCAGCGCTTTGCCCCACCCGAGGCTGATCAACGACCTCAACATACTGTTCGACTGGGCCGTAACTTGCGATTAACTTAGGTAAAAATCTCGATACTACAAGTGCGTCATCATATGCTGAATGCGCCAATTCCTGTTCAATTCCAAAATGGTTTGTAACTGTAGCTAATTTGTAGTTGGGTAACTGCAAAACTTGGCGACTTAACCAATATGTACACAAACCAGGCATTCGATTTAACTTAACCCCAGCACGATAAGACTCAGCTGAAATAAAGCCCTCATCAAATTTCACATGATGGGCAACAAAAACTGCACCGTCTAATAAATCTGCAAATTGATCAAAAACCTCTTTATAGGTAGGAGCACTTTGAACCATTTCGAGCGAGATCCCATGGATGTGCCGAGCGCCAGTAGTTGGAATCTCTGGATTAATTAATGTAGAAAGCGTTCCGTTGATCTGTCCATCTGCACTGAGGCGAACTACACCAAGTTCAACAATTCGATCGCCTTGCCAAGCAGAAAACCCGGTTGTCTCGACATCAACAACTACGTAGTCGGATTCATAGGTTAATTGGCCACCCGTACCGCTGTAATGCAGAAAGTTTCCTTTCTTGCCTGGAATAGCAAATCGATCTGCATCAGCCAAGTAGGCACCCCGTTTCTATTACTCAAAACTACTTGGTGGCTCAGACATTCAATACTGCAGCCGGTAACTTAATAAGGATTCACAAAGTAATCTGGACTTTATGAAGTTTCGAAGAGTCAGCTACTTGTTAATTTTGACATTGGCACTTACCGGGTGCGCTCGTCAATCACAGTCAGCTGGGCTTCTGGGTGATACTTCACTTTCAAGTACCACAAATGATGTGATTCCTGAATTGACTTCAGAAAATTCAACTATCGATTGTTCTGGTTGGACCGAAGATGCCACCACCTACATCAGAAATCAAGGACAACTCAAGATCGAACAAACAGTTTACGGGGTGGCTACTTTCTCTTGTGGTGCACCAGATAGTGAATTGAGTACTGAATTTATTGAGGCATTTATTTTTTCAAATGGAGTTTGGGCGGGAGCAGGAATAGTTCCTGGTCCAAGATTGCAATTCATGACGATTGAACCGTGTATTTCTGGTGAACAAATCACTTGCCCGGCTTTACAAATACTTGGTCCTGACCAAGAAGTTCCTGGAACAGTAGTTATTTTCCAAAAAGACGAAGGACTTGCCTGGCGGTTTGAGCCAAAATAATTTCTACGGCCGGGCTTGATGCCAAAGTTCTACTTTCGCTGTTGCTGGATTAAATTCGGCCATTGTTTCGGTGAATTCCAAAATTACACAAGTACATGGTGAAAGCGCTTGTGGGTACCCAGCTAGGTTTACCAAATCAGATACGCCTGGGTTATGCCCCACAATCATCACAGACTCGTGATCTTTGCCATGTTCGCGAATTAACTCAATTAATTGGAAGCTACCTGCGTTGTAGGCACGGTCTTCAAGAATTGAATCAATTTTTAAATCCAAGCCCTCAAATGTTTGATTGGTCCGCCTGGATGAACTAACAATCGCAAGGTCTAAATTGTGCAGGTTTAGTTTTAGCCACTGCCCCATTAATTGAGCTTGTAATCGGCCGTATTGAGTTAGTTCACGCGAATGATCTTTTAACCCAGATTCAGCCTGGGCATGACGTAAAACATAAATACGACTCATGAATGACTACTTTGGTCCAGCGCCAACTTTAGTGATGTTTTGCTCTGCCGTTTCTACAGCGCGCTGTAGAGCTAATTCTCTATCTTCATTTCCCAATGCAAACCAGTCTTCATGATCAGCTAAAACTGAGACTAAACCGGCTAAAAATGAATCGCCAGCACCGGTGGTATCAACTACGTTCACTGAGTTAGCCAAAAGGCTGCAAGAATCTTCGCCGTTAGTCAACCACTTTGCACCTTTGGCCCCGAGTTTTATCACTAGATTGTTCACGCTCTGCGTCCAATTGCTATCGCCGAGCAAGTCAAACTCATCCTCATTTGCCAGTACTAAGTCAGCTTGCTTTAGGTATTCGCGAACTATGTCAATTCCAACGTTTGCAATTGGCGCACTTGAAGCTGCATCGAGGACTAATCGAGCTGGGCTATGCTCCACGATTTCTACAACTTGCTGCGCAATTGGTCGAGTTTCTTCGCGCAAAAATGTATATGCGCTCATCACCACAACTGAAGAATTCTTTATTAGTTCGACCTGCGATTCATTAAGCGCAAGACTTAAATTTGCACCAGGGTCAGGCAGCATGGTGCGGTGGCCATCGGAATTCACCAAGATTAAGCAGGTGCCGCTTGAGGCGCCTGGAACGATTTGTAATTGATCGACGGGGAGGTTACCTGCCTTCAATTTCTGAATTATCCAACTACCTAATAGGTCATCACCGATAGCGGCCACGAAATTTACTGGCGTTCTTAAATGGGTAAGCCACATGGCCATGTTGCATGGTGAGCCACCAAGATTTAATGAGTTTGAAGTCTGGGTATCAGAATTCAACTGCAATGGCTCACGCAGCAAACTAACGATGTCTAGGTTGACATCGCCAATGACAGTAACTTGATTCATTATTGCTTTGTAGCGGCAACGGCTATTTGTCCGGCTAATTTTGCATTCGCGTTGATCAGCGTGACGTTTACTTCGAGAGACTTGTTGTTAGTTTGAGTATGGAACCAATCAAGCAAAAATGGAGTTACATCTTTTCCGACAACTCCTTGCTTGTCTGCTTCTGCTAATCCGCTTGCCAAAACGCGATCATGTAAAGCAAGGTCTAATTCGTCTTCTGGTGAAACTGGCTTAGCGATTACGACAGCGCCAGGTGCTTCAATTCCATCGCGTCGCTTTC
>JACCEB010528220.1_pt1 | contig 19186 bp, 18 predicted proteins | sample 7454761 | NCBI WGS metagenome assembly JACCEB01 (sample SAMN15323454, study PRJNA562643) | freshwater metagenome | isolation source: river surface water | place: USA:Blue River Watershed | collected 2017-08-18 | reverse complement strand
GGTGCTTGTAATCGATTGAACTGGATGCGAGGCTTAGGTTAGTGAAAAGAGCAATAGGACTGACCCGATACGCCGTCTTTGTGCCGGCTTTGGCTTCTATCTTTGGAGCGATACTTCTTATGGCACAAGGATCAATCGCGATTGTTATGGTTGTTATCGATGCAGTCACAACAGACTTAGGCTTAAAAGAAACGATAGTTGAAGTCCTTACTGCCGTAGATGCAATCTTGCTTGGCACTGTTCTGCTAGTTATTGGCTACGGCTTATATGAACTCTTCATTGATGCTGAGATTGAAGTTCCACAATGGTTGCGCGTAAGAGATTTAGATGACTTGAAATCAAAGTTGATCGGTGTTGTTGTCGCGATTCTTGCTGTTGTCTTTGTGGGTGTATTTGTTGATTCAAATAGATCAGACGATGTTATTTCGTATGGAGTTGGCGCAGGAGCTCTTGTAGTGGGACTTGCAATCTTCGCGTTTGCTACGCGAAAGAAGGATGAAAACTAGTACTTAGATCCTTTATTGGTCGATGAAGTGGGTGAATGACCAACCCCACAACCAAGCAAAGATAAATACTCCGAGTGGATAAAGAAGATCAAAGATGTCCATGAGTTGAGGGTACGCCGATGATTAAAATCTAAACGGTAATTCTGCGGCGATTCCTACCAAGGAATTACTTCGCGGTCCTCCCAAAGAACGCCAGTCACATCGCCACTCTTAAATTCACGCGTGGCTAACCAGATTGCTGTCTCAGCACCTTCTTGCGCACTTCGCGGAGCATTGGGGCCACCCATATCGGTTCTACTGTGGTTCGGACATATCGCATCAACAAGTAGTCCTCGAGAGCCGTGACCAGTCTCGTGAGCAAGATTTCTAACCAATGCATTCACCCCAGCTTTTGAGATTCGGTAAGGCGCAAGTCCGCCAGCGTTACCCGGACCAGACATTCTCCCCAGGCATGCAGAGAAGATAATGATTCGCCCATCTCTCGCTTCGGCCATCTTTGCCCCAATTGCATTTACCAAGGTGAATGTTGAATTTAGATTTATGTTCATAACGCGATTCCACTCGGCATCGTTTGTTTTCAAGGTCTTTGCCATTTTGTCGCTCATTACACCGTGGGCCAATACGAGAATTTGTGGGACGCCGTATTTACTTGTTAAAGAGTCCGCTACTGCGCGTGCTTGATTTTGGTCCTCAAGATCAGCAATCTCGAATTTAGCACCAATCTCTTTCGCGGTTTCTTCCGCCCGGATCCGATTTTTTGCGAGGATCACAACCTCATGACCCAGATTCGCTAACGCCTTGGCCACTTCTTTACCTAGGCCACGGCTTCCACCAGATATGAATGCGAGCATGTACATGAAGATACAAGAGAGTTCGTTCTCTCACCACTTATCACTACTCTTGCGCTTGATATGAAAGATAAGGCAAAGCGAGAATCCCACTTCCCTGCAATTGAGAAGCGTTATGGCGAGCCCATGAGCTATTGGTTCGCCCAGATGAAGAAAGTTTCTGGAAAGAAGTATCCGGAACAGATTGCATTCTTAAGAGAGAATTTTGGCTTTTCCCAAGCTCATGCAAATGCTCTGGTTATGTTTTCCCGGGGTTCGCTCTCCTCGCGCCGACATGAAACACCAAGAGACTTTTTTGCGTCAATAGACCCAGTCAAGGCAAAAACGATGCGGAAGATTTTTAGGGTCATTATGAAGAAGTACCCCAAGTTGGAATTAGTTATAGCTTGGAATCAACCGATGCTAAAAAATGGAGATAGCTATGTTTTTGGTTGCTCCGCTCTAAAAAATCACCTCTTGATTGCACCTTGGAACCCCAAAGTCTTATCGAAGTTGAAGAAAGAGCTAGAGGGTTACGAAGTTAATAAAAAGACGGTTCGTATACCAAGTGACTGGAAAGTCGATGAAAAACTCTTACTTGCTATGGTCAAGGAGAACTTGAAGGCCAACTAGTGCTGGATAGGAAGGGCCCGCAAGCTCTTCTTTTCGTTTATAACTAGTAACTCTTTCCCATCAGTCTCATCAATCAATTCAACCAAATCTTGAAGATTCCAAGGCGTACCCGAATCCGGAGAAATCCAAAGTTGCACATGGCCCCCAATCTGTTCCTTTAGGAGCTGAACTATGTGCTCATCGGAAGGTCCGACCAAGGTGATGTTTCTGCCTTTTTGGAAAATCGCGACTGCGACTTCTTTCTCGCTTCGATAAATGGCCCAGTGATAACCAGATATTGCGGCGTTAGTGATTAGTATTCCAATAACAAAACGAGTATCTCTAAAAGTATTCATTCCAAATTGAGAATTTAAAATGTCATCAAACAGTAGAAATATGCCGGTGATTAGAGAAATAACGGCCGCTACGCCGGAAACACCAAAGAGCATGAGTAAGAAAATTCTCCTTGTGGGTGAAGCGAGATCCTCTTCTGCTTTTAGCACTTCGCGCTCGATTCGATTCCAGAAAAACCACCAAATCGGTGCGCCAACAACTAAGAGAGTGATAGCTAGTATCAGAGAGTTTGAGCCCGCACCCGATGCGGAGATATCACTTGGGGTAACGCTCTCGATTGCAGCTACGATAATCGTCAATACGCCGAGGGATGCAGCAATCAGACTTACTCCAGAAACTATGTATTCATAAATTCTTCGAAGCTCAGTTCTAGAGCGATCTTCTGCAAGTAGGGAACGGTGATATGTCCATATTGCAAGACCAGTGGCTGAAGCGCCTAAAGCGCTAGCAGTAGAGAAGAAATGTTGGGCCGCCGAATCATCTCCGGTATCCCCGAAGAACCAGACGAGAACGTCATAGAGGGTAACGCTCAGTCCGACTACTAGTGTGATGAAGCTTGCAGCAATACCTGCGAGGAATACGTAAGCGTGCCATAAAAAGTCGCGTGTGAACTTTAACGCTCCTCGATACCAATAGATAAGCCAGACTGGAATTCCTAGCAGCAGATTTATCGCGCTATTTACTACCGGATCTGTCCGTTCAATTGAAAGCACCTCTTTTTCTAAGTTAATTAGTTGTTCAATTGAATTGCCAACTAGGCCACCTAATCCCACTGCAAAAATAGATAACCCAATAGCAGAACCAATTAAGTATTGGGGTCGATTGGCATCACCAATATGCCCAGATAGCCGTAAGTGGAATATCCAAATCAATGCCCACACCAGCAATTGGGAAAGTGCACTTCCCCGGTACGGATCATTGCCTATTGCCCACGAAAGTACGCCGTGTAAACCATAGAGCGCAACTACCAACGAAGTTATAGATGCGATTGTTAAGTAGGCATGCCAAGCTAAACTTTTTCGCTCACTTGGATCATCTTTAAGGTTTCGATTTGACCAACGTCCAAATAAATAGGTTAACGGTATTCCAACGAGCGTGAATGAGAGATTACGGGCAAGATCCGTTCTACTTTCAGCAATTACTCTTCCAAAATCTAAAGTTCTACCGAGCAAGCCGGAAAGACCAACTCCCGCTATAACGACGGAAAAGAAAAGAAGTGAGTAATGAAACAATCGTCGGATAGAGAAGGCGCTAGAACCGCGCTTTCCCGCACGGCTAAACAACTTGAATGCAGCAAAGAAAAGTAGACCAACAATGAGAATTTGTATGAATATCGCGGCAATCATTTAGTAATAGTCCCGCAATCCCAAAGTGGCCATGGAATACCCTCTATATGCCAACTACCGTTCTCTTTTACTAGCCGATATGTATGAGATTCTGTGTAGCCATCATCAAATGGTCCACCTGAGCCGGTATTTGCATCTATCTTCACATATGCGCTATTTCCATCAGTTGAAGTTGAAACTAGGTTCACTCTTAAAGTGTCCGATACATATGCCCTATCAATATCAGAAGCATCGCATTGTGAACCTTTTACAAAATATTCTGCGGCTTGATCATTTTTACCTTCAATAATTGCTGTTAGATATAGCTGAACCACTCCCTCAGGAGTCGCAGGCGATAACTTAACTTCATCTCTATTTGCCGAAAAGATAGCTGAGAAGATAACTAAAGCAATTGAGGCAAAGGCAATCACCAATAAAATCCGGTTTGAGGTCTTTCGCGACATGTTCCTAATTATCGTCCTCAGCCGGGTATAAACCTCGTATTACTCTCACGAGGTTCCCTCAATCTCTTTCTCTTTGCCAAGAAACTAGGCTGGAATAGAATGCACACGTGGAATTGCAGAAAATAATCCTCTACTACGGTTTTGCTCCAGTCGCTGATCCGAATGCGGTACGACTTTGGCAGAACTCTCTCTGTGAATCTCTCGGTTTGAAGGGAAGAATCCTCATCTCTCGCCATGGCATAAATGGAACTCTGGGCGGAGAAATGTCTGCTCTAAAGAGTTATGTTAAACAGACAAAGCAATATCCGGGTTTTAAGAAGATTGACTTCAAGTGGTCAGATGGGACTGGGGATGATTTCCCAAGACTGAGTGTCAAAGTTCGTGAGGAGTTAGTTTCATTCGGAGTTGCTGATGAAATACAAGTAGATGTAAATGGTGTAGTTGATGGTGGCGAGCACTTAACTCCAGAAGCGCTCCACGAACTAATTGATACTCGAGGTGAAGATGTAGTTTTCTTCGATGGGAGAAATTCCTATGAGGCAAAAGTTGGAAAGTTCAAAAATGCGGTAGTTCCACAAGTAAAGACAACGAAGGACTTCATTGGTGAGATTGAGAGTGGAAAGTTTGATCATCTAAAGAAGAAGCCAGTCGTCACTTACTGCACCGGTGGAATTCGCTGTGAAATCCTCTCCAGTGTCATGAAGAAGCGTGGCTTTGAAGAGGTCTACCAAATTCAAGGTGGCATCGTTCGTTATGGCGAAAAATATGGCGATCGCGGCTATTGGGAAGGTTCGCTCTATACCTTTGATGGGCGCATGACGGTCGACTTCTCCCCGGAGACCAAAATCATCGGCGAGTGCGACCTCTGTGGAAGTCCAACAAAGTCTTTTACAAACTGTGCAAACCAATCTTGCCACCAGCTCTATCTTCTCTGCGGCAAGTGCCTTTCTGATCCGAAGAATATGGAGTGCACACATGTCGCGGCGGAAACTTCTATCAACTGATAATAAATATTCTCGGGGCATAGTCGTTGTTTGCGCTGGTTCTAAGAAGTACCCCGGAGCGGCGTTGCTCTCCGTGGGCGGTGCGCGGGCCGGTAATGCGGGCTATATAAAGTTTTTCAGTAAGAGTCGCGAATTATCGCTCTTAGTCGTCTCGAAGTATCCCGATGTCGTACCAATATCCGAGCTAAAAGGGCAACGCGTCGATGCCTTACTTGTTGGACCGGGTGAAAGTTCTCTCCCCCACATACCGAAAGTTCCACTGGTTCTCGATAGCGCCGCAATCTCTAATGTCACTAAGAAACAAACTCGAAGCAAAAATCAAATTATTGTAATTACGCCACATGAAGGTGAATTAAAATACTTAGGAGAGTCTTATTTAAGATCATTACAAAATCTAACTCGCGTAGAAAAAGCTAAGAAGATAGCTAATGACTTCTCAGTTATCGTTATTTTAAAGGGTGCAGGAACCGTGGTTGCAACTCCCGATCAAAGAGTTTTTATAGATGAGATTGGCGGTGCCGAACTTGCAACTGCTGGATCTGGAGATTTGTTGGCAGGATTAGTTGCTTCGATGCTTGTTGATGTTAAGAACGAGAGTGATCCCTTTGAATTGGCATCTACAGCAGTAAAGATGCACTCGAAGGCGGGGCGTTTAGCGGCAAAGAAATTTAAGACGGTAACGGCCTTAGAAATTCTGGATTGCCTACCCCTTGTTTGAGAATCGATGGGGGTTAGTGATTAGATAGCGATATGTCTGAGATCATCCCTAACCCCGCGCGGGGTAAGGAAGTTTTTGATCTTGATCGCAAATTCGTATTCCACTCTTGGTCTGCTCAGGGCCAAATCTCGCCACTTCCTGTTGCAGGAGGCAAAGGCTCCTATTTTTGGGATTTCGATGGGAATAAGTACTTAGACTTTTCTTGCCAATTGGTCTTCACAAATATTGGATTTCAACATCCTAAAGTTATTGAAGCCATCAAGAAACAGGCAGACACTCTCGCAACGGTGGCGCCACAAGTAGCTAATGATGTTCGAAGCGAAGCGGCTATGCGAATAGTTGAATTAGCAGGCTCAAAATTCGCAAAAGTATTCTTCACAAACGGTGGTGCCGATGGAATAGAGAACGCTATTCGTATGGCGCGCTTATTTACCGGTCGACATAAAATTCTTTCTTTCTATCGTTCGTATCATGGCAATACCTCAGCTGCGATCTCAGCCACGGGCGATCCCCGTCGTTGGCCCAATGAGTTTGCATATGGTCATGTGCACTTCTTCGGCCCATTTGCATACCGAAGCGCATTCTGGGCGAAGTCCGAAGAGGAAGAGTGTGCGCGGGCGCTTGAACATCTTGAGAATACGATTATTTTTGAAGGCGCAAAAACTATCGCCGCTATCTTGATTGAATCAGTAGTTGGAACTGCCGGAGTTCTCATTCCTCCTAAGGGATATTTAGATGGAGTCAGAGCGCTCTGCGATAAATACGGAATTCTCTGGATTGGCGATGAGGTCATGTCCGGATTCGGTAGAACTGGAAAATGGTTCGCTTATCAACACTCTAACGTTGAGCCCGACTTAATTGTCTTTGCTAAAGGTGTTAATTCCGGATACGTACCTCTCGGTGGTGTTGTGATTTCACACCCAGTCTCAGAGTCATTTAATGACCGAGTATTTCCAGGCGGGCTTACCTACTCAGGTCATCCACTTGCTTGTGCGGCAGCGGTTGCGACTATTGATGTCATGAAAGAAGAGAAGATTGTGGAACAGGCTAAGCAAATAGGTGAAGAAGTCCTCGGGCCCGGACTTCGGGAGTTGGCAACAAAGCACAAAGTAATCGGTGAGGTACGAGGCCTAGGAGTTTTTTGGGCGCTAGATCTAGTAACCGATCGAAATTCGCGCGCACCGCTAGCGCCGTACGGAGGTACGAGCCCTGCTATGTCAACACTTGTTGCTGAATGTAAGAAACGTGGGTTAATGCCATTTACTAACTTCAATAGATTGCATGTGGTTCCGCCTTGCAACATAACCGCCGATGAAGCGCGCAAAGGGATTCAAATTCTCGATGCCGCCTTTGCAACCATTTCACATCACTATGAAGGTAAGGATTGACTTTGAGTTCCCGAAAATTAACTCACTTTATAAATGGCGCATCATGGAATGGTGTCGCCGAGCGAAGTGGCGATGTATTTAATCCAGCAACTGGAGAGGTCATTGCAAAGGTTGATTTTGCCACCAATAAAGTCGTAGATGAGGCGGTAAATGCAGCAAAACAAGCCGGAGCAGAATGGCGTAACACTTCACTTGCAAAGCGAACTCAGATCCTCTTTGCCTTCCGAGAGATTGTTAATAACCGTAAAGAGGAGCTCGCAAAGGCGATAACTCTTGAGCATGGCAAAGTTTTATCTGATGCGATTGGTGAAGTAACGCGAGGACTTGAAGTAGTCGAGTTTGCCTGTGGAATACCACACCTATTGAAAGGCGGATTTAGTGAAGGGGTATCAACTGGAATTGATGTCTATTCGATTCGCCAACCCCTTGGAGTAGTAGCGATCATTTCTCCTTTCAACTTCCCCGCAATGGTGCCCATGTGGTTCTTTCCTATCGCGATCGCAACTGGTAACTCGGTAATACTCAAACCAAGTGAGAAAGATCCAACTCCGTCGTTATTGATGGCTTCATATTGGAAAGAGGCTGGGCTACCTGATGGAGTATTTAATGTGGTTCACGGAGATAAAGAAGCGGTCGATCGAATTTTGGAGCATCCTGATATCGCATCGGTTTCTTTCGTTGGCTCAACGCCAATTGCGAAGTACATATATGAAAATGGCACAAAGGCCGGTAAGCGGATCCAAGCGCTAGGTGGTGCAAAAAATCATATGTTGGTGCTACCTGACGCCGACTTAGAACTTGCCGCAGATGCCGCTGTGAATGCTGGATTTGGCTCAGCTGGTGAGCGTTGCATGGCGATTTCAGCGCTAGTGGCGGTAGATCCGGTTGGCGATGCATTAGTTGCAAAAATCACCGAACGAATAAGCAAGTTACGCACCGGCGATGGCAACGCGGGAGCGGATATGGGTCCACTAGTCACATCAATTCACCGCGACAAAGTTGCCTCTTACATTGATGCCGGAGAGAGCGCGGGCGCCAAATTAGTAGTTGATGGTAGAAATCCAAAAGTTGAGGGAGCTGCTTCCGGTTTTTGGTTGGGTCCTACCCTCTTTGATCATGTAACGGCAGATATGTCTATCTATAAAGAGGAGATCTTTGGACCAGTTCTCTCAGTCTTAAGAGTTAAGAGTTACGACGAAGGTCTCCAACTTATTAACAGTCATAAGTATGGAAATGGCACTGCAATATTTACAAATGATGGCGGCGCAGCTAGAAGATTTCAAAATGAAGTTTCAGTAGGAATGATTGGAATCAACGTGCCCATCCCCGTTCCTACCGCTTACTACTCATTTGGCGGTTGGAAGAGTTCACTCTTTGGTGACACTCACGCCCACGGAACTGAAGGAGTTCACTTCTTTACTCGTGGAAAAGTAGTAACAAGTAGATGGCTTGATCCCAGCCATGGCGGAATAAATCTTGGCTTTCCCCAAAATCGTTAATCTCTCTTTACAAATAACTCCATCAATTCATTAACCGGCATTTTTGAAAGCTCTTCGTAATTAAGAGTGGCATTAGCAATAATTGCGGACTCCGAGGGGCTGAAGATACGGTCAAGATTAGTTCTGTATTTCTTTATCAAAAGCGGAATACCCTCCGCCCGGCGCCGTTTATGCCCGATTGGATATTCGATTGCTACCTCGTCGCTTGCGGATCCATCTTTAAATACCACTCTTACAGCATTGGCGATTGAGCGCTTCTGCGGATCATGGTAATCCTTGGTGAATTGTGAGTCTTCCACACAGACAATCCGCTCTCGAAGAGCATCAATTCGCGGATCAGCAGCGATGTCATCCTCGTAATCTCGAGCAGTCAAGCGCCCAAAAATCAAAGGGATCGCAACCATGTATTGAATAGTGTGATCTCGGTCGGCTGGGTTTCGAAGTGGACCTTTCTTATCAATAATTCTTATACACGCTTCATGGGTACGAATCTCGATTCGCTCAATCTCATCTGAAGTTTTACCAGCCTTCACCATCTCGCTATGTATTTTCATTGCTGCCTCTACAGCAGTCTGGGCATGAAATTCTGCGGGGAACGAGATCTTAAATAGAACGTTTTCCATAACATAAGTTCCGTAGGGGCGTTGGAACTTAAATTTGTTTCCATTAAATGAAACATCATAGAAACCCCAAGTTTTAGCAGAGAGGGCCGAGGGATAACCCATCTCCCCAGTCTTTGCAATTAAGGCAAGGCGAACTGCTCTTGAGGTTGCATCACCAGCCGCCCAAGATTTTCGCGATCCGGCATTAGGAAAGTGTCGATAAGTGCGCAGCGATTGGCCATCAACCCACGCTAAGGAGATTGCGTTTAAAAGTTGATCTCGGGTTAATCCAAGCATTTTGCCGACGACTGCCGTGGAAGCAACTTTCACAAGAATTACATGATCTAAGCCAACTTTGTTAAAGGAATTTTCAAGTGCGATACAACCTTGAATTTCATGGGCCATAATCATCGCTTCAAAAACATCGCTCATCAAAAGTGGTTTACCACCATTTGCTACCGCACTTCGAGAAAGCCAATCGGCAACAGCGAGAATTCCGCCCAAATTATCGGAAGGATGGCCCCATTCAGCAGCTAGCCAAGTATCGTTGAAATCAAGCCATCGAATTGCAGCACCGATATTAAATGCACCCTGAACCGGATCAAGTTCAAAATTTGTTCCGGGCACACGAGCGCCATTTATAACTTTCGTTCCAGGTGTTATTGGACCTAAGAGTTTTCGACATGCTTCATATTCGAGCGCCTCAAGACCACAACCAATCGTGTCCAAAAAGCAATGCCAGGCAGTCTCCTTGGCAAGTGTTGAATCAATTCTGTAATTCAGGACATAGTCAACAATGTCCACTATCTCTTGATCAAAGGGGAGATCTGACTTTGTGTAATTTGAAGACACTATCTATCTCCGATCTTCACAAAATTCCGATTCTCAGGTCCAGTGTAAATTGCGCTGGGGCGAATGATTTTATTGTCATGACGTTGCTCGATTATGTGTCCAGACCACCCCGTTAGACGAGCGAAAATAAAGATAGGTGTGAAGAAAGAAGTTGGAATACCCATCTCTTTATAAGCAACCGCTGAGAACCAATCAAGGTTTGGGAACATTTTCTTTCTCTCCCACATAACACTCTCAATCCGTTCTGCGATCAAATAGAGATTTTTATCGCCATTTTCCTGGGAAAGGGCTTGGGCAATTGCCTTGATGATTGGATTGCGCGGATCAGCGATTGTGTACACCGGGTGCCCAAATCCAATGATTACTTCCTTATTCGCAACTCTACTTTCAATGTCGCGCTGTGCGTCATCTGGACTTCCATAACGCTCTTGTATTTCTAGCGCGACCTCATTTGCGCCACCGTGTTTTGGTCCGCGTAATGCGCCAATTGCGCCAGTAATTGCTGAATAGATATCTGAGGATGTTCCTGCGATTACCCGCGCGGTAAATGTGGAGGCGTTGAACTCGTGCTCCGCATAAAGAATTAGGGAGGCGTGCATCGCCTTTATCCAAGAGTCTCGCGGTTTACTCTGATGCAGAAGTGTTAGGAAGTGCTCTCCTACGGAATTTGCGCCCGTTTCCAGCGTGATTCGCTTACCGCTGTTAGCGAAGTGGTACCAATAAAGCAAGATTGAAGGCGTGCAAGCAATTAGCTTGTTTGCAATAGCTAAAGCGGCATCGTCTCCATGATTGATTGGTTCGGGTGAGTGGCAACCAAGAGCTGAAACTCCGGTGCGAATCACATCCATCGGATGGGCAGTTCTCGGAAGGTTTTCGAGAATTGTGAGGACTGGGGTTGGCAATCCCCTTAACTCTGAAAGCTCACTCTTGTATTTCGAAAGTTCGCTGACGTTAGGTAATTTTCCATAGAGGATAAGGAATGCAACCTCTTCGAACTCACAATTTTCAGCAAGATCTTTAATGTCATAGCCACGATAGTGAAGATCGTTACCGCTCTGGCCAACCGTCGATAGAGCGGTCGCACCAGCTGGAACTCCGGAGAGTGCGACAGATTTCTTCGCCTTAAACTCGCTCATTCTCCGCGTTTCTCAGAGTTGAATCTATCGAGGGTCTTTTCATACTCGTAATAATTGATTCTTTCATAGAGCTCTTCCCGAGTCTGCATCTCACTTATAAGTGATTTCTGAGTTCCCTCTTTTCGAATGACCTCAAATACCTGCTCCGCTGCCTTGTTCATAGCGCGAAAAGCGGAGAGCGGATAGAGCGCCATAGCAACTTGCGCACTACGTAACTCCTCGACTGTGAACAAAGGAGTCATTCCAAATTCCGTAATGTTTGCAAGTACCGGAGCCTTAACTGAACGCGTGAAATGCTTATAGTCATCAAGGCTAGTAATCGCCTCTGCGAAAATTGCGTCAGCGCCCGCAGCAATGTAGGAATTGGAGCGCGCTATCGCACTTTCTACCCCTTCATTCGCCACAGCATCAGTGCGTGCTATCAGATAGAAAGAATCTTCACCTCGAGCAGATACTGCTGCTTTGATGCGATCGACCATCTCAGCTTCACTGACAATTTCCTTATTTGGTCGATGTCCACAACGCTTGGCTCCGACTTGATCTTCGATATGAGCTCCGGCTGCGCCTGCTGAAATCAAAGATTTGACGGTGCGCTCGATATTAAAAGCAGAAGGTCCAAATCCAGTATCAATATCTACCAATAAAGGTAAATCACATACTGCAGTGATTCTGCGGACATCAACAAGAACATCTTCAAGAGTTGTTATTCCAAGATCCGGTAGCCCAAGTGATCCAGCAGCAACGCCGCCTCCGGATAGGTATATGGCTTTATAGCCGGCTCGCTTTGCAAGTAACGCGTGATTGGCATTTATGGTTCCAACAATTTGTAGCGGCGATTCTGCAGCTAAAGCTGCGCGGAATTTCGAGCCGGCTGAACTCACTTCGCGAACCTATCAAAGAGTTCGCGCTTAACGCGAAGTAGGTCAAGAGCTGCAATTGCGCTGTCATATCCCTTATCTTCTTTACTTCCCGCTACTCCACTTCGTGCAACTGCCTGTTCTATGTTTTCAACGGTGAGGACTCCAAAACCGATTGGTTTATCTAGGTCGAGGGAGACGCGCATCACGCCATCTGTTACGCCTTGGCAGACATAATCAAAGTGAGGGGTCTCGCCACGAATCACAACCCCTAGAACAATTGCGGCGTCTGCTCCCGACTTAAGTGCAAATTGTGCAGCTAGCGGTAACTCGAAAGAGCCCGCTACATTGGTTATCTCTACCTGCTTTACGCCCGCCTCTTTTAATGCTCGCTTGGCGCCGGCCACTAAGTCATCGCATATTTCCCTATGCCAACTAGCCGAAATGATTGCGATACGGGCATCCTCAAGCCTTGCGGGAATGATTCGCGGTGCGTTGCCTGACATCTATGCCTCGTTTCCAATGTGAAGGTGGCCCATACGTTCTGCTTTAACTCTTAAGTAATCAAGATTATGTTGGTTTGGTTTAACTTTTGCGCCTTTTATCTGCACTTGTATTCCTGCTTTAACAAGCGCCCGCTCCTTATTCGGATTATTTGTTAATAGTAGAACGCTATTAATTCCTAGATCTTTGATTATTTCAACCGCGTCTTGATAATCACGTTCATCAATCTCATGACCAAGGGCTAAGTTTGCCTCCACTGTGTCTAGTCCTTCATCTTGTAACTTATAAGCACGGATCTTCTCGCTAAGACCAATACCTCTACCTTCTTGTTCGCGCAGATAAATGATGACGCCACTTCCTACATCCTCAATCTCACTAAACGCTAGTGAGAGTTGATCACCACAATCGCAACGCATAGAGCCAAGTACGTCACCAGTTAGACATTCCGAATGAACTCGCACCAAGGTTTCGCCCTTCAATTCTCCCAGCGCCATGACTGCATGTGTTACTCCGCCTTGTCCGGAGTGAGTTGCAATCCGCCAATTTGCATTTGCTCTTGGCAACTTCGCCCATTCGAATCGTTCGATATTTCTTGGTTTGGCTGGAGCCAGAGTCTTTGATAGCTCTTCAATAGAAACAATCGGGATATCAAATTTGTCGGCAAATTCAAGTAGCGCTGCGCCGCGCATCATGGAGCCATCTTCATTCACGATCTCGCTGATAACGCCGACTGGGGTCTCACCCACGCGCTGACACATTTCAATTACTGCTTCGGTGTGACCCCGTCTTGCTGCCAAGCCACCAGCTACAGCTATTAAGGGAAAAATATGACCCGGACGAATGAAATCTTCTGCTGTTGAATTCGCATCAGCGAGGGCTCGAATCGTGTTAGCCCGCTCCGCCGCGCTAATTCCAGTAGTAATTCCATGCTTAACATCAACGGTGACTGTAAAGGCGGTTCGCTTCGTATCCTGATTTTGCTTGACCATTAGCGGTAAATGAAGTTGGCGAGAGCGCTCTTCAGTCATCGCCACACAGATAACACCTGAGGTGTAACGAATCATGAATCCAATCTTTTCTGTGGTTGCAGAACTAGCCAACAAGAATAGGTCCCCTTCATTCTCCCGGTCGGAGTCATCAGTAACAATTACAAAGCCACCCTCTTTGAAGTTCTTTAGCGCCCGTTGCAAGTCAATTTCCATAGTTCTCACCTCGCTGCAACAATCGTTCAACATACTTCGCTATGACATCAACTTCGATATTGACTTTGTCCCCCGCTGTTTTTCGGGAGAGATTTGTCTTTGCCAGAGTCTCCGGAATTAGCCAGAGTGTGACGATGTTCTCGTCTAGCTCACCTACGGTTAGTGAAACACCATCAATACAAATTGAACCTTGATTTACTATGTATTTGGTGAGCGACTTTGGGACTTCGACTACAAAACGATTCCATTTCTCACCGGGTGAATTCTCTTTAACTTCCGCAACGCCATCAACATGTCCTTGCACGATATGGCCACCGAGACGTGAGTCGGCTCTAGTAGCCAACTCCAGGTTTACGTTATCTCCTACTTCGAGAGAGCCGAGACTAGTCACATTAAGGGTTTGCACCATGACATCAGCTTTAAAGGAGTTATTACCAATTTCTACTGCAGTGAGGCAGACTCCATTGACGCTAATTGAATCCCCTACGCGCAACTCATTGCGTAAGTTGGTTTGAATATCAATCACGGCCGATTCGGCCCCCTTCGAGATCGAGATAACTTCGCCTTTATCGGCAACTAACCCGGTAAACATCAATCCTTCACCGCCAATAAATGCAACCTTAGGTCGCGCTTCTCATCACCTAGAGCAAGAAAATCGCGTAGCTCTAGATCCATTCGCTCTGAGATATCTCTGATTTCAAGCTCGCCGGTGAAGTCATTACTTCCCCCAAGGAAAGTGGGCGCTTGATAGAGAAACAACTCATCAAATAACCGCGCATTGAGAAACGCTCCCACAAGCTTTGGGCCAGCTTCAATCAAGATTCGATTCCAGCCTTGCGCGCGAGCTAACTCCATTAAGTCTGTTAAGTCATTGGTTTCTAAATGAATTGTGGGCGCAGATTCATCAAGTATTTTCGCCCCGCTTGGAACTGGACGTTTTCCCATGACGATTCGCGTGGGGGCAAATTTCGCTCCAGCTCTTTCAACTCCTCTTACAGTCAAGGCTGGGTCATCGGCGATCACAGTTCCGATTCCAGTAACAATTGCATCACATTCACTTCGAAGTCGAGCAACATCGCTCCGGGAAATTTCATTTGTTATCCATTTTGAAGAACCATTTGCAGCAGCAATCTTCCCATCCAGACTCGTTGCCAATTTAAGGGTTATGTACGGTCTATTTTTAGAGATCTTCTTAAACCAGGCTCGATTTGAGAAGCGCACTTCTTCCTCCAGCACACCGCTAATCACTTCAATTCCGGCTGCTCTAAGTTTTTCCGCACCACCTTTAGCAATGGGATTTGGATCAGAGACTGCAAAAACAACTCGCTTAATGCCAGCTGCGATTATTGCCTCAGTGCAAGGTGGAGTTTTTCCCTCATGATTACAAGGCTCAAGAGTGAGAACAAGAGTTGCGCCTTTAGCCTTTGCGCCGGCTTTATCTAGTGCAACTACTTCAGCATGGCGTAAATCATTTACTCTTTGATGGAATCCTTCGCCGACATTTTTACCGGTTGCGTCAATTATGACTGCGCCAACTATTGGATTTGGTGATGTTAAGCCAAGGCCCAATTCTGATAATTGCAGGGCGCGTCTCATCGCTACAGAATCATCGATCAAGATCGCCACCCCCTAAATAGATTCCGGGGTGCGCAAAAGAGTACGCGCAAGGATGCGCGTATTTGTTTCCTCTCATCCGGACTTTAACCGTCGGTCTTGGAATTTCACCAAGTCCACCGATAGCTGGGTGCTAGCGGGTCGCAGACTTTGACTGCCGGTTCGGAATTACACCGACCCCGGAAACAACAGCGGGATTCTAGCCCAGCGCTATTGATCGGGCTTTATTGCCCGTTCCAAGCGGCCATTTCAGCCTTAAATGGATCAAGTCCCATGGGCCCGAGGTTTAAAACATAGGAGTGGAATTTCTTTAACTCAAATTTTGATCCAAGTCGGCGCTTCGCATCTTCACGCGATTCCATCATGAAGCGCTCTCCCACTTTGTAAGAGATTGCTTGGCCTGGCCAACCGAGATATCGATCAACTTCACTTCTAGCTGAAATTTCATCTAGAAGTGCTCGCTCATGAAGAATCTTAAATGCGGATTCCGCATTCCAAACTTCTCCGTTGAAATCTTTATAACCACAATGCATTCCAATATCTACAACAACGCGTGCAGCACGTAGGCCCTGAGCGGATAGATATCCCATTTCAAAACCAGGATCTTCAAATGCTCCAAGTTCATCCATTAAACGTTCTGCGTAGAGCGCCCAACCTTCTCCATAGCCTGAGACCCAGACGCGATTGCGTTGGAAACGTGTTAACCGTTCGGTATTTATCTTTGTTGTGGCAACTTGGAGGTGATGGCCAGGAACTGCTTCGTGGTACCAAGTTGAAACGATATGCCACCAACCAAAAGTTTTACGTCCCATAGTTGGATACCAAGTTGTTCCAGGACGAGAAAGGTCCTCACTTGGGCCCATGTAATAGGCGGCAGATGCGCTCCCTTCTGGAGCAAGACGTGCTTCGCAATTCTTGATTCGTGGATCTATATCAAACTCTTTACCATCAAGGCGTTCTACCGCCTTTGCAATGAATTCCGATAATTTACGGAGCAATTCTGCTTCACCTTCAACGGTGTAACGAGGATCTTTCTCAAGACGGTCGGCTACTTCGCGAAGCGATGAGGCATCTGGATATAGACGATCGGCGGCGCGCTTCATTCGCGCATTTATCTCTTCAAGCTGCGCGATTCCCCACTCATATGTATCCCTTAAATTTAAGTCAGCGCCGGTGAAATGGCGTGCCCAAATCTTGTACCGCTCTTCACCAACTCCATCCTTTGGATCTGCCTTTGCAAGATAGGAGTCACGTAACCAATGAGCTGTCTCTAGACAGGCGGATTCGGCCTGTTTTGCGGCATCCATGAGTGAGCTGTTCTCACCTGATGGATCAAATTTCTTTGCGACGCTTTGGAATGCGCCTTTGGAAAATGTTTCAAGTTGGCCGATGGTGGCATTTACTTGGCGAGTTGAGTTCACTCGCCCCTTACTGGCGACGAATTCAAGGGTTGAGCACCAGCCTTTCAGCGCATCGCTCACTGCATTTAAACGCTTAGCAACATTTGCTTGTGAATCCGGAGCATCTTTCTTCATCATCTCAAAGACTTGGCGGATTGACTTAGCAGGTGAAGAAATCAAATTAAAAAGTGCACTTGATTCATAACTCTCACTCAATTTCAATTCTGATGAGAGTCGCTCAATTGCTACGGCTCCTGCTACTCGATCAAATTCGTTTTCGGGGTTAGCTCCCTTGATTCCAGCGAGAGTTTTGCGTGTTAACTCTTCTCTTGCGTTTTGCCCTGCCATAGAGAAATCATCAAGTTTGTCATCCGACCCCGGTACACCTAAAAGAGTGGCTCCGATTGGGGTTAATTTGATTCCCTCTTCCATGAAGTCATCAAGAATCGCAGATATTTTTGTTGCCATTTCTACCCCTCAGTTGGATCGGCTAGTTCGAACTTTCCTTTTCCGATTTGACCTTGCTTACGATAACTCTCTAATTTTGCTCGAGTATCTGCGATATCAAGGTTTCTCATAGTTAATTGGCCGATGCGATCTTCTGGGCCGAAGGCGGCACCTTCGGTTCGCTCCATTGAAAGTTTTTCTGGGTGATAGGAGAAGTTATCGCCTTGGGTATCAATGATTGAGTAATCATCTCCGCGCCGCAGTCGAATAGTGACAGTTCCCGAAATGGTAGATGCGACCCAGCGAGTCAAAGACTCCCGCAACATCAATGATTGTGGGTCAAACCAACGACCCTCATAAAGCAACCTGCCTAACTTTCTACCTTCTGAAGAGTAATTCGCGATTGTGTCTTCATTATGAATTGCGGTTAATAGTCGTTCGTAGGCGATGAAAAGCAGCGCCATTCCGGGAGCCTCGTAAATTCCGCGGCTTTTCGCCTCAATTATGCGATTCTCAATCTGGTCTGACATACCTAGGCCATGCCTTCCGGCAATCTCATTTGCCGAGCGCATAAGCGATACTGAATCTTTAAAGTCTTGACCGTTTATAGATACTGGACGCCCAGATGCAAATTGAATTCTTACATCTTCACTCTTGATAGCGACTTTCTCATCCCAGAATCGAACTCCCATAATTGGTTCTACTAGCTCAATTGAGCTATTCAAGTTTTCAAGTTCTTTAGCTTCATGTGTTGCACCGAGAATATTTGCGTCGGTTGAGTAAGCCTTCTCTTTGCTATCTCGGTAAGGAAGTTTGTGGGAACTTAGCCACTCAGACATCTCTTTACGGCCACCAAGTTCGGCGACAAATGCACTATCTAACCAAGGCTTGTAAATCTTCAAAGTTGGATTTGCAAGCAATCCATAACGGTAAAAACGTTCTATATCGTTACCTTTGTAAGTCGAACCATCTCCCCAAATTGAAACTTTGTCAGCCAACATTGCGCGGACTAGCAAGGTCCCGGTAACAGCTCTTCCAAGCGGAGTGGTGTTGAAATAAATTCTCCCCGCCGTGCGAATATGAAAAGCTCCGCAAGCAAGAGCTGCGAGGCCTTCTTCAACAAGGGTTTCTTTGCAATCAACGAGACGGGCAATTTCAGCACCATATTGTTTCGCGCGGTCCGGAACGCTTGCAATATCGCTCTCGTCATATTGGCCAAGATCTGCGGTGTAAGCACATGGGATTGCGCCTTTTTCACGCATCCAGGCAACTGCCACAGAAGTGTCGAGGCCGCCGGAGAATGCAATTCCAACTCGCTGACCGATTGGGAGTGAGGAGAGAACTGTGCTTGACATAGAGGTAAAGCCTAACTTAATCCAGCAGCTGGGCGAGATACGGATTTATCTGCCACTTCGCACAAATGCTTTCGTATTTACTTCGCTCCCCCGCTATTCCATTAAAAACTGCTCTGATCATAAGGTTCCTAGGGGTGTGATCTAGAGAGACAAATTCAAAAATCTCACTTCTATAGCCATGCAGTTTCATAATTTCAGCCCGCAATGAATCCGTTAATAGATCGGCAAATCTCTCTTTCATGATGCCATGTCGAAAAATTATCTCTGCAGCTTCTTCCTTTGCCTTTATTTCCTTATTCAATTGATGATGGCAACATGGTGAAACCAGCACTACTTTCGCTCTGCTCTTTACTGCCCAGGCAAGTGCATCATCTGTTGCGGTATCACAAGCGTGTAGGGCTATTACTAAGTCAACCTCTCGATTGGGAAACTCGCTTATTGTCGAATCTACGAATTCCAGATCATCTGAAAGAGACAAATCAAGTGCGATTTTTGAATTCCTAGCCCTTGATTCGGTTTT
>JACCEB011614939.1_pt1 | contig 19212 bp, 19 predicted proteins | sample 7454761 | NCBI WGS metagenome assembly JACCEB01 (sample SAMN15323454, study PRJNA562643) | freshwater metagenome | isolation source: river surface water | place: USA:Blue River Watershed | collected 2017-08-18 | reverse complement strand
GGACTGAGCCGCGACCAAAGCGGGAGATTGCTCGATCAATAGCGATTTGGGCTTCGCGCCAACCACTCTCGCGCTCCCCTAATTCAAGTTGTTCAACGGCGCCATTCTCATCAATTAAATTCTCCAGCGATACTCCTAATAATCTAATTCGAGCTCCATCCAATTTGAGTGAGAGAAAAAGTTCGCGGGCAATATCGTAAACATCATGCATACCACTTATTGCGTAAGCCAGTGTTTTTGACTTGGTTAAATTTGTGAAGTCGGAGAAACGCACTTTAAGTCCAATAGTGCGAGCGCGCAGTTCCCGCTTTCTAGCCCGATGTGTTACCCGCTCTGATAATCGAAGTAGTTCGCGCAATATCTCCTCGATATCTTCGAGGTCATAGGCAAAGGTCTCGGCCGCGCTAATGCTCTTTTCGGGAGCATCTGTAATGACTTCACGAAAGTCCCGTCCCCACGCCAATTCATAAAGTGATTCGCCAGCACCATCACCTAACGCCCGTCTTAATGTATCGACTGGGGTATTTGCAATATCTCCGACAGTACGCAAACCCAACTTCTGTAGCTCTTCATTGGTCTTTGGTCCTACACCCCATAGCTCGTTTACCGGAAGTGGGTGGAGAAAAGTCAGCACGCGATCTTCGGCAATTTCGAGCATGCCATCTGGTTTACATCTACCAGAGGCTAGTTTCGCGATGAATTTTGAAGTTGCGATTCCGACAGAGCAAGTTATTCGCTCCTGCTTTTTCACCCGTTCGCGAATTGCTGTAGCAATCTCGCGCCCGCTTCCAAATAATCTTTTCGAGCCACTCACATCGAGAAAGGCCTCATCCAATGAAAGGGGTTCAACATGTGGGGTGAAATCAAAGAATATTTCCATCACTCTTCTGGAAACTTCGGAGTATCGCTCATGGTCTGGGGGGATAAAAATTGCTTTGGGCGCCATACGTTGGGCGCGCGAGACTGGCATGGCGGCGCGAATTCCAAATTTTCGGGCGGCGTAATTTGCAGAGAGCACAACTCCTCTTGCGCCAGCCCCTACAACTAGCGGTTTACCTTGATATTGGGGATAGTCGAGCTCGGATACAGAGGCAAAGAATGCATCCATATCGACATGCAATATCGTTGAGCGTTCGCGCATCACTTCACTCACAAGATGCGAGGCTACGCCACTTCTCATAAGCAGCGGAGAGTTCCCACGCACCGGTTGCTCTTATTGAGATACCGCGTGGGCCGGTTCTGCGAATCTCGCCTCTAACCAGAAGAAGCCAAGAGTTAATTAGCGTACTTGCATAAGAGCTTTGGGCATCTTCAAAGAAGGTTGCATCGCTACAACCAGTTCCATCATCAAGAGTAAGGAACATGACCCGTTTGCCGGAGCGAACTGGTGGGGTTTGGAGGGCAACTTTTACACCTGCTACAAGTACTTCTGATTTAGAGCGTTGTTTTAATAATTCACTAGCACGAACTGCCCCGATCTCATTTAGAAAGTCAGCGTAGAACTCGATCATATGGTGCGAGACATCCATATTTAGATGTTCTATCTCATTTCGCACTACTTCATCGCTTCGCAAATCAGGTAGCCCGGTCTTAACTAAAGATGGAGTGAAAGCGATAGTGAGCTGTGAGCCTCCTACTTTGTTTGAAGAGCGAGACCATTTGTAAAGATCATTTAAGTGAAGCAATAAATCGCGGCGATTTAGTTTTGAACTATGTAGAGAGTCAAAGGCCCCCAGCATCAAAAGCGCTTCGGCTATCGGCTTGCTTACACCGGAGCGTTGGACGAAGTCGGCAAGATCTAAGAATGGCCTTGCTTTTATTATTGAATCAACCTCGTTAGCACTTATTCCGCTCACATCAGAGAGGGCGATTCGAATCGAGTAACCGCTAACTTCATCTCCTTCTACTCGATAACTCCTATCAGAGCGATTTACATCAATCGGAGCAATCGCTATTGCGCATTGGCGCACCTCATCGAGTATCAATCGCTTTGGGTACATACCGGGATCATGGGTTAATACCCCGGCAAGAAATGGGGCTGGGTAATGGGTCTTTAGCCAGGCGGATTGGTAGGTGGGCAGAGCGAAGGCAGCGGCATGGGCTTTGCAGAATCCAAATGAAGCAAAGGCGCGCAATACATCCCAGACCTCGGTTACTACAGTTAATGAATAACCTCGCGCAATCGCATTCGGAAAAAACCAATCACAGATTATTTGTTGGCTCTCTCTATCCCCCAGCGCCCTTCGCTTCTCATCCGCTTCGGCTAGCGATACCCCAGTCATCGTCGCAATGATCTCGATTACCTGTTCATGAAATACGACTACCCCTTCGGTATCGCTCAATATTGGAGCTAGATCAGGATGGATTAGCGAGCGCGGCTTCCAACCTTGGCGGCTATTTAGAAATGGGGTGATCATGTCGCTCTTTACCGGACCAGGGCGAAAGAGTGAGATATCGATTATCAAATCATTGAAAGTTTCCGGGGCGAACTTTCCTACTAATTCACGCTGTCCGGGGCTCTCGATTTGGAATAGACCGAGAGTTTTAGTGGATTGGATTAATTTAAAGGTAGCGGGGTCATCAAGTGGGATTGTGTCTAGATTCAATCTCTTCTCAGCTACCCGCTCTATCTCACTTACTGCGTAGGCAAGTGCGGATTGCATCCGTACGCCGAGAATATCTAGCTTTAATAATCCAATCGCTTCAACATCATCTTTATCCCATTGGACCATCGGATATCCACTTGCATTTTTCTCAATCGGAGCGCGATCATATAAACCGATATCAGATAGAACTACCGCACATGGATGCATCGCAAGATTCCTAGGTAGACCATCAAGTCGCTCGGCAAGACCTAGTGCCATCTTCCAAGTTGGAGAGGTGAGATTTAGATTCTTAAGTTCGGGAAGATTCTCTAGTGATCTAGTTATATTCCGCGCTCTTACATGAGGTAATGATTTTGCTACTAGATCTATCTCCATCGGCGGTAAGGCAAGGGCGGCTCCGACATCGCGGATAGCGTGGCGAGCGCGGTAGGTATCAAACATCGCTACTGTTGCAGCTCGCTCTTTATAGAAATCAAAGACCTGGTCGTAGATCTCAAGTCGCCGTGCTGATTCAACATCGATATCTATATCGGGAAGTGCGGCGCGAAGTGGTGAACAGAATCGCTCCATTAATAACCCAAGTGAGAGCGGCTCGACTCCAGAAATGCCCAATAGATGACATACCAGTGATCCAGCGCCACTTCCCCTAGCAGCAACTCTTATCCCAGAACTTCGGGCTCGATCAGTCACATCAGCAACTGTTAAAAAATATGATTCATAACCAAGGGTTGCGATGATCTTCAACTCTTTATCGAGTCGCTCTAGAACATCGGCGCGCGCCTTCCCGTAACGCCAATCTATTCCGGCATAACAACGCTCTCTTAGTAGCCTTGCTAGATCACTCTTTGTGGCCGCGCCAACAACGCCTGGTTCAGGTAGATGGATTGAGCCAATTCCAATATCGCGCTCTGCTGATAATTGGGCTATTTCTGCCCACTCTTGAGTTGTTTTAAGTAGCGCCCGGCCATTTCGCTCACCGGCTGCTCGGGCTATCAACTCGGCCAGATGCGCCATCTCCTTACTGCTTTTAAGGAATGCCTCGGCATTCTTTCGCTCCACCACATTCTTATGAAGTGGCAGAAGGTTGCGAGTTGCATCTAGAACATCTGCGATTGGAGCATCGATAGCTTCTTTCATCCGTACCGCATTACTTAGAAGAGCCGGCAGATCGTTATCTCTAGCAAAACCAAGGACTCGGGCTGCGTGGGCGGTAGAGCGGATTCCTTCGCTCTCTAAATGAGATACGCATTCAAGCCCTTGGGATTTAAAAAGTTCTCTCGTTTTATTAAATATTGCTAGCGCCTTATCGTGACGGCGCGATGCCAGCGCCCTACTTACTTCTGAGTTTGGGCCATGAAGTAGTAATAGATTATTGGCGTACTCATGATTTGATTGAAAGAAATCAGAGTTTGGGGGTGAGTTTAATTTTTTTATATTTGTAACTAACCGAACTAGCGAACTCCAAGAACCTGGGGTTGCTAATAAAGTTAATCTAGATTGGTTTTCATATTCGATATCGACTCCGATTATTGGAGTTATTGAATTTGCTTTACAGCTAGTTGCAAAACGAATTGCGCCAGCAAGTGTGTCGCGATCAGTAAGTGCAAGAGCGCTCATTTCCAATTCGCAGGCTTTAGCGACTAAATCATCCGGCAGGGTTGTGCCATATTTAAATGAGTAGCCACTTGCTACATGTAAATGCGTGAAGCTCATTTAAGCGGAGGCAGATCTTGAGGTGGGCCTTATCCGCCAGATTGGATTGCGGGGATCAATTACCTCTTCTCGCTCAATCTCAAAGGTCGCCATCGTTCCAAGTGGAGCAGCTTCAACTCGCCAGAGAATCCGCGAGCCATCATCAGGGCGATAGAAACCATCGCTCGCTCGATTCCACCAACCACCTGATTCGCGCCAGGAAGAGAGGACGGCATGTATGCGAAAGCGCTTTCCGCGGAAGATGAACTCAGCCGGCTCGCCACCTATTAGGTAGATATGAGGAGGGGTAGGTTTTTCGAACATTTGTTCGAACCCTAGCGAATCGCCCTGACAATTCACAACCTGATAGTTCACAAAACTGACACGAGTCGGTTGCGCTCCCCTCACCTTACGCATGCCAATATCCGCCCGTGATCACACACAAGCCATCCGCGTCCGCCCAGGGCAAATCCCTCCGCGTCCGTCTCTCTGCCGTTGCTAGCTCCCTCGCGCTAGTGACCTCCGTCCTCGTAGTGCTCACTTCCCCGCAGGTCAGCGCAAATACTTACGCCGTTCCTGCTGCACCAACAATTACCCGCGCATATGTAACTGATAGCGGAATCCGTGTTCGCTTCGTCCCAGTAACTGCAAATCCCGCAGTAACGCATTATGTAATTACTGGTGGCCAAGGTTCATGTCCAATAATCGTCCCAGCAGCAACCAATGGTTCGGTAAGACTGCCGGTCCTAAAAGACCAAACTTCTGTAACTGTTTCGGTCCAAGCAGTTAACGCATATGGGTTCTCAGCTCCTACAAGATGGAGCAAAACTTTTTCAACCGCAGATCTTGCGGGAGTAATGCGCACATCATTGAATAACGTTCAACTTCTTGCGCTAAGTGATTTCCATGGCGCGCTCGAAGGATCTTCCACTAACGCCGGAACTGCTCTTTTAACAAGTGCATTTGCTGCTGACAAGAAAGCTGTTGCAGCAACTGCAACTCTTTCAAGCGGTGACAACATCGGCGCAGCTCCTGCTATCTCAAGTGAGTTCGAAGAGATTCCCACAATTGAATCGATGAACTTGATGAAATTTGATGTTTCCACATTCGGTAATCATGAACATGATCGCATCATTGCACACGTTCAAAAGGTAATTGGCGCTTCCGATTTTGCTTGGGTTGCCTCCAACTACAGCACTCTCGAACCTCTTAAGTCAGGCGCAAAAGCCGCTAAGAGTTTTGTGATTATCGATCGTGGCGGAGTCAAGATTGGAGTAGTTGGAATGAACACTCCAGAAACTCCTGAAGTGATTTTCCCTGGAAATTTGGATGGCAATGATGCAAGTGGAGCCAAGAAGACAATCCAAATTTCTGGAGCCGTTGATGGCGTTAACCAAGCAATTGCTGATGCCAAGACTGCCGGGGCGGATGTAGTCGTCGCCCTCATTCACGAAGGTTGGGCTGAAAATAGCGATGGACTTGCCAAGGGCAATCTCATCGATATTTCGAAGAAATTGAAGGGCGCAACTGTTGTTCTAGGTGGCCATAGCCACCAGCGCTACGCAAGCATGTTGCCAGCCGCTAACCCACGCGAGAATGCCAAGGTTGTTGCACAGACCCCAAATGCGGGCGTCGGGTATAACCGAATCCAACTATGTCTTGATACCGCAAGTAATAAATTGGTTGGTGCATCGCTTGAATATGTGACAACTGCGGATCTAAAAGGTGTAACGGCAGATGTTGCTGGAGCAGCTTTAGTGAAGAAGTACAAAGATCAATTAGTTACCAAGCTTGATGTAAAGATCGGCCAAGTCTCAGACTTGTTCCCACGCGGTGGATCACCAGCGGTTGAAAGATCTGGCGAAACTCCAATGGGTAACTATGTTGCTGACTTGATGCGTAAGGAATTGAAGACCGATCTAGCCATCACAAATGGTGGTGGACTTCGCGATACTTTCCCCGCTGCTACTTACAAAGTGGTTAATACTTCGTATAAGCGTCCTGCTCCCGGAGCAACTGGTCCTTACGATGTGACCCTTGGCGATGCCATCTCAGTACTTCCATTTGGAAACTCAGTTGCAGTTGCAACCATCACTGGAACTCAACTATGGGCGGCGCTAGAAAATGGCGTCTCACAATTCCCATCCGGTGGTCGCTTCCCACAGATCTCAGGCTTTAAGTTCTCCTTTGATGCTTCAAAGGCAGCTGGAGCTCGAATCACTGCAGTCACCAGACTCGATGGAACTGCAATTGCAAAAGATGATAAGAAGTACACCGTTGCCGTCAATGACTTCATGCTCTATGGCGGAGATGGTTACACGATGCTAAATCCAACAACTGCGAAATTCCCTGGCAAGCTCTTGCTAGATATTTTGGTTGATGGAATTAAAGCTGATGCCGCTGCTGGAAAGGTCACTGTGACCCCGAAGGCAGATGGTCGAATCACCAAAGTCGGCTAGCCCGAACTGAAGTAAAGGCCCGCGCCTCCTCTTAAAAAAAGGGGGCGCGGGCCTTTTTCCGACACGCCAAGATAGTTGAAATTTCAATAAATTTGGTTTAACCTTCAATCAACTCGTTTGAAAGGAAAGAAATGGAATTTTTACCAGATGTGGTGCTTTTAGTGGGCCGAGTTCTCTTCGCCCTAATTTTCATCAACTCAGGCATCGCACACCTCACCAAGCTAAACGCTATGACCGGCTACGCCCAGTTTAAGAAAGTCCCCTCCCCGAAGTTGGCAGTCATCGTCACCGGATTGATGTTGATTATCGGCGGCCTTTATGTTGCCCTCGGCATATTCGCTGATCTTGGCGCGCTGCTGCTTGCTATCTTCTTGATTGTTTCAGCATTCATGATGCATAACTTCTGGACGATTCAAGATGAACAAGCAAAGCAAGCGGAGACAATCAACTTCTTCAAAAACATCGCACTAGCAGGAGCTGCGTTGATTATCTTCGCGCTTGTTTCTACTGGAGTTGAATTTGGACCTGAAATAAGAGGCGCACTCTTCGACTTCTAATCTAAAGTTAACTAAACACCCCTGGCATCCCCGGGGGTGTTTTGCTTTACCGGTACCTTCTACTCGTGGAAATTTTCCTAGCTATCGTGTGCGGAGTAGCTATTGGTTCCATTCTTGGCTTTGTTGGCGCCGGTGGTTCGATGGTTGCAGTACCAATGCTCATATACATATTTGGAATGTCTCCGGTTCAGGCAACGACCGCATCATTGATAATTGTTTTTAGTGGTGCTTTATCCGGAGTACTTTCAAAATTGAAGAGTAATGAAGTTCTAATTCGTGAATCGCTAACTATTTGGGCACTTGGACTTGCTACAAACTTTGGTGGTGCTTACATACTCCCCCAAATTGCTGACTCAATAGTCCTAACTGGATTTTCGCTGGTTCTGATTGGCGCCGGCGTTTCCATGCTCATAAAGCCGCCGTCCGCTAGCGCTGAGAAGAAGATGTCGCTACCTGCACTTGTGGCGCTCTCGCTACTCGTTGGCGCACTTACTGGGCTCTTTGGAATCGGGGGTGGATTTATTGCAATTCCTATCTTGGTGCTCTTCTACAACGTCGCCCCCGCAAAAGCTGCCGGAACTTCACTATTTATAATCACCATAAATACGTTCACTGGATTCTTCGCGCACTATCGCCATTGGGATGAGATCTCTTGGCAGATCCCTATTTTTATTGCCCTCACTGCGGTAATTGTCGCTCGCCTAGCTTCTGCGCGTAGTTCAAAGTTAAAGCCGGAGTCGCTAAAGCGCGCCTTTGCCTACACAGTATTTGCAATTGCCGCCTTCACGCTCTTTGAGACCTGGGTCATCAACATCGCTGCCTGAATAGAATTGCGTTATGGATGGCATCTTGGAGAAAGCAGCGGTAAAACGCGCCCTCGAAAGTATCAAGAGCAAGGGCATGAAGGGGGAAGTAAAACTATTAAGTGATAGCGCTCGGACGGCGCTAGATGCTGCCAACGCACTTGGTATTGAAGTAGGACAGATAGCATCCTCAATCGTTTTCAAGCTCCCAAATGGTGGAGCGTTGCTGGTTGTTACATCAGGACGTCATCGAGTTGATACGGAAAAGGTGGCGCAAGATTTGGGTGTCGAAAAGTTAAGTCGCGCTGATGCTGATTTTGTCAAAGAGATTTCGGGTTATTCAGTTGGTGGCGTTGCACCAGTTGGTTGGGTAAATGCACCAGAGAAAATTCTGATTGATCAAGCTCTAAATGATTACCCAGAAGTCTGGGCTGCTGCCGGACATCCACATACAGTTTTTCCTACCAACTTTCCGGAATTAGTTGCAGCAACTGGTGGAACTGCAGCGATTGTTGGTGATTGATGCAACGGTTGAATAGTTCAATTACTGGCAATGGCGAGCCACTGCTTCTCGTTCATGGAATGGGATCGGCCAGTACCGCATGGAAACCAATCCGGCCGCTCCTTGAATCAATGTTTCAAGTAATTACCGTCGATATGCCCGGACATGGTGAGACCCCCTTTATTGAGGGCTCAGCAATGGATCCACATAGTCTTGCTTTAGTTGTATTAAATGAAATGAGCGAACTTGGAATTGAGAACTTTCATCTAGTTGGTAACTCCCTTGGTGGCTGGGTATCACTTGAGATGGCGAGTACTTCTCCGGCGCGGATTAAGAGCGTTACAGGTCTGGCTCCTGCTGGGCTCTGGCTAAATCCTTACAACGTCCGCTACCCCGCAACTGCGCTAGCGAGATTTCTTGCTCGAACAACTATGAAATTAGCGCCATCTGCTCTTCACTTCGAAGCCGCCCGGAGAATTGGATTCTGGGATGTAAGTCCTAGGTGGCACGAATTCAGTTACGAATTATGTCTAGATGCCGTCAAGGCGCTCGGTAAGGCAGATGGTTACTACCCAGCATGGGACGGAATGTTAATGAAACGTTTTGATGGAACAATTCCAGAAGAAATTCCGGTAACCATTATCTTTGGCGATACTGATAGGACACTTCCGGCTACAACTTGCCAAGAGAGATCAATCGCCCCTGCCCATGCGAAGTGGATTATTTTCCCAGATACCGGACATGCGCCGATGTGGGACAGTCCTAATGATGTAGTTGCTGCAATCAAAGATACGGCTTTGGTTAAGTGATTACTCGGATATATTTCTGGAATATCAAGAGCTCAAAAGTCCTTTGGGCGATTTTTCGAATGGCGCTTGATAGACGAGCGCTGAAGCGAAATAGCTCTATAGGTTTCTGGAAACTTTTGGGAACTGGAAAAGGTGAGACCTTTACTCCACGGGATGCAGATCCAAGAAGATGGGGACTACTCATAACCATCGAGGAAGCGGCGCTGGAGGCTTTTGAGAATTCAAAGTTAATGAATCGTTGGAAAGATAATTCCCACTCGCAATTTTCAGCCACTCTTAAAGCAATAGCAGTCCACGGAAAATGGTCGAGAAAGAACCCTTTTAAATCTGAAGTGGCTCCGATTGATTGGAATGGGAAAGTTGTAGCTATAACAAGGGCGCGAATCAAATGGCGCAAGAACTTTCTCTTCTGGCGCTCCGTTCCACCAGTGACCGCAAGTCTTAAGACTGCTCCCGGTCTTGTTAAAGCAATCGGAATAGGTGAAGCGCCACTTGGCCTACAGGGGACTTTTTCCATTTGGCAGGACCCAAAAACTATTAGTTATTTTGCCTACAGGGGTGAGGCTCATAAGGCCGCAATCGCCGCAACGGCGCGGGAGAAGTGGTATGCCGAGGAGATGTTTGCGCGCTTTGCCCTTATAGATTCCCGCGGCGAGCTTTAAGGCAGAATTCAACTATGTCGATCCGTAATTTCACTCCCAAGCGAAATGCTCGGCGCAGAATTTCTCCTTTTCAAAACTTTCTATTAATCGCAGTCCTCACGGTCGCTATCGGATTACAAATTTCGTATCCACTTCTAGAGGGTGAAGCCCTTCGCTTAGTCACAATCTCAACGGTTTATTGGGGCGCCGGTGCGATGCTGTTGCACGCGCTATTTGCATATCGTGCAAAATTTGCGCTCCGTTTCTTCTTGATTACATTCTTCTTTGCTCTCTTCGTCGAACAAATCGGGATGCGCACAGGTTGGCCTTTTGGAAGTTATGAATATTCCGGTTCATTGGGCTATCAAATATTTGGCGTTCCATTAGTTGTGCCTTTTGCATGGATCATGATGGCGCATCCAATTTTCTTGGCTGCCCGGCGCGTTGCACCAAATTGGGTATTCCTGGTGGGCGGTTATGGATTGATGTCTTGGGACCTCTTTCTCGATCCACAAATGGTCGAAGCGGGTCGCTGGACTTTTGAAGTGACCGGAAGAACTGTGCCATTTCAGCCCGAAATACCAATCTCAAATGCCTTTGGTTGGTTATTGGCCGGAATGGCTTTGATGGCGCTCTTGAATTTTGCACTTCCCAAGGAGCGCAGATCGCTCGGATCTAGTCGGGCGGTTCCGGAATTCTTTCTATTGTGGACTTGGCTAGGTGGAATCATCGCAAATCTCTTCTTCTTTGATCGCCCAGGAGTGGCATTCATTGCCGGGATAGCGCTAGGAGTAATTGTGATTTGGTATGCCCTTTCAGTGAAATTTGGGCGTAATGACTGATGGAAATTCTCTCAACTTTTTTCGTTTCAATACTCTTTACGATCTCACTCTTTAATTGCTTCTCTGCAAGATCTATTCGTCCTAGGGATTCCCAAGTTAAATCTTCAGTTGCGATTCTCATCCCTATGCGTAATGAGGAAATTAATGCGAGAGATGTGGTTGCCTCATCGCTAGCGCAAGCTAATGTGAGTGATTTGCGAGTACTGGCGCTCGATGACTTTTCGAGCGACCAAACCGGCTCAATCCTCTCTGGAATAAGAGATGATCGTTTTGCAACCCTAAACGGGTACGAGTTACCGAGTGGCTGGCTGGGAAAGAATTTCGCGCTCCACACACTTGCCGCAAAGTCCGATGCCGAATATCTAGTCTTTTTAGATGCTGATGTGCGACTTGATAGTAAAGCAATTTCCTCTGGCATTTCGCTAATGAATGAACAGGGCTGGGATTACATCTGCCCATATCCAAAGCAGATTGCTAGTGGATTATTAGCAAAGATAGTGCAACCGCTTCTTCAGTGGTCTTGGTTTGCAACGTTGCCATTACGACTCGTTGAAAATAGCAAGCGCACTTCTACAGTGGTCGCTAATGGACAATTCTTTATTGTGAAGAACTCTGCTTATAAGAATTCAGGTGGACATGAGGCAATAAAGGGTGAAGTACTTGATGATCTTGAGCTGGCTCGTTCGCTGCGTAACTCAGGTTCGCGTGGGAGCGTTGTGGATGCATCATCAATATCAACTTGCGAAATGTATAAGAGCTCAAGGGCGCTAATTGATGGTTATTCAAAATCTCAATGGCGCGCTTTTGGTGGAACCGCTGGGGCGCTTTTTGCGATCGGATTCTTATTCATCAGTTCGATATATCCCTTCATAGCCCTTGCAAAGCTTGAAACCTGGGCGATTCTCTCTTCAATTGGGCTTGTACTCTCGCGGGCTATGGCCGCACTAAAGACTCGCTCCGTGCTAATAACTGCGCCGCTCCACCCAATTGCAATTTCGATATGGATTTACTTAATTCTTCGCTCGCTATTCTTGAAGCGGAGCGGAAATTTAGAGTGGCGCGGTAGAAAGATATGAGCCATCACTTTCCGACGAAAGCGCCAAAAGAAGTAATTGTCATAGGTGGCGGAATGGCCGGCCTTGCAGTCTCAGCTCGGCTCGCCAAAAAAGGACACAAGGTAAAGTTATTTGAGGCGAGTGACCGACTTGGTGGCAAATGCCAAACCGTTGCAATTGATGGATTTGCATTTGATATAGGTCCTTCTCTTCTAACTCTTCCGGCGGTTTACCGCGATTTGTTTATTAAAACAGGTAAGCGACTTGAGCATTTACTTGATTTAAAGCCGGTGGACCCTTCTTTTGAGTACATATTTCATGATGGTAAACGTGTAACTTTTCCAAACCTTTCACATAATCGCACTGTCGGTGAAATTAAAAAATCCTTTGGCGAGGAAGCCGCTAATGATTGGCATCGTCTCTTGGAAAGAGCTGAGCGGATGTGGGAGGCATCGAGGGAAGACTTCATTGAAGGCGAGTTAAAGAGCATCTGGCCATTCCTAAGGCGTAGGACTCTTCTTAAGGATTCTCGCACTATCGCACCTTGGAAATCTCTGCGAAGCATCACCAGCAGTTACACAGATAATCCATACCTAGCCAAAATTATTGATCGCTATGCGACATATACCGGATCAGATCCGCGCAAAGCTCCCGCAGTTCTCCTAACAATCGCCTTTGTTGAAGAAGCCTTTGGGGCCTGGCACGTTAGCGGCGGTATTGGTCAGCTCGCCAACTCACTGGCCACACGTATCCAAGAACTCGGGGTTGAAATCCATCTAAATTCACTCGTAACGGAGATCAAAACTGAGAAGGGACTGGCGACGGGAGTAACTCTTGCTGATGGAAGGAATTTCGCTGCCGATCTCATCATCTCCAATACTGATGCCACGCATCTATATGGCTCCCTCGTAACGGAAGAGAGGGTTGCATCTCGCGCGCGCCGCTCGCTAGCAAAAGCAACTCCTTCACTCTCTGGGTTTTCTCTACTTTTATCCCTGAAAGGTACAAGCAACTTAAATCATCACACGGTTTTCTTCCCCGAGGATTACGATGCGGAATTCGATGCCATATTCAAGCGAAATGAGCCGGTGAAAGATCCAGCAATTTATATCTGCAATCCTCGCGATGAGAAAATGGTTTATGCAAATAACGAAGCTTGGTTCATACTTGTTAATGCGCCTCGTCACCTACCAAAAGAAGGGATGGACTGGGATAAGCCGGGACTTAAGGAGAGTTACGCAGATTCCATAATTAATATTCTGGAAAGTCGCGGCCTGGAGATCAAGAGCAGGCTAATCAATCGCATTATTCGCACCCCAGCAGATTTAGAGCGTGATTTCCGCGCGCCCGGAGGTTCCATATATGGCCCATCAAGTAACGGGGCGCGTTCGGCTTTTCTACGCGCACGTAATCGCTCGCCTGTGAAAAACCTATTCTGCGTAGGTGGCTCAGCTCATCCCGGTGGCGGATTGCCGTTAGTGGCACTTAGCGCTGAGATTGTTGCAAATGCAATCGAAGAGAGTTGAAGAGGAAGGCTGCGCTGGTAACTTGCAACAGAGCCCATGCAAAGGCTGCAACAACAAATAGTTCTAATCCAAAGACCCTTCCAACAAGTGGAATAAATATCAAGGTGGCGCGTACTGGTCGCTCCGACCAAGTCACCATCAATACTTTTGTAACTCCGAGGCCACCGGCTCGCGCGCGCATGTATTCCTGTGTTGCAGCAGCGCTCCAAGCCACCGCAATTACTTGCCAGGGAGCGCCCAATTGAAAGAATGCGTAGGCCCAAATCCCCTCAACTATTCGATCTGCCACGGCGTCAACCAAGGCTCCAAATTTCGAGGTCTTCCCCGTAGATATTGCCACGGTTCCATCGATGCCATCGAGAAGGAGTGATAGAACTAGAAAAAATATCGCCCAATGTGTCTCAATTAAGACTAGAAAAACCATAGCTGCAATTACTGATAAGAATGAGAGGGTATTCGGAGTTATTCTCAAAACAATCAAAGGGCGAGTAATTAGAAAACTAATACTTAGCCAAGCTTTAACTATTCCCTTTACCTCAGCATCTCCATGAGCCTTACTCCAATTAGCGAAGAAATCGTCGCGACTCATCGAAGACCAATTTCCTTAACTATCTCGATGGTCGAATTGGAATTATTCATCGTGTAGAAGTGAATTCCGGGTACCGCAGAATCCAGTAATTCCTTACATAGCGAGATCGCAATAGACACTCCTTCGCGTCTCACGGCTTCGCTATCCGCTTCAACTTTTCTAATCCGCTCCGTCACTAATGGTGGAATAGGAGTTCCACTTAATAGCGCCATTCGCTCTAATTGCTTTACATTGGTAATAGGTAAGACTCCCGCAATAACGGGAAGCTTTGAGCCAACACTTCTTAACCGACTCGTTAGCGCAACATAACTCTCGGATGCAAAGAAGAATTGGGTGGTAGCGAATTTTGCCCCTCGACGCTCTTTCTCAAGTAGCACTTTTATATCTTCATCAATATTTTGAGAAGCGGGATGAACATCAGGAAAAGCTGCAACACCAACTTCAAAACCCATATCAACCGCAAGGCTCACGAGTTGATCAGCGTGATCAAATCCCCCCGGGGTACTTACCCAATTCGCACCAGGTCCACCTTGGGGATCACCGCGCAACGCTAGAACCGAACCAATTCCAGCGTCTTTATAACTCGTTAGAGTCTTTCTTAACTCTTCTGAAGTGGAGCCAACGCAGGTCAAATGTGCAACTGTCTTTAACCCGGTTCGTTTTGTTATCTCTCGTGTAATTCGAATTGTGCGATCGCGCGTACTGCCACCGGCTCCATAAGTTACCGAGACAAAATCCGGTTTAAGTGGAACTAGGGCCTCAAGGGAGGCCCATAGCCGCTCTTCGCCGGCAAGATCTTTCGGCGGAAAGAATTCAACTGAGAAGGTAGGACGACCTGACATACGTGGTGAGGGTACCGTTGCGCCGTGGTTTTACCGGGGATAACACAGATTCGCGAAGCAATTGATAGCGAATTACTCGAATTCACTCGAGCCAGAGCCGAACAATTGAATGCAATTGACTCGCACTTGGCGCCGGTTGCAGACGCTCTTACTGATTTCATCACCGATGGTGGAAAGAGATTTAGGCCAATCTTTGCTTACCTTGGATATTTGGGCACAGGTGCTGCACCAAGTGAAAAGGCTTTACGGGCATGCGCCGCCCTTGAGCTCGTGCATGTTTGTGCACTTATTCATGATGATGTGATGGATGGCTCAGATACGCGGCGAAAAAAACCGGCTTTGCACAAGCGCTTTGAGAAGCTTCATAGAACTAATGGCTACGCAGGCGAGAGTGAAAAATTCGGAGTTGCGGCTGCGATACTGCTCGGTGATCTTGCTCTTTCATGGAGTGATGAGATGCTCAGTGAATCTGGTCTCACAAGCGCCGATACACAGCGTGCTGCTCCATTATTTTATGAAATGCGCGCCGAATTGATGGCTGGACAATATCTTGACGTGCTTGAGGGCGCGCTTGCCTCATCTGATTTAGATCGTTCGCGCAAGATTGCGCGTCTCAAATCTGGAAAATATTCGATTGAACGTCCTTTGCAATTTGGCGTCGCACTTGCAGGCAAGTTTCCAGAACTTCAAAATCTGTTTTCAGATTACGGCTTACCCCTAGGCGAAGCCTTCCAATTACGCGATGACATTTTAGGAGTATTCGGAGATTCCGCTTTAACGGGAAAACCTGCTGGCGATGACATAAGGGAGGGCAAGCGAACTGTTCTGATGGCGCTGGCTACCAGCAAAATGAGCGATACCTCTCACTCGATCCTTCAATCTGCCCTCGGAAATCCCAATCTAGATAACTCTCAAGTCGCACAAATACAGGAGTTAGTGAAGGATTCGGGGGCGCTAGCTGAGTGTGAAAAGTTAATTGAGCAGCTGCTCCAAGAATCTCTTCGCGCTCTTGAGCATCCAGCACTAGACACCGGCGTCGCGAATTATCTGCGCGAGATGGCAGTAGCAGCGACAAATAGAAAGAGTTAGCGAAGAAATGCGCCAAGTAAAAGGTAAGAGAGATCGAGTATTAATTGTGGGCGCGGGCCTATCAGGGTTGAGCGCCGCGCTTCGACTTGCTGGAGCTGGACATGAAGTAACAATCTTGGAGCGTGAATCAGTTCCCGGTGGCCGAAATGGATTCTTAAGAAATCTGGATATTCCTTTGATACCGGACCAACCGTTCTCACTATGCCATCTCTTATCGAAGATGCGCTGAATTGCGTTGGTGAACGTTTAGAGGATTGGTTGGAACTTAAGCCACTCTCCCCGCTTTACCGCGCTTTTTATGCAGATGGCAGCACCCTTGATGTTCATGCCGACACCGCAAAGATGGAAGATGAAATTGCTCGAGTAATTGGTGGAGATGAAGCGGCCGGCTACCGAAAGTATGTCGACTTTGTCACAAAACTCTACAAGTATGAGATGAATGATTTTATAGATAAGAACATAGATACTCCACTAAATCTCATTACTCCGAATTTAGCGCGATTAATTGCAATTGGCGGATTTAGAAGACTTGCTCCAAAAGTTTCACAATTTCTAAAAGATCCGCGCACCCAGCGCGTTTACTCATTTCAGGCTATGTATGCCGGAGTTTCGCCGCAACAGGCTCTGGCTATATATGCCGTGATTGCTTATATGGACTCAGTTAATGGCGTCTTCTTTCCTAAAGGTGGAATGCATGCACTTCCTAGAGCACTTGCTGGAGCTGCCACTAAACATGGAGTAAAGATTCATTACAACTCTAAAGTAACGACTTTGGAGAAGAGCGGCTCACGGGTAAAGGCAGCAATAACTGAAGATGGTTCAAGATATGAGTGCGATGTAATCATTTTGAGTCCTGATTTACCAGTTGCATATCGCGAACTTTTGGGAAGTGTCCCTAGAAGAGTGAAGCGACTGAATTACTCTCCTTCCTGCGCAGTGCTCCTTGCGGGCTCTAGTAAGCGCTATGCCCACATCGCTCATCACAATATTCACTTCGGAAATTCGTGGGATGGGGTATTTGAAGAGCTAATCGATAAGAAACAGTTAATGAGCGACCCTAGCGTTCTCGTGACAGTTCCTTCACACGACGATCCCGATTTAGCGCCAAAGGGACGCGAGAGCTACTACGTACTTTTTCCGACTCCGAATCTAAGTGCAGATATTGACTGGCGCAAAGTAGCGCCGAGATATCGAAACGAGATGATTAAGACTCTGGAATCACGTGGCTACGATGGTTTTGGTGATGCCATAGAAGTAGAGCATTTGACTACACCGCTTGAATGGGAAGAGATGGGATTAGAGATGGGCGCACCTTTTGCCAGTGCGCACACCTTCTTCCAAACTGGACCATTTAGACCAAGCAATCTTGCAAAAGGTTTTGAGAATGTAGTTTTTGCCGGAAGCGGCACCCAACCCGGAGTTGGCGTACCGATGGTTCTCATCTCAGGAAAATTGGCAGCGGAGCGAATTACTGGAAATGGATGAGCTGGAGAAAGCTGGAATCTTTGACCCAAAGCTTCGTGAATCATATTTAGAGTGCAAGCGACTTAATTCCCTGCATGGCAAAACCTATTACTTAGCAACGCTCTTACTTCCAAAATCAAAACGACCTTTCGTACATGCACTTTATGGATTTGCACGCTATGCCGATGAGATAGTCGATGATCTTGATTCGAAGTTGTCACAATCTGAAAAACGCCTCGAACTCGAGCGCTGGAGTCACCAACTGCTACAAGACATTAAAGCGGGAAGAAGTGAAGACCACATTGGACGTGCACTTGTTGACACCGTTTCAAGATTTCAAATCCCCATCTCCTATTTTGAAGCTTTTCTTCATTCGATGGCTATGGATTTAGATGTAACTGAGTATCAAACGTTTGATGCGTTGATGGAATATGTCTATGGATCGGCAGCTGTGATTGGGCTTCAAATGGTCCCCATACTCGGCACCTTGCCAGGAAGAGAGAAAGAGGCGCTCGTCGCTGCAGAGAAACTAGGTATAGCTTTTCAGTTAGCAAATTTCATTAGAGATGTAGGTGAAGATCTTGAACGAGGTCGCGTTTATCTTCCCATGGATGAACTAAATCGTTTCGGTGTCGATCGTTCTATGCTGGAGAGAAGAGTTTTAACGCCCGAGATAATCGCGGCACTTAAATTCCAAATTGACCGGGTGCGCGAACTACAGAAAGCCGCTGATGCTGGTATCGCACTACTTGCACCGCAATCCCGCCCATGCATACAAGCTGCAAGCGAGCTTTACTGCGGGATTGTTGATGAAGTAGAGCGGATTGGGTATCAAGTATTTGAGAGAAGAGCTAAGACATCCACAATGAGAAGAATTCGAGTTGCGCTACCGGCGTGGATTAGAGCTATAAGAGCTCGCTAGTTCCGCTGAACTCCGCGCCGCCCCCAATAAATCCAGAGCGCCATAGTCAGAGTAACCATCGAGAATCCAAAAAGTAGGTCTTCGGCTGGAGCTGCTGCAATTCGCCAACCAATAATTGCATCCTCGCTGTAACTTAGAATATTCCGGGAAGTCAACCACCAATTTGTAATTAGTTGAAAAAAAACGATTATGGCATAGGCAGTCCAATAACCTTTTCGAGTCACTAATCTTGTCTTCAATAGAAATAAATCAATCAAAACGACAATCGGCACGCTAGCGAGAGCAAGTTCGGTGTAAGTCATGCTTCGTCACCAAATTTCCAATGTCGCCTCTGCGTCCTCACCGCTTCAATTGTTAGTAGTGAGGCAAGTGGTACAACAATAAAAAACAGAAACTCCTCAAGTGGAATTCCTTTCGGGCCGTAAATACCAACAACCTGTTTCTCATCAAACCACCAATGACCTTGCGAAACCGCGTAGTAATCCCAAATCAAAAAAATCGTTGCTACCGGCAAAATGCTTAGCGCCACTCGCTTTATTCGGCGAAGGACGCCTACTTTAAGAAAAATCTCGAGCCAGAAGGATCCAAGCACAGTGAAAATCAGCATCGCGAAATATGCGAACTTGAGCACGCCTTATGTTAATCTTCCTTTCAATCGGGAGCCAAAAGTTGGCTGAGAGGACCTTCGGGTCGACCGTCGCACCAGTTCGATAATGCGAATTGGAAAGGAGATAAAAATGCAAACAATTTTCACAGCTTGGGGTTATGAGGTCACCTACCTCGAATTGGCTTCGGTAATAACCTCGCTAGTCGC
>JACCEB011051487.1_pt1 | contig 19220 bp, 14 predicted proteins | sample 7454761 | NCBI WGS metagenome assembly JACCEB01 (sample SAMN15323454, study PRJNA562643) | freshwater metagenome | isolation source: river surface water | place: USA:Blue River Watershed | collected 2017-08-18 | reverse complement strand
GATAAATTTAATTTATTATTATTTATTTTAACTAATTTATTTTTATTTATTGGTTCAATATAATATATATCATTTTTATCATTATTATTATCTATTGGAAAATTTATATTATAATTAATATTTCTATCAATTGCTATTTCAATAAAAATATCATTTAATTTTTGTATTATTTTATAAATATTTAATTTATATTTATATTTCATTTCTTCATAAGAATAAATATATTTTTTATTTTTTTTTTGAATATAATCTGGAATTGATGATACTAAAATATAAATATTAACTTTTTGTTTTTCTATTGGTAAATTTTTATGTGAATATTTTCTAATTGCCCGACCAAATATTTGTATTAATGTTGATATATTATCTGGTTGATGTAATACTAATAAATTTTGTACTTCTTTTAAATTATATGATTCTTTAATTGCTTTAGATCCAATAATAATTCTAATTTCTTCACCATTAATATTATTAGATAAATTAAAATTATCTAAATTCTTATCAATAATATTTTTATTAATCATACTATTAATCATAATAAATTTAATTGGTTGAAATTCATGAGTATTATTATTATGATTATCTTTTAATTTATAACATATATTACATTTTGAATATTTAGTAGGTGTTTCATTTAATTCTAAAAATCCATTTATTCTTAATATTTCTGAAATTAAATTAATCCCAGATACTTGGACAAAATTATGATAAATTAATATTTTACCTTTATCTTCTAAAATTATATTCTTAATAATCTCTAACATTTTAAAATATTTAGTTGAGTATTTTTTTAGATTATTTTCTAATAATATATTTCCTGTAATTGTATTTTTTAATAATTTATTTTTTGTAATTAATTGAATATCTAGTTTCTCTCTCCATTCTATTGATGAATTATTAATTTCTTTAATAATATCATTTTTTAAATATAATCCTATATTATTATTATTTGGATTTGGAAAAATTATATCATTTAAATATCTTTTTTCTAATTCTAAATTAATCGGATATTCTTTTAGATTATCAACAATTGATTTAATTTCTTCAATATCATAATTATCTATTTCTTCTAATTCTTGATTTTTTTCTTTAGATCCGCTTTTATTTTCTTTATATAAATCAGATTCATATTTATATGTTTTAAAATGTAAATCTGTTAATGGACATTTGATAAATTTTAAATAAGGTATATTATCTATAGTTTCGCCTTGTATTTCTTTACTTGGATATGATTCAATATCCATATCTTTTAAAAATGAAATTTTTCCTTTAGTATATTTTTTAATTAAGTCATAACCAGATTTTTTAATTGTATTATCTAAGTTAAATATATCACTTTTATTTATATTTATATTATTATTTAATAATTGAAGTATACTCATAATTTCTATTGGTTTATTATTTATAGGAGTTGCTGATAAAAATAAAACCCTTATTGATTTTTTTATACTATAATAATTAAATATAATATTTAAACATAAACCCCAATTATTCGTTTCTAATGAATTATATACATTATGTATTTCATCACATATAAGTAATGATTTATGAAATTGATCTAAAAATTCTATATTTAATTTAATAATATCTTGATCTATTAAATATTGTAATTCCTTTTCTGTTTTTATATTACTTAATTGTATTGTATAATCTAATTGATTCTTTATTATTATTTTATTTACTAATTCTTTATATCCTATAAATTCAAAATAACCATTTCCTTTTTTAGATTTTAATCTTGAACTATATTTAGTTTTTAATTCTTTTAACCGTGCTATATCATTATCATAATTATATTTTAATATTTGTTTTTTTAATTCATCCATTTCTATAATTTCATTTTTGTTAACTATACCAAATTCAGGTCTACTTAATAATTCTTTTTTAAATACATTTTTTGTAAATCCAATTATATATACCATACCATTAGTTTTATTTATATTATCTATTAATTTTTCTTGTTTATAAATATTTATAAAATTTATAGCTGTTGATAATGAAGTAATAGTTTTACCAACTCCTGTTGAATGTATTAATAATAATCTTTCATATTTAGTATTAGGATTAATAAAATTAGTAATAAATTTTTGATAATTATTTAATATTAATTTATTATTATTATTATTTAATTTATCTATATATGTATCTTTTTTATCTATTTGTTTTGAATATTCATATTGTAAAAATTCTTTTCTAATTATCAAATCATCTTCAAATTTAATATCTTCTAAATTTAAATAAGACATATTTAATTATTACAATTATATTATATAAAAAAAATAAAATAAAATATTTAATATGTAATAATGATTATTTTGCTATTTGTTATATATATAGTTTTAATTATTTTATTATTTTGTTTCGCTTGTAATTCATATGTTATTAAATTTTGATTTATTTTTTGTAAACATTTATAAATATAATATAATTTATCTAATTGTTTTAAATTTCGTTTTTTATATACTTTATTTTTATATATAAAACTTTTTATTTGAAATTTTACAGTATATGGAATATTGCGCAGTTCTATTTTAATTTTATTTTTTAATTTATTAATATGTTGTATATATAAATATTTTTTAACTATTAATAAAGTTTTCATAACTGATGTAATAAGTTCTGGTGTGGTCTTAATAGTTAATTGATTTGCAGAATTATTCATCATTATTTTTTTGATTTAATATATATATTTAAAAAATATAAATTCAATTTTATTTTTACCATCCTAAATACATTAATTCATTTAAATTTAATAATCTTATAAATAGTTTAAAATAATAATTTATTTTATAAGAATTTTTATTAACTAAATTTATTATATTTAATATATATGGTCTATTTATTGTATTTATTGTATTTATTGCTGAAATCATAAATTCTTTTTTATATTCTTTAGGATAATATAAGATATAATAATTTTGAATACTTATTAAATCATCATAATATTCAAATTTCATTATTAATTGTGCTTTATAATATCTATAAAAATAACATATTTTAAATTTTGCTTTATTGATTATTTTTTTATTTATATTATAGTATTTTTTATTTATAAAAATTGATTCATTAATATTTAAATAAGATAATATGTTATCTGTAATATAAATATCTAAAGTATTCATTTTGTATTAAATATAAATTAAATTAATTCAATTTTAATTATTATGATTAACTTTTTTAATAATTTAGATAAAATATTAAGTATTGATAATATAAATAAATATCCTTATAATTTAAATTTAAAATTAAAAGATAATATTATTCAAACAAAAAAAGAAATAGAATTAGAATATATTAAAAATTTTTATATAGATTCAAATCAAAAAAATATAATTAAAGGTTCAAATGAAGTTAAAATTTTTATTTATTAAATGTAAAATATAAAATTATTTAAATATGAATTTACTTAAATTTTAGATTATCTAATTTTTTATCTAAATCTTCATTTTCATCACTTTCTTCATAATCACTTTCTTCAACATATTCAACTTCAACATCTTCATCATCTTCAATTAATTCTGTTTTTGTTTGTTGAACTGTCGGTTTAGGTTTCCCCATCATCATTTCAAATTCAGAATCATCAAAGATATGATTATTACTTGAAATATTATTTTTATTTGATTTAACATATAAATTTCTAGATAACTTAGTATTTAGATTAAAAGATTGTTTTGACATTACGACTTGCATATATACTGTTCCAGAAATTAAACTATTAACTGTAATAAATTTATGAATATTGGTATTATTCATTAAACCTTTTTGTTCATCAATAGCCATTTGTGGTTTATTATTTACAATATTTTCTAAATCATAAATATTTAGATCAAAGTCTTTAATATAAAATGGTTTATTATCTCTTTTATATGTAAGATTATCTAATATTTCTAATTGTTTTTCTTCATCTGGAGAATAACGTTTAAAATTTAAACCCAACCAAATCATTGGATTATCTAAATTAATATTCATATTTTCTTTATTTTTTGCTTTCTTTTGAAGTGGAGTTTGTGGTTTACAATTTGGTACAATAATAACATTTGAATTATTATCATCATCATCTTCATCATCATTAATTAAACCATTTGTTTTCATTTCTTTTACTTTTTTTGTAAAAATATTACAAATTAATTCCATTGCTTCTCCAAATTTTGATTCTGCATTATTGATATCATCTTTTCTTAATGCTACTTTTAATTGTTCAAATTCACGATCACTTGGTGCTTTAATTTTACCTGCTACTGTTAAATTGATTAATTTAATAATTGGGACAACTTCTTGTCCATTTTCTTTTTTAATTTTTAATTGACAATATTTAACTGTTTTAGCTTGATTTTCTTTAATTGTTGTAAAATCAATAATAATAAAATTATCTCCATGAGTCTTGTAAGCTTTAATAATATCTTCAGGATAAAGAATAGATTGATTCATTTTTCTTTGATTAATTGAATTATACGTTGTAATTGTTATATATGTTATAATATATTATCTTAAAATGCAAATTCAATTTTTTTTTATTAGAATAATTCAAATAATTTAATTTAAAATTGAATAAAATATTAGAATAATATATATAGTCATTTTAAGTAATAAAAATGTATCCTATTATTAAATGTCCAACATGTAATAGCTCATTGGGTGAATATTTTGATTTATATGAATTATTAAAAAATCATGTTTATGAAGAAGAATTAAAAAAAATATATAAAGATGATTATAATCCATCTCAAATTGAAATTGATAATTTAGTTAATATTAAATTACAAGATATATTTGAATTATTAAATATTAAAAATTATTGTTGTAGAAGAATTCTAATTACTAATGTTAATTATGATTCTTTATTATATTCATCAGTTAATAATTAATTTAACATTTATTTAATCTTATATCATTAATATCTTTTATATTAATTATATTATTTATCAATTTATTTTTTTTATTATATGCATAAATTGGATAATAAATATATTCATATATAGATGTTAAAATAAATATTATTACACAAAATATAAAAATTTTTTCATTATTAAATATTACCATTAAGACAAATGTTATTATAATAATTAATGGTAATAATGTTTTATAATAACGAGATGAATAAACAGTATAAGTCGATGGTAATTTATCTAAACAATTAATTTTTTTATTAAATAAATCAATATTCTGTTCTTTATCTATTTGTAATTGTTTAGGCATCAAAGTTTTTTCTAAAAATGACATTTTAAATAAATATTTTATTTATATTATAAAAAAAATATTATTATTTTATTTTTTTTATTTAAATATCAATTTATAAATAAGATTTATAAATAAGATTTTAATTCTTCTTTTTGTTCAGGACTTAAACTATTAACAAATTCTTCTAAACTAAAATCTAAACTTCCACTACAACTCATTTGTTTTAATGGTTCTCTTAAGGAACCGCCACAGATATATAAAGCAGATTTTGTTGAACTTCCTGCTCCACTAATTGTATTTTTAATTTTTTGAATTATATCATCATTATAAGGAGTATATAAAAATGCATTTGATTTAATAAATTGAGAAATTGCTTTATGAATTTCACTTTGTGATAAATTTGATTTTGGTATATGATCAAATAATACTAAACTTTTTTTTGGAGAATCCCAATCAACTAAATTTAAAGTTAATATATCTTCATGATCTAATTCTTTAATATCAGAAAATCGAAATCGTAATTCATCTTCTAATAATTTATGATAATTACTACCATATACTTTAATAACATCACTAATAGTTTGTTTTAATCCGATTCCAGAAATTGATTTTCTTTTTTCAATAATTACTTTTAATTCTTTATTATCATAATTATTAGAAGAAATTAATTCTTGAATTAATGCAGCACTTTTTATTGGTTTTTTATATGATGATTGAGCCCATTTAGAAAATAATTTATCAGAAATATGTTTATTATTTCCTTTCATTGTTGGTTGAACCATTATATACCAACTAACTACTAAATTAGGATCTAATAATTTATGTACTTTTTTATATACTTCTTTATCTTTATTTTTAATAAAAGTTAATAAAGAATCAACTGCATATATAAATGTTTTACTTTCTTCATTTGCCATATATTCATTAATTAATTCATTAGTAACTTCAACACGTATACTTAATTCTTTTGATCCTTCAATTTCAGATGATCCAGAACCTTTTTTTTTAGATGAAGAACCTTTTGCTTCTTTACCTTCTACTGGAAAATCATCAGTATCTAAATCTAAGACATTAAAATTAACTTTATCTCCCCATTTACTAAATTTTTTCGATGGTTTTGCTAAATCTTTACCATTAATTTCTTTTCTATTAAAAGTAGTATACATTTTAGCTGCTAAATTTTCATGCATATCTTCTAAAAATAAACTTTTTAATTTTTGTAAAGCTTCATCAGATTCTCCTTTATTAATTAAATCATCTAATTTTTTGATAACTTTTTCATTTGGATTTAAAAATGTTCTTGGAGTACCGCGTCCTTTAAATAATCCTTCAGCACATAAATCCTCAATTATAGATATTAATTTTGGATTATTATTTTTTACAAATGAATATAAATTGCAATATTGTTTACTCATTTTTTAATTTTATAAGTAATTAAATTATTATGTTATATTATATCAAACTATAATTTTTAATTTATATAAATAAATTATTTAATAAATAATTATTTAATTTTTTAAAATATTATATTAATATTATATATTTTTTTTATTAATTTTTTTTTATTTATTTATACATATTTTTAAATATTTTTTATTCTTTATATTTAATTAGGTGTAATGTTATATATATTATTTTATAAAAATAAATAATTAATTAATATTTATTTTTTACAATTAATAATTAAAAATATTATATTTAATATTTATATATTACTTGACTATTATTTAATTTATACAAAAAAAAGAAATTTTATATATTTAAAATGTTTGGGGATATTGAAGCCATTCCATGTTCTATAAATGGTCAAAATGACAAAATTGCAGGTATTTTAACAGAATTATCTAATGTATTTAATGGAGAATTTAATCCTAATACTGAAGTAAGTGGAAATTTAGAAAATGGATTTACAATTACTGGTGGTGGTACATTTGTTCCTAGTTCAGATGTTCAAGCAGGATTATCAGAACAATTAGATAAAATTTATAGTTCTAGTGTTGATTTATTAGGTTCTGCAGATAGTATTGAAGGAGGTGCTTATGGAAATAAATCAAAAGAAACTAAAGTTTTAAAACAAGCTGGAAAAGCAATTAAAAAAGTAAATGATGAATATATAAATTTAAGTCAATTAGTTCAAGAAAAAATTCAAAATATTGATGCAATTAAAGAAATGTTACATAAAGGTTTTAATAAATTATATGAATTAGCAAAATCTGATGAATCTAATGAAATTGCAAAAGCAAATATTAAATCTGCTGAAGATAAAATTTTTGCTGAATTTGATAGACAATTAGGAATTTTACAAAACATTCTTAAAATGAAAATTAAACCAACTCAAAAAGATTTACTTGATTTATTAAAAAAAAATCAAGATTTTACTACCTTATCTGAGACATTTGGTATTGCATATGGTGATGAAACTGCTAGTGACCGTTTAGCACTAGTATTTACTAATATGTCTGATATTACTTTAATGGCAAAAAAAGTTAAAGATGCTTTAAAAGATTTAAATATTTCTATGAATGAATATAAAAATATTAAAAATTCTGGAGAATTATATAATGAATTATATAAGGTTTTTAAAAATTTTAATAAAAAAAAATTAGATATTGAATTACCACGTATGTTAGAAGCTATGAATATTTTAAAAAATTCTCAAGGTTCTCATGATAATATTTTAAAAGAATTAAGTGGAAGTAGTTCTATTAAATCTCAAATTAGAGCAGCAGGTGATGATTCTGATAAAGAACATTCTAGTTCAAGTTCAAGTTCTGATAGTGAAAGTTCGAGTTCGAGTTCGAGTTCTGATGAAGAAAATACTACAAAAGATGAAATTGAAGGTGGTGATTATACTACTGAACTCAGTCGTAAGCGTAAAAATAAACTTAATTCTAGTTTATCTAAACGTGTTCAAACTTATCAAAAAACTATGAAAGAATTATATAAATCTTTTATGAATCAAGTTAATCGTAATTTTAAAGAATTATCAATTTTAATAGATTTATTATCAAATAAAATTGGATCTGAAATTGCATATGATGATGATTTACGTGATTTTATTAATATGTTTAAAGGATTTAATGAAGATATCGATAATGAAAAAATTTTCTATTCTTTAATTGGATTAGATGTAACTGTTGCTGGACGTGAATTAAAAGCACGTTTTGGAGATACATTAAATAAAATTATTGATTCCGCTAGTAAATTAAAGAATTATAAAATCTTTAATGATATCAATTTACAATTAAAAAATTTAAATGAAACAATTGATACTATGTTTGATACTGTTAATAATTTAAAAAAAAGTGAAGCAGAAAAAACAGGTTCTAGTGATTTTATGTGGACTGATAAATTAGTTGAACAATCATTTTCAATGAATAATATTAAATTAATTAAAGATAGTATTAAAAAATTATCTTTCTATGGTAAAGTTTCTACAATTAAAGAGAATTTACATCGTATGAATAAAGAACAAAAATTATATCAAGAAGATTATGATAAATTACTTGGTAAATCAATTGGTCTTAAATTAACTGAATTACAAAAAGAATATGTTGAAAATGTTGATCGATTAAATGATAAACAAAGAGGACGTGGTAGATTATTAGAAGAACATAATAGTACATATCCAGTTGGAAATGATAGACATTTACCCCGTGGTTTAGTAGAAACAATTTATAAACTTCAATATGAAGCAAAAGAAGGTTTATATAAATCTTTAGAAGCAATTGATTTATATTTAATGTATTTTACTGAAAGTTTATCAGCACATCCAGAAGCTGTTATGGATCTAAATAAAATGTTAGAACAAACTGATATTATTGCAAAATGGTTTACTAAACAATCTGTTGATAATTTAATTAAATTATTTGAAAGTGATTCTGTTAAACCAGTTAATCCAATTACATCTGCCGACTATCCAGATTTAAATTTACCAAATATACTTGCTAATGAACCAATTGTTCAAAATAGAATTAAAGAAGCCTTTGAAGCTACTAAAAAATGTATTGATTCGATTTCTGTTTTAAAAAATATATTATCTATATTTATTCATTTAGGTGAAAAATATGGAAATACTAATTTAACTGATAAATTACATATATCACCTAATATGATTTATAAACATTTAGTAAAATATATTTGGGTAAGTGCTTTTACTATGGGATATGCAACTGGAGGTGGTGATAAAACAGTTGCTAATAAAGATACTGTTGCTAAAGGTTTATATGAACCAGAAAATGGTGATATAAATTCTTTCTTTGATGTATTATTTACTACTATTATTTTACCATTAGATATATATAAAGAAGTTGAAACTAAAATTGATATATTAAAATCAACTACAACTCCTAAAGAACAAGCAGTTGTTGATGAATTAAATAAAAGATTTAAAAAGGATATATTTATAATTGATGATCGTTATTTTATTTTAGCATTAAAAGCAATGGTTGGTAAAATATTTACTGTTGTTGATACTCATTCATTATTACATACACCTGATAATTTAGCAAATGTAATGAAAAATCCTGTTAGAATGATTATTGGTGCTAATTCTAATCCTGATATTATTTCAGATGCTATTGAATTATATATTCGTTTACCTTTATTAGTAGAATTTTATAAATCAATTTTTGAAGATGGTAATAAAAATTATAAAAATAATGAAGGTAAAGATGATGAAACTGAAATTATTGCATATATTCCAGAACTTGGTACTGTATGGAGTGGATTAATTCAATGTATATTTGATGAATCTAAATATATTAAAGATGGATTATATAGTATTAATAATATGAAAGATATTGTAAATGAAGTAAATAAAATTTATAGTAATTATAAATCAACTTCTAAAGATAAATTAGTAAGAACTATTGTATTAGACTTAATTGCAGAAATTAATAGAAGATATGGTATTTTAAAGAAAAAAGAAATTGCTGAATTTTATCAAGTTAAGAAAAAATATATTAAAAATGTAGTAGATTCTAAATTTGAAGATAATGTAAATTTTGATATTTTAAATGAAAATAATGAATATGAACGAGCAGGGCCAAGTAGTCAATATGTAGAAACCACTTTTAATAAATCTTCTGATGATTCTTTAGTATTTACTGATATTAAATTAGTCAGAAATTTTAGAAATAAAATTTATAATGCATTATTTAAAGATGATTCAACAACTCAAGATTTATCATCTAAATCATTTAATGAAAAAATTAAATATTATAAAAAACAAATTAATTCTACTGAATCTAAAGAACAAAAATTTGAATTAATAGCACAAGCAATTGATCAATCCAGTAATATTAATGCATATAATGTAGATGCATATTTATTATTTAACGAATTAGTTCTTGATCCAATTAATTCATTAGATAAAACTTATAATAAATACATAGAGATTTTACAAAAATTTATGAACTATAATAAAAATGTAGGTTTAACATTTAATCTAACAAATCCATTAGAAATAATTAAAAATATGTATCAATATTTTAATGATGCTGAACTTTGTAAAATTAAAATGATATCAAATACTAAATTTATTATTGATTATTCAAATTTACAAACTATTGTAGAATTATATATTGAAAATATTAAATATATGATATCAAAATTTAGAAATTTAATTTGTAAAGATTTAATAAAGACAAATGAAGAAAAATTATATCGATTAGAAAATAACTTTTTAAATATTCTTATTAAAGATGATAGCTCATCTGAAAATTTTGATGATATTGGTATGTCTTTTGAATTACTAAATCAAAAAATTACTGAAATAATGACAACTCAAAAAAATTATAATCTACAAGATTTATATCATCATATTATGATTGGATCAGATAAAGCTAAAATACTTGCATCTAGTATAGCAGTTCAACGTACACAAGCTATTTTAACTGATATAACTAAATATTATGATGCAACAACAAGAGCATGGGTATCACACCCAACTATTGAATTTTATGATTATTTAATTCCAAATGATAATATTAAAAATTATAAATCATTTGAAAAGAAATCCATTTTACAAAAATTTAATATGTTTATCTTCGCTTATTTAGATCAATTTTATAATTCTTCGACTAAAAAAGTATATAGCAAATTATTTGATGAATTTGCTAATAAAGCAATGAGTGCGACTATTTTTGAACAAGGTGGTATTCCAGATATGAGTTATGGAAATGTAACTTTACCTACTTTAGATTATCCTAAAATCTTAAACAATAGTGTATTAAGTTCAACTAATGTAACTATTTTACGAACATTATTAACAAGAACATTAAATATTCAACTTCCTGTTAAATATCATTTAGTTGATAATATTAATGAAGTTTCTTCTGTACAATTAGAAAAATATAGAGCTTACCTTCCATTATTTATTACATATTTTGAACATTTAATTCAAGAATGTGTTATTTATAAAAAATTATTAGATAATTCTGATTTAACAGTTAATAATTTATCATCTCCACCAATAGCATCTGGATTTTCTAATACTGAATTAAAAGATGATACTAATACTAAAATTAATTATACAACTAATTTATCTCAAGGAGCTAGTACAATTGCTGATTATAAATCAGATTTCCATGAAATTTTAAATAATGTTATTAATGGTTCTAGAGCAATAATTAATGATGCAACTAATGTCTTAAATGAATTAAATTTTGTTCCACAATTTGGTAATATTCGTGAGAATTTTATTAAAAACTTTTATAATAATAATTTACAATTACCATATATGCCAATTTCATTAGTTTCTAAAGTATTAGAACAACCAAAAAATATTAATATATTACCAATTCATTCAATTAATTCTAATTTAAATAAATATATTTATGGAACAAATTTTGTTTTACATAATTTAAATAAAGAAAAAGAAGAAGATATTAATAATTATTTATGGTTAAAGGAACAATTAAAAGTATATAATAACAGTTCTTTATCTACTAATTCTATTGATGCTAAAAAAGTAAATCAATTTTTAACTTTACATAAAAAATTAATTTTATCTAATTATTTAAATACTCATGTTAAATCTAATTTATATTATAATGATACAACTAATTTAACATCTGATTTAAATATAACTGAAGATATTAGTAATATTGAAAATCAATTAAATGATAATAAAAAACATGAACTTATTAAAAAATTTACAACTAAAATTTGTTCTACTTCTTTAGATTCATTTAATTTAGAAAGACAAAAAGCAATAATACTTAATGTAATTGATTTAAATGTAAATCCAATTAATATTCATGCTTTAATGAGAGAAGTTCCATTAGTAAATATTTATAATTATGCATTTACATTTGATAATATGATTAAAAATATGATTTCTAATGTAAATCCTGATGAATTATATGCGATGAATAATACATTAACAGAAACTTATAATGATAAATTAGTATGGTTAAGTTGTTTACTACAAGATCCATATTTTATTGATTATAAAAATAAAGGTACCATGACATCAAAAGATATTATTGATAATGCATTACAAATAGTTAATCAACCAACTAGTTTTAATAAAGATAATAATCTATATTTATCTAAACCAAAATATACTACTAATTTTATTACTAGTCTTACAGATGAAATAAATAAAAGTACTTCTAAGTTAAGTTCAAAATTAAAGGATAAAGAAGATTTTATATACAATAATAAATTCTTCCGTAATATACTATTTTTAGTTAATTTACAAAGAGTTATTAGATTAAAAGTTAAAAATGCAGTTTATAAAATTAATACTAATGTTGTTTCAGATACCAATATTTTAAATATGCGTATCACAGAATATCCAACTCAAGAAACTAAAATTGATGATAATGAATTTGAAATTACAGATTTATTCTAATTCATTTAATTTAATTTATTCTAAATATTACTTTATTTTTTTTGTATAGTTAGTCTTAATTTAAAATGTTCTTTAAAATTAAATGTTACATTATTGATGTAAAAAAAAATGAAATTGTTATTTCTATTAGTGATAAAGATGAATTAACTAGATTTCATAAAAATTTAATTAAATTATATAAAAATATAGATGATTTTGATTTTAGTAAAACAATATTTAATATTAAAATTAATAATTTTACAAAATTTGATATAAATTTTAATTATTCAACATTATATGATTTAAAAGGTATATCTATAACTATTAGTGGACAATCTAAATATTATTGTTTTTCTTATAATGATGAAATATTAGATGAAAATACAAATTTATTTAAAACTATAAAAAAAATAAAACGAGGTTATAATCTAATTGCTAATAAAATAACTAATAATTAATTTTACTAATAAAATAACTAATAATTAATTTTACTAATTATCTAATTGGTTAACTAAAAATTCATTTAATATATTTATATAAGTATTATTTAAATCATAACAATCATTTTCATTAAAATTATTATCATAGCATAAATTATTTTCAAATTCATTAAAAATATTATTATTTAATAAGTTATTTTCAAATTCATTAAAAATATTATTATTTAATAAATTATTTTCATTATTTAATAAGTTATTTTCAAATTCATTAAAAATATTATTATAGCATAAATTATTTTCATTTTCATTATTTAATAAGTTATTTTCAAATTCACTATTAACTATTTTATTTTCATTTTCATTAAAAATATTATTATTTAATAAGTTATTCTGTTTATAAAAATTAGGATTTGTATAATATTCTAATTTTAATTTAATAATTCTATTATTTTTAATATATATATTACTATAATGTTCTCCATTATTTTTAATATGTATTTGTAATATATGATTAGATATAGAATTAATTATATGAGATAGGTCATTACTTAGATAATATATATTATCTAATAATTTAGTATAATTATCTAAATTTTTTAATTCTATTTTTTTAATTTCTAAATTCCAAAAATGATCATCATAATATACAAATTCATTATCTAATAATTGTAAGATAAAATTTTTTTTATTCAAAATATTTAAATGTTTAATTGAATTATATGTTTTAATTTTATTATAAGTTTTATCAAATTTATTAATAAATACTAAATAATGAATTTTAAAATTATTATATTTAATATTTTTATTTTTATTTTTTTCATAATATAAATTATCAAAACTATTATTAAATATATTAGAATCTAAATGAATTATATTACGTTTAGTAATAGATTTAATTTTATGAACATGTTTAAAAATTAAATTTGGGAAATATATTTTTTGTTTATTGTAATAAATATAATTATGATTATTAGTACTATATGTAATTTTTAAGTTATTTAAATTAAGAATAAAACCTAAATTGTGTAAAATATTATTATTATCTAAATAAATATATTTTTTATATGAATTAGTAAAAATCATAATTTAGTATAATTTTATAATATTAAGTTTCAATTTTAAATTTTATAACTTATTCATAATATTCTATAGATTCAACATAATGATAAAATAATATATATGTATTAGCATCAGATTTAAAATTATCCTTTTGATAAGAATTATCATTTAATAAATATGGAATATATTGTTGGTCAGTATCATTTTTATATTCATAATTTTTTCTAATTGCTTTAGATACATAATGACCATAATTCATAGTTCCTGAATGATTAATTGTAGAAATTAATTTATATTTATACATATTATTTAAATTTTTATTAATAAATGTTAATTCAAGTGGATATTTATAATCTGATTTTTTATTATATTTATTTAGATTAATAATAATTATTGTTGGTATTAATTCTAATCTATTTAATTTAATACAATTTAATGTATTACACTCTTTACAATTATAATCAACTAAATCTGAATAATTATTTCTAATATATTTATTTATATTAGATAAATGTTGATCAATTTGATATCTTAAATAATTATTATTAATTTCATCAATATCTATTTCAAATTGAATAGAACTATCTTCCTTAATTCCTATTATTTTTTTACATTTTTTACAATAAATATCACATTTATATCTATGAGTAAATAATTCTATTATATATTTATCATTAATAATATCTAATAATAATACCAATAATTCACCTGAATCTTCTTGATTATAACCAAATTTTATATTTTTATTTTTTATTATATTTAAAAATTCATTAAATAAAACTAAATTTGTATTATCTAATAAAAAGTTAGAATAATCAGTTTGAGATATATATTTTTTTATTATATTTATATATAGTTTTATAAAAGTATTATGTATAAATTTTTTTTCATTATTTAATAAATATTCTGTTATACTAGTACAACTAAATAAAGATTGTAATAGTGAATTAAAATAACATATAATACTATTATTATATAATCCAAATGGATAAAGTAAAAAATTAGGTTTATATTCAATTAAAGACATTTAATTAATTATCTATTAAATATTATAAATATAATATAAATATATTATAATCATTAACATTATATTAAATTATTAATCTATATTTAAATTAATTATTAAAATGTCAGAAGCACGTATTGATTTAGAAACACCAAGAGATTATGGAACTGTTGAGAGTCCAAATAATACTATTAAACAAAATAATATATTTAAATCTTCTTTATTTGAATTTTTTGGAATGTATACATTTATTGTATTATCATTAGGTAATGTTGCTATTTATGCATTATACCCAATGGCTCAATTAAATTGGACAGGTATGTCTATTGCATGGGGATTAAATTTAATGTTTGGAATCTATATGGCTAGTTTTCAAGCACCTGCTCATTTAAATCCAGCTGTAAGTTTATGTATGTATTTATTTGAAAAAAATATTTCATTAAAAGAATTAGTATATTATACATTAGCTCAATTATTAGGTGCTTTTACCGCAGCTGCTACTGTTTATGGAATTTATTATAATAATTTAGGAGAAGCTGATTCATTTTCTGGAGTATTTACTACATATAAAAACCCATCAATTACAAATGTTAGTGCTTTCTTTACTGAATTTTTAGGAACCGCTTTATTAATTGGTGGTATTTTTATGTTAATTGATCATACTAAGACTAAAGATCATTTACCAATATATATTGGAGCATGGTTATCTACTTTAGTATTTTCATTTGGGTTTCAAACTGCATTTGCATGGAATCCAGCTAGAGATTTAGGTCCAAGAATTTTTGTAGCAATTGTTGGATATAACTCATTTACATATATGGATTATTATTGGTGGATTCCATTAGTAGCTACTTATACAGGTGGATTATTTGGAACTTTTGTATATAAATTTCTAATTAAAGCCCAATCTAATTAATTTAAATAAATTAAATGTTTTCTAATAAAACAGATTCTAAAATTTTAATTATTATTATATGTATAATATTATTTAGTTATTGTTTATATTCATGTATTAAAAATATAATAAAAAAATGTAAAAATTAAAAAAAAATATATATTTTTTAATTATATTTATATAGTTTATTAATATTAAAAAATGAATAATACAAATGAAAAAAATATTGAAATGATTACCGAAGATTCTATTAAAAATATATATTTATCTCCGGAATTAAAAAAAAATGACTCTAGTTTTTTAAATATAAATGATATAATCATTACTAGTAATGATTATATTAATAAAAAAAATATTAATAAAGAAATTAATAAAAATAAAAAAATAAATTATAAAAATATTATTACTATTTTAATAATATTAATAATATTTATAGTATTAATAGTCTTATATATTATTGAAAATAAAAAATATAATGAATGTCAATTAAAATATAATGAATATAAAAAACAATTAAAATAATTATTAAATTAAAGTAATTATTTTTTTTTTTATGAAATTTATATTTATAAATATATAACTTAAAATATTTTAAAAATAGCTATAATACAATATGACTTATTTAGATATATATAATATTAATGGAAGCGATGAACAAAATAAAAAATGGACTTTCTTTCCTAGCCTTTCTTTAATTGTACTTATAGTATTTATCTTATTGGTATTATATAAAGGTGGAGCTTTTGATAAAAAAGAAGAAAAAATAGTTGAACCAGTACAACCATCTGAACCAGTACAACCATCTGAACCAGTCCAACCATCCGAACCAGAACAATCTAGTAGTTTTACAAATATAGAACCATTTACTAATGATTTACCATATGAATTAGAAAATAAAACTATGAAATTATCTGAAGATGAAGATTATAATGATGTATTACAAAAAATGTCTTTAGATAATGATGTTATTAAACAACATAATCAATACGTTAATGATAGAAATAAATTAACTTCTACTGCATCTAATGTACCAGATCGTAGTGATACTCAAGATATTGTTACTAGATGGGGTTTAAGTAGAGTAAGTTATATTCCTATTGATTCATCAGCACGTGAAATTCCAAGCCAAGATCCAGAACAAGGTTCTAAACCAATTAAACTTAGCTGGAAATAAATTAAAAAAAATAAAATAAATCAATTAGTTAAATTCTAATTTATCAATTTTTTTAGGTTTTTGAATATAATCTGAATTAGAAAATAATTTTTTATATACATAGTTATAAATACTTTGTTGTAATAATTTATTTTTTTTAATTGATATTAAATTTATATAAGATTCATAAATTTTATTTAATATTTTGTTATCTAAATTTATGTAAATATCAGTTTTAATATTTTTTTCTAATACTTCATTAATTGAATTTTCTATAGATTCATCATTAATAATATTTTCAACTTCTTCATTTTTAATTGTAGAATTACATATATCATCTATTTCATTATTATCTCTAATATATGATATTAAATTAATTATATTCAAATTATCAATATTGAATAATTTATCTTGTAAATTATATTGATTTAATATTTTTAAAAGACTATCTAATTCTTTATTAAATTTATCTTGAAGTAAATATTGTTGTTTAATATAATAAGAATTATTATTATTATTATATATTATTAATAAACTTTGTTTTGTTAATTTTTGTTTACATCTATCCTTTAAAAATTTATAAGCAATTTGATCTAAATTTTCATATTTATTAATATAATAATCTATATTATCATTAATAATTTTATATATATTATTAGCATCTTCTACTTTACATTTTGAATTTAATAATATATTAAATTTTTTATCATAAAGATTATTTTTTTTTTCTTGATATTTATTATTAACTTTTTTATAAATATCTTTAAATATTTGTTTTCTATCAATAAATGTATTATTAAATTGATCAACTAATTTTAATATATATTTTTTACAATTATTAATTGTTTTATCGTCATCTATAGTTAATTCATTTGTAAATTCATCATAAACCTGATGTTCAAATTCAGTATCATATGAAATTAATCTAGCAAATTGTCCAGTAATTTGATTATCAAAATAATATTTTAAATCAATATCATAATTATATTTACGAACTATATCTAAATATTCCATTTTATCTGCTTTAGATAATTCTATTTGTCTACCTTTATAATCATATCTATAAGGATATCTTTTAACTATAACATAACTAAAACGTTCACCTGGTGTTGGAATCATTTTATTTTCTTCTTTCATTCTATCTGCAAAATTATTTAATGTTATATTTTTTTTTTCAGGTTTCCATACACCTGTTTGAATAAAATCTTCTAAATTCCATTTTTTACTAAATATTTCCTTAATTTTATCATTAACTAATTCTCTTAAGGTTTTTGTATTATTTAAATCCATTGATTTCCACATTAAATCCATACAAATAATTTTTAATAATTCCGAAACACCTCTTTTTTTAACTTCTAAACCACGAATAAATAAATCCTTTGGTTTAAAATTTGGTATTGTTTCATGCGGAATTCCAAAATATTTCTTTTTAGATAAAAATGCTAACGGATATAATACTTCTTCATAACTCATTTTTAAATAATGAGTTCCATTATTTTGATATAAATATTCATTAACTTTAACTTTTATATCTTCAATAGCCTTAAATGTAATTGTTACTAATTCTGTATTATATTCTTCTTTACTAATTTGATTAGTATAGTATTTTTTATCTGTTTCTTTATAATAACTTTCAGGACATGAAATAT
>JACCEB010688260.1_pt1 | contig 19242 bp, 18 predicted proteins | sample 7454761 | NCBI WGS metagenome assembly JACCEB01 (sample SAMN15323454, study PRJNA562643) | freshwater metagenome | isolation source: river surface water | place: USA:Blue River Watershed | collected 2017-08-18 | reverse complement strand
AGTAGATTTAGACCATTTATTCAACACATTAATACTTATATAAAGACTCATTTGGTTGAATAACAGATAATAAATTAATTTTTATAAAATATCATACGTAAAAAAAAAAAGAAAAAAATGAATATAAAGTAAATAAACTATAAAATATATGATTTATTAATTAAAAAAAAAACTGTAAAAAATATTAAAAATGAATTTAAATGAAAATTATACAAGATATCATTTTGATTATTTATATAATATGTGTTGTTGTCCTCAATTTAGTCATAAATTTTTTTATTATTGGAAATTATATCAAATAAAAATAAATGAAAAAATATATGATGATTTTTATATAAAACCTAATGAAATATCTATTATTGAAAATATAATGAATATGGATGAAATTATGGAAAATATGATTAATTTAATGTTAAAAAAAAGTATTGAATACGATAAATTTACTGATTTATTTAAAAATTTTAAAAAACTATCGACATATAACAATATATTATATTCTGATCATTATATACTTAAAATATATAAATTCAAAATAGGAAGTTATCCATATTTATTTGAGAAAGATTTAATTAATTGTATAGATGTACATAATGAAGGTTTTATACAATATTTATTATTTTTAAATACACCAAAAAAAATATGTAAAAAATGCATACCATTTATATCATATGTAATATATTCAGTTGATAATAGTAAAAATGATTTATATACAGGAATTTATATGCAAAAAATAGAAGGTATGGAATTTTCAAGAATTTTAATACAAAACAATCCAAAAAGGATAGTAAAAATAATATTGAAAATTATAGATATTATAGAATATTATCAAAAAAAATTAAATTTTTTACATAATGATTTAAAACCAAATAATATTATTGTAGATAAAGATGATAATATTTATTTAATTGATTTTGGATTGTCATATATTTATTATATGGATAATCATATTTATCCAACATGTTTGGATGGATTATGTTTAGATAAAAATTTAAATGAAAAAAAAGATTATGAATTCAATTTTTATGAATATGTTAATTTTGAATATAGACATCAAAGTGACATAATATATTTATTAATGCATATGTTATATTATTTAAAAGATGATAATCCTTTATATGAATGGATAATAAATATATTTTTAAAATATAATAATATCAATATATATGAATACATAAAAAATTCGGAATTAAAATATTTTGAATTTGTATTATCAAAAGATAAAAAAATTTTTGAATATCATTTTCCTTCAATTAATTCAGATATATTCTATTCTAATTTTGAATTTAGTATTGTTAAACATGAATTAAATTATTTATTGAAAAAAATTGAAAGAATTGAAAATAATAATCAAAATCAACAAAATCAACAAAATCAACAAAATAATAACAACAGCGAAAATCATATTGAAAATCGAAATGAAGAAATATTAAATAATGAATCTATGTTCTTTAATAAAAAAAATATAGAATTTTTTAATACACTTTTTGGTATTATATAAGTTTTTTTTGATAAATTATTTTTTTATTATAATATAATAATATCTAAAACATGGATTTTATATATCCTGTACAAATTATAAATAAAAATAGTGGATTATGTAATCAAATTCAATCTTTATTAGGAGGACTTACTTATGCATTAAATAATAATATTCAAATATTATTCATCGAAAAATTTTTATGTGATTATAATAATGAAAATTCAAAAACTTCATTTAGTGAGATATTTGATATAAAAAAAATGAATGAAGGTCTTAATAAAGAATATGGTATTTATATTTTTGATTCGAATAAAATTAATTTAAGAGTTTTATCAATAATAATTAATGAAAAAGAAGTTTTATATAAATACAAAAATGATTTTATAAAAGATAGTTTATTTTGTATATCAAAAAATTATTTATTTAATGAATATATCAATGATACACATAATATATGTATTAAAATACAAATTAATGAACAAAAATTTGATTTATTTACAAATATAAAAAATGGAAAAATTGAAAAAGAAATTTGTATAGAATTAAATTATGACAAAATTAAATTTTATGAGGGTGATATATGGACTACAACAAATCATAATAATTTTTTAAATTTTATTAATCATATACATTTTAAACAAGAATTTTATGAAAAGATAAACATATGGTTAACAAATAATCAATTAAATAATAATATATTTAATACTATTCATTTAAGAGTTGAAGATGATGCAATAAATCATTGGTCTGTAAGTAATAATATGAAACCAGAAGTCTTTAAAAAAGAATTAATAAAAAAAAATATTTATTTAATAAAAAAGTATTTTAATAAAGATATACCAATTGTTATTTTAAGTTATGATACTAATAATGAAGTAATTGATTATTTAGTAAATAATAATTATAAAATATTATATAGAAATAAAAAAAAAGAAGAAGGACGAGAAATAAATGCAATATATGATTTAATTTTAGGTAAAAAAACGAGTGGTATATATATAGGACCTATTAGTTCATCATTTACACAAATAATATTTTTTAGTAATATTAATAATAAAGATAAAAATGATTTTGTATTCTATTTTATCAATAAAATAGATGAAGATGAAATTATTAGATAAAAAATAAAAATTTAAAAAAATATAAATATATAATAATAGAATAAATAAATATAAAAATATAAAAATATAAAATTATAAAGAATGAGTGAAAATTCAGAAAAAATCAAACAAAATACTTTTAATGAAGAAGAATTAAAAAATATTGAAAACAAACTTAACAATGTATTCAATAATTTGTGTTCAGAAGAATACAAAAAAAATGATAGTAGTATAATTGTTAATGATTTAAATAATTTATTATTATTATATCAAAAAATGAAACATGAATTAAGTTAAAATAAAATAAGCTAAATTTTTGAGTAAAAAATAATAATTATGTTTTTTTGAAAAATGTATATAATTTTCTAAATATTGAACTCTTAAAAATTTGAATAATTCTTTATATTCTTTAATATTGTTTTTTATAATATTAAAATCTCCAAAATATTGATATTTTATATAATCAACCTTTGGTAATTTATATTGAATAATTGATTCATTATTATCATAAGTATAAATATATGATATTTGTAAATCATTATAATAATTAAAATATGGATGTTGAAATGTTATATGTTTAATAGTAAGATAAATATAAAAATATAAATCTTGGAAAATATGTATTTTATTATTTTTTGAATAATCTGAAATAAAGTTAATCCAATCTAAATTAGAACTATGTTCAAAACTAAATTCAATAGATAAATCAAAAATTCTTAATAGTTTATTTTTAATGTAAAATTGTTTATTATATAAACCAGAAAAATAATTATTAATAACATCTCGATAAACATTTTTTTGAGTTATTTTTTTATTTATATATAAATCTTTTAGTAAATTTAAAATTTTATTATCTACATAAATATTATTAATTATATTTTTATCTATATTTTCTAAATAAACATCATCTTCTAAAATAAATAAAAGTTCAAAATTTTTTAATATTTTTTTTATCATCGATATATTAAAAATTCTATTTTTTTTAATATATTCAAAATTTTTATTAAAATTATTTATTTGAAATTCATTAATATTTGAATATAAAAATTTATCAAAATCATAAAGATTTATTTGAATATCATTTTCATAATTAAATTGGAATTGATAATTAAAAATATAAAATATGTTATTAAATATATCACAGAATTCTTCTATATTCGATAAAGAAGGAGGTATTCTTTTATATAATTTACAAAGATCATAGAATTCATATAAATTTTTATTTAATATATTTTCAATAAATTCTTTAGATGGATAAAAAAAAGAATTATATTTTAATAAGGACTCAAATAAATAAAATAACTCTTCCTTTTCATTTGGTTTAAAACTATTTTCAAAATGAATAAAAAAATTTTCGATATTTAAATTGTCAGAAAAAGACAATATTTGATATAAAATATCATTTGAATATTTAAAATAGAATTTTTTGTTATTTTTTTTATATAATTTTGATATATTCATGAATAATTTAATATATTTACTATTCATATTAATTTTAAGTATATTTTTGAACGTAAATATATAAAAAAATAAACGTAAAAAAAATAAAAAATGAAAACAAAATAATAAAATTATTATTAATCTTAAATATATCTTAAAATTTTATCTCATAACATGAGCGAAGATATTTTAACGGAATTAGAAAATCAATTAAAAGAAATTGAAGAAAATGATAATGAATTGAATTCTACTAATGAAAATATAGTTATTAGAGAAAAAACATTAGGAATTTTATATGGTTTTTTTCCTAATATGAAATATGAAAAATTTACAAAAGATGGACATGTTTTTATTAATTTTTATTTTCAAGAATGGATATATTCACATACTAGTTTAATTTTTTATTTTTGTGAAAAAGATAATAATGATTCTTTTATTCATGATAATAATAAAGGTAAAATATTAAGTATGCTTGTATCTGATTTACCTAATATAACTCCAAAATATAGAACAGTATGTGATTATGAGGATTCTTATTTAAAAAAGAAAGAAGAAATCAAAGAATATGTTGAAAGATCTATTGATTTTGTTGAAAGATATTCTTATATGTTAAAAATTAAAGATAAAATTAATGAGAAATATTCTGATAAGGGTAATTTTCATTGTTGTTTTGATTATGATAATAATCCAGCAGGTAATTTTTTCTTTTTTGGTTATATCCCTAATATTGGAAATTTTCATTTTAATATGACTCATGAAAAAATTATTATTTTTGCTATTCAAAAAGGTATGTCAAAAAAATTATTTAATATTAATGCTAAAAAAGAAGATAAACCAAAATGGAAAGATTTAAAACATTTAGAAATAACACCATTTATTCGTATTAAATCTAATTTAAATGAATCATTCAATACAGTTTATGAAAAAATTGAAGAATCTATTCGTCATGCTTTAACAATTAATTCTTAATAAAATAATTATATTATTATTTAATAATTAAAAATTATTATTTTTGAATTTACGATATTCTTTTATAAAATCAATATAAGTTTTTTTACAACATTCTAGTTCTTTTATATTTTTGTTTTCTAAAATAACTTTGAAATCATATTCATCATATTTTACCTCATTTAATTCTTTATTATAATCAAAACCATTGTGAATTAAACATTTTAGATGTTGTTTATATAATATATTTATTTTTATTATATCTTCTTTTTGTTTTATTCTTTGATTTATATTTTCATTTATATTTTTTATCATAATATATGATAATGGGAAAATTGTTATCCAATAATTAATCATTTATTCTTTTTTATTAAGTTTTATTAAGTTTTATTAAGTTTTATTATGTTTTATAAAATTATATTTATATTTTTTTTAAGTCACAATTTGGATTTAAAATAATTATTATAAATATTATTGAATTTAATGTATTTAAAGAAATTTTAATATTTTTTAAGTATATTAATAACTTAAATTTAAAAAATAGAAAATAAAAAATGAGTTTAATAATAAAAAATATAAGTTATGTGACTATTTGTATATGGTCAACATATGCATTAATAACTAATGATATTCATCCAAAATTATTTGATATAATATCATTATATACTTTTTTAGATACTATTTTATATAAAAACAAAATGGATATAATTTTGCATCATATATTTTTGATGACATTAACATTTTTTCATTATTCATATGACAATATAATAGATCAAGTATTTTATCATGATATGAAAAAATTATGTTTAAGTATGGAAATAAGTAGTGTATTTTTAGGATTAATGCCTTTTGTAAAAAAATATAAAAAACTAGAAGTATTGAATATAATATTATTCATGATATCATTTTTTTATTGTAGAATATATAATTATTCAATAAATTTTGTTTTTAATTGGAAAAAACATGAATATATGTTAGATTTTTATGGTACAATAAGTAAAAGTGGATATTATATTTTTTATTTTATATTTATGGGATTTTATCTATTAAATTTATTTTGGTTTATATTTATTGTTAAAAAAACTTATAAAAAAATACATAAAATAAAAGATGAATAATAGGTTCAAAATGAATATAAAAGATATAAAAAAAAAATAAGATAAATAAAAAATAATGAGATTAGATTTACAAATATATAAACCTATAACAGGATTATTTAATCAAATATGTTCATTAATATATGGTATAATGATAGCTAAACAACAAAAAAAGAAAATAGTGATAGTAAATAATTTTATGAGGGAGATAAGAAAACCTAATATGATAGTACCTATATCAAAAGTTATAAATTTGGAGGAAACAAATAAAAATTTAAAAGAGAATTTTGATATTATATTATTAGATGCAAATAATATACAATTAAAAATAGATAAAGTTGAATATATTGATATAGAAAAAAATATTAATGTTGATATAACTGAACATATAAAACAAAATTTTAAAAAGGGTAACAGAATATTTATAGGAAAAAATACAAATTTTCATAAATTGATGAATAGAAAAGATATAAGTATAAATCAAAAAATAGTTATAAATTTAAATATTAATAAATATAAATTTACGAGAGAATTTTTAATAAATCAAGGATATAATAAAATGGATATTATAATTGATTATAGTAATTTTAATTTTGTTTTTATGTTTGAATTCCCAAATAAAAATACAGAAAACTTTTATAAAAAGTGTTTTAATTGTTTTGTATTTTATGATCGATATTTTGTAAATATTGAAAAATTAATAGAACATAAATATGAGAAGATTAATTTATGTCATTTAAGAATTGAAAATGATGCATTAGAACATTGGTCAAAAATGAATAATCTTTCAATAAATGATTTTAAATTAAAAATAGAAAATACATATATACATTTTATAAAAAAATATTTTGGTAAAAATCATTTAAATATAATACTAAGTTATTCAGTTCAAAATAAAGTAATACAATTTTTAAAAAATAATAATTATGATTTTTTTGTACTTAAAAAAAATTTGGAAGAAGGAAGAGAGATTAATGCATTAAAAGATTTTTTATTGGGAAAATATTGTAATAATGTTTTTATAGGTGCACATGGTTCAAGTTTTTCTTGGGGATTAAATATAGTAACAAATCCCAATACAAAGGTATTTATTAATTTAAATAATATAAATCATACAAAAGAAATGAATCATTTAAAAGAAAATATAGAAAAACTTGAATCATCTTTATTAACTACAAAAGAAGACGAAAAACTTGAATCATCAAAAGAAGAGAATTCAGAATATGTAGAAGAAGGTTTACACAATAATAATATAAACAATAATAATAATGATAGTGATATAATAATAAATAATGATAATGGAATAATGATAAATAATGATATAATAAATAAAGATAATAATGAAGTCATAGGTTCAATTTATTTAGAAAATGATAATATATCATCTTCTAAATTGAAAATAAATATTGAAGAAGAATTAAAAAAAAACAAAAAAACGGAACCAATCATAAAACCGAATATACAAAAACAAAATGTACCAAAAATAAAAACAAAATTAAACAAAAAAATAAAATTAAAATTAAAACAATTAAGTATAAATAATGGTAAACCATGTACAAAATGTATGAAAAAATTAATGATTCGAAAAAATAAATAAAATTTGAATTTTTTTAAGTAAAATATAATTAATATTTATATATAATTATAATAGAAAAACATGGACGTAAATAATAATAATGTTTTAAATTCAATTGTAAAAAATCATTATCCAACATTTACAGAAACAGAATCGACGTGTCAATTCTCAAGGTCGCCTCTTAGGGTACTTACAGATTTAGAAAAATTAGAAAATGGATACATAAATAAAAATGAATTAGCACAGCCCTTAGAAGATTTACAGAAAGAAGAAGAATCAAAATATACGAATGAAAATGATTCTATTAAATTAATAAATAATAATAATATTACAAAAAATATAATTTGTATTAATTCAAAAAAAATATGTTTTACGATTATATTTTTATCTTTATCTTTTATGATAATTATTATATTATCTTTGTTTTATTAATTTTTTAAATTGATAAAATCTTATTAACGTAAATAAATATAAATTATAAATTATAAAAAAAGTGAATAAAATAATAATAATAAATAAATAAATAATATATTAATTAGAATAGGTTTTTTAAAACCATATTTTTTTTAATAAAAATCATTTAAATATATGATTATTTAAATGAGATTTAAGAATATCGATAAGATCAAAAAAGATTTTTCGAACTATGTTAATCACATAGATTCAGATAACAATAATATTTTAATGTATTTGATAGAAAATAATAATTCTAAAAAATATATGAATAATATAAATGATGTTATAGAAGAAAATAAAAACAATCACAACTTTTTCCAACAAATCAATAATAAAAATGAAAATGTTTTTTTAATAGCATGTAGATATAATTATGAAGATATTGCAATTAAAATATTAAAAATATCAAATAATAATTTAAATTTAATTAATACTTATGGAAATACATCACTTATGTATATATTAAAATTTGGAATGAACAATTTATATAAAATATTTATGGATAATAATTATATCAATCAATTTGATTTGGGATATATAAATAATAAAGATAAATATTCTAGTTATCTTTATTATTCAATAATGAATAAAAATACAATAATGTTAAAAAAAATATTAATGTCATTAAATAATAGTGATTTATATAAAAATATTAAAATTATTAAAGATTATTATGAATGTATTCATACTAATTGTATAGAAGAAAAAAAATCATATTTAAATATTCTACAAAAATTAAATATTTTATATGAAAGAAACAGAATGAATCAAATCATTCATATATATGATAATAAAATTAATTTACCAAATAGTTTATATCAAATATTATATGAATATACATTTGCTATAGCATAAAAAATTATAAAATAATATAAAAATTATGTTTAAAAAAAGATAATTTTATAAATAAAAATATAGAAATGATAATAATTAGTAAAATATTAAATGAATTAAAAAACAAAAATCAAAGAGAAAATAGATTTTTACAAATAGAAAGTGATTTAAAAAAAAATTTAAATCCACTTAATTTATTTATAGATAATGAAGAAATCATAAACAAAAATAATATAGATAATAATATTAATAATAATAAAATAGAAAATAAAAAGATAATTAATAAAGTTGAATTAGCGCAGCGCTTAGAAGAAAATCATATATTAATAGAAAAAGATTCATATTATAGAATAAAGACAAATGATGAATTAAAAAAAAGTTTAAAAGAATTTAATTTTGAAGATCTATTTTTAGATAATAATAATTTTAGGGAAATATTATTGATTTATTTTCAAATATTAGATAATAATTTTGAATTATTTGAAGATGAATTTTTTAAATCAAATGATAAAAATTCTATATCAAATATACCTAAAATTAAAGATTATATAAATTTAATTAATGAAAATAAAAGGAATATAAATAAAATATTAAAAAATAAATTATCAGAAAGTAGCAAAAAATATATTATAAAGAAAAATGAAGGTTCATATGGTAAAATATACCAAAATAATTATAATAAAACTATAATTATTAAAAATTTTGATTTAGAAAAAACAGATTTAGTTGATGTTTATTTAGAATATTTTATTCAATATATTATTTATCATTTTAGTAATGATAATTTTAAAGAACATATATCTCAACCTTTTGATTTAAAAATAACTCCTGATTTTAAATCAGCTAGAATTTTTATGAAAAAAATAGATGGTATAACTTTTCATTCATTTATTAATAAAAATATTGTAAACTATGAAAAGAATAATGAAAAAAATATTATTATTAAATTTATTAAAATACTAATTAATATATGTAATTTATTTATATTTTTACAAAATAGATTTGGATTTGTTCATTTTGATTTACATTTAGCAAATATTATGTTAGATAATGAAGATTTTGAAAAGATTTTTTTAGTTGATTATGGTTTTTCATCTATTAATTTTAAATATAATGAAAAAAAAGATAAAATATTTATAGTATCAAAACCAAAACATCTTATATTTAGTAAAATAAATAATGAAAATAGATATAAATTAAAATTTAAATATAAAACCATTGATATGTTAAATATGTTTTTAAGATTAAGTACCTTAATATTTAATAAAATGAATGATTCTACTAATATAAAGGGATTTGGTAAAAAAAATATATTAATATCAAAAATCTATAATATTTTGAATTATATATTTTCTTTTCAAGATATTGAAGATATTAAAAATATAGTTGATTTTTTTAAAAATAAAACTTTATATGAATATTTACGTAATGAATTAAAAGATAATATTAATATAAGTTATCGATATTCAACTAATTATTATTTTTTAAAAAAAGATTTAAAACCAAAATTATCGAATGACGAATATAAAAGAATAAATATTGTTATAGATAGATTTAATCCTATTCATTTAAAAAAAATATTATCTTTTTGTATTGAAAATATTAACATATTTTTATTAACGTAAATAAATTTTATTAAAAAAATAAATAAAAAACTGAAATTTAGTGTTTCAATAAAATTTATTTATACTATCTTATTAATAAACTAACGTAAATCCTATCTCTATAAAGATATAGATATAAATAAATAGAAAGACAAAATGAGTTTTGAATTAATAAGTAAGGATTTGAATCCAATTGATATGAGTTCCCAAAAAAATGCATATTTTATGAGTGATATTGTTATATATCATTATTATATTAATTATATCATTCTATCAACTATTGAAACAAATATAATATGTTTTAGAAATTATGATAAAAATATAATTATTAAGACAACAATGAAAATATTATCATTGATGTTTAAAAAGAACTTTGTTTTTTTAAGTAAAATGAATTTAAGTAATAAAGAGATTTTATTAAATTATTTAATAGATTTTCAATCAAAGATTCAAACAAATAAAAGAATTGAGGAAAGTGAATTTTATGATTTTTTATTTAGTATATCATCTTATGTAAATGATAACTATAGAAACGAAATATTGTTATTCGAATATTTAATGGATATATATAATACAAATAAATATTCGACAAATGAAGAATTAAATCATATTGATCTTCATTTATATTATTTAATAGATTTAATAAAAACATCAAAAGAAAATTTAGATTATTTAATTGAAAATGAAATTACAGATAGAATAATTAATGGTGGAAATTATATTATAGATGTTTTTGGATTATCAAAAAAGTATTATTTTGAAATTTTAAATTTTGGAAACATTGATAAAATAGAAAACAAAGAGGATATTGATGATATAATAGAGTTATATACAATTCAAGATGAATTATATAGAAATTTTGGTTGTAGAATTGAAGACTTTAAAAAAAATAAAATACCTTATATGAAAATATATGAAAGTTTAAATTATTTGTATGACAACTTAGAAAGAATAGATATAATCAATTTTAAAGATGAAAAAATAAAAAAAATATATGATCACATGAAAATAATTCAATTATATGTAAAAACTTATTCTACAAATTATGAAGTGACTCAAATTTACAATCAATTGATTAAGATTTTTAATCAAATATTATCTTTAAAAAGAATTGATAACAATATGTACTTTTTAACAAAGATTCGCATTAAAACAGTAAAAACAATAATTGAAAATACACATTTTCATTTTTAACTTTTATTTATAATTATTTTTTTATTTTTTTATTCATTATAATTATCATCAAATTCTATATCATCATTATCATCATTATCATTATTATCATTATTATCATTGTCCTTATCTAAGTGCTGTGCTAAATCATTATTATCTAATAAATCTTTTTCTTTAATAACTAATTCTTCCAAATCGATATTTTCATGATTGTTATTATCTTCAAGATTTTGTATTATATTTTCATTTTCATCAAAATAAATACTTAACGATTCTTGATTCGAAGAATTATTATTATTAAAAGTAGAATTTTTAAGATTTTGAAAAAGAAGTGGACATATAATAAGTTCGGGTTTAAGATTAAAATTAATAGTAAAATTTGGTGATTTTCTAAAATGTTTTAATAATTCTCTTTTTACCGATTTATTAATTTTAAAGTTATTAAAAACTCTTAATTGACCAAACTTTTCAAGTAGATATTGAACTCTTAAAACATAAAGATCTAATATTTTTTTATTATTAATTTTATATTTTAAAGTATTTAATAAATAGTCATTATTGATAGATGAAGTTAAATTAAGATTAATATCTGTATTTTTTATTTTAGGATTTTTATTTAATATCTCACCAAAATAAACTAAAAATCTTTTCGGCATTTGTTTAAATAATATTTTGTTATTAAAAAAAGAATGTATAGATCTATCAAGAACTAACGATAATGATTGAGCTAATTGTTTATAAAAACAATCTAATAAATCTCTATAACAAAAATGAATTAAAAACATTTTTTTATCCATATTTTCTTGATTTGATTGATTATTATTTAATATTTTGTTAAATTTAATAGATTTAAATAATTTAATACTGTCTCTAAATATTTTATGAATAATATAATTATGTGGAGTTCGAGTAGCTGAGAAGTTTATAAATTTAGTTTTTGTCATTGATTTATGTTCTGTTAAAAAATACTTTGGTGATTTTTTATCATATAATATATCATTTAACGAATTATTTTGATGATTTAATGAAGGAGCCATTAACCAATGGAAACGAAAGTAGTTAAAATCTTTAAAGGTATTTAAAAATTGTTGAATATTCATACCACCTAAATATAAAAACTCATCTGAATCAATATTAAGAACATATTCTTCTTTAATATTAAATTTAATGATTTTAAAAACATCATTTGGATATATTTTATTTTTATTCACTTTAATAATCTTGATTTTTTCTTTAGGATAATAAGTTAAAACACTCTCTAAATTTTCTTCAAAATAATCATCACAATAATATAAATAAAAATAATCAAAACCTAATTTATCATGATATTCTAACCATTGTGAATAATATGGTAAATCAATCGTCATAAAACGAGAAATAATAGCAGTTGTAGTTTTTGTTTTTATTTGTTGATTTACAAGTTTATGTGATTTATTTTTATTTTTGTTCTTCATTTTTATTTATTATATTTATTAAAATAAGTGAATATAAAAAAAAAAATATAAAAACATAAATATTTTTTTTTTATAAAAAAATATTTTATTATAAAAATGTATAATTATATATTAGATTAATATTTATGAATAATATAATTAAAAATAAATTTCATATAGTTCCTACATCATCAAATGAGAAAGAAAAAATATTATTAAATTTTCAAAATAATAATGATGTAATAACAAAACAAACTGAATCTTTTCCATATGGTTTTAGAAGAATAAGTTTTAATAAATTATTTGGAATAAATTTAGAAAGAAGACAAATAGAAATTGTTAAATCTTCTCCATTTTCAAAAATAATTTATAATTTTTTAGATAAAGTTGTAAAAAAAAAAGAAGGTAGAGAAGAAAATTTAAGTATTTATAATAAATTATTTATTTATCAAAATATTTTTTATTTTTTTATTATGTTTGGAGAATATATCGAGAATGCAAAAAATGTATTGGATAGAGAAAAAATATATTTAATTCCAATAAGTAATATATTATCAAATAAAAATTTAAATAATTTAAATAGAAGTACTAATATTGAATCAAGAGGATCAACCGGATTAGTAAAGACAAATAATAAAAATCCATTATTTATTAATAAATATATACATTTAAAAATTAAAAATAATAATAAAGAAAAGAATATAAATATGAATATTTTAAGAAATTATATGACAAATGTTTTAGTACCTATAGAAAAAGGAAGAGATTATGATAGAAGATATAAAAGATTTTTATATGAAAGAATAGAAAATTATGTACCCGGAAATATATTAATTGAATCTTTAATACAAGAAATATGTTATAATATAAAACCAAATTTTATTCCAAAAATTGATAAATTAGTTTATCATAAAAAAATTTGTAAATTAAAAATGGAAAAAATTGATGGTTTTGAATTTTCAAAATTTTTATCAATAAAAAATAATAATAGTATTTCTTCTAAAACAAAATCATTTTTACAAAATAATATTTCATTTATATTTTTTAAGATTTTTGAAAATTTAAAAGATTTACAAGATAGAATAAATTTTGTACATTTTGATTTACATTTTAATAATATAATGATAAGTAAAAATAATTTTAATTCTGAAACAGAAGAATTTTTATTTCCTGATAATTTAATAAAATTAATAGATTATGGTACCTCATCATTGGTCGTACCTTTAATCAATAAAGATACACAAAAAATAGAAATGAAATATGTAAAAATTTATAAAGATTCTAACAAATTTTATTGGTTAGAAAAAATAATAAATCCATATATTAACCCATATTTAATGAAAATTACAGATGCTGTTAAATTTTTTACATATATTTTGTATGGAAATAAAAATAAATTTAGACAAGAAAATAATTTAAGAAGTTATTCTGTTTCTCCAGAAATAGCAAATTTAATAATAAGAAGATTAGGTATAGATGGTACAGTTGATGATTTCAAAACAAGAATAAACAAACTTTTACCCTTTTATACAAATTATTTAAGAAGATATCATAGAATAGAACCTTTACAAATTCATAATGGTCAAAGAGTAAATATTTACTTTTATGAGTTAATTTATAATTATATAAATTATAATTATATTTTAAGAAATTATGCTTTTTTTAATATTGGTACTATTTTAAATCAAAAAAAATTTAATAATATTGTTTTAAACGAACAAAATTTTATACAACCTCCATTAAATTCAACTTCAATTGATCCGTATGGTATTCGATTTACTTGTGATAATATAATGAGAGTATTTAGTTTACCTGATAACATATAAATAAATTAAATAATTTAAATATATAATTTAAATATATTATTTACAAAATAAATCTTTTTTTTTTAATTTATATTTTTATTAGAATAAAAATCATTTAATGTTTTTTCAAAGACCTTAACAATATCATTTTCATTATAAAAAACTTCTGCATTTTCTAAATTATATATCTTTTGTAAATCATCATCTATAATACATTTTAAATTATAAGCTTTTGCATAATTAATTGTAGATGTTAATTTATTAATATAATATTGTTTATGTGTTTTTTTTAATATTAATGGTAAAATAGAATAAACATCTAAAAATTCTTTATGATAATCAATAAAATTAAGATTATTTTTTAAAATAATTTTGTCACTAAATTTTTTAAGTTGAATAGGTATTTGACCTCTTCCAATGAGTTTAATACGAAAATCATAATTATATTTATTTTCTAATATTTTTATTAATAAATTATAATTTCGTCGATGAGCATCAATATTTCCTTGAATTGCATATATTGGTAAATCAGAATTAAAAGGTGAATTTTGATTTTGAAAAGGAAGTTTATCTAAATAGATATAGTTTGATGTTTTACAAAGAGGTGTTAAAAAGAATATATTTTTTTGTTTTGGTATTCCAGTTTCATGACAAATATAAAAGTATTTATTTTTATTTTTATTTTTAATAATTTTAAAATCGCGAGGATAAATAGTACAATTAATAATATAATTATAAAATTTATGAGGTGTTAAATGATTTAAATAAAATATTTTAGTGATAAGTTGAGGATATTTATTTTTGATATAAGATTCAAAAGATGGATTAGGTACAATTTTTAGATGAATGTTTTTAATATTTTCAATACTAAAATTTTGAATAGATAATATTTTATCTATATATTGTATAATTGATTCAATAGTCTCATAATGAAATTTAAACTTATTTAAAATAAGGATATTCATTTTTTGATATAAAAAGATATTTTATTTTACAAATTTAAATTAATTCTTTTTAATTCTTTGTTTTTTCTTTTTTCATTTTTATATTTTCATATTTTAATTTTATATTATTAGCAGGTATTTAATGATATATTATATTTTTATAAAAATACTTGCTAATAATTTCGCAAATATCCGGGATTTTTATCTTGATTTTTTATCATAATTTTTATTGTATAATTATTATTGATAATATTAATTTGCATATATATAATTATTTTTATGCTTAAATTATTTATCAAAAAAATATATTTACAATTCTATATTTAATGATAGATTGGTTTAAGATAAATTAAAATACGGATAACAATATATTTTTCAGATATTATTTAAGCGCTAAATATTGTTATATAACTAAATAAGTTTATCACAAAATATTATATATAGTAAACCGCGCGGATGTCCTGAAAATGCAGATTTTCTCGTTAGAAAATCTGATCATTATTTTAAGTTCAATTATTTATAAAATTAATTTTTATAATAAAAAAATAAAATAAAAAAAAATAAAATTAAATTATATTTAACTTTTTAGGTATAGAATATCTCATATTTTTATATTTTTCATATATTCTTTTTAGTTCTTTTGTATATTTATCTCTATATTCATTAATTATCTCTTCTGTTATTTCTAAGCGTTGATCTAATTCATTTAAATCTGGTGGATATACTGGATTCCCTATAACTGTTAAATATTCTGGTTTTTTTCTAAATATTTGTATTATTTTACAAAATTCTTGATATAATCCTTTAAATGTTGGTAAAACAAATGGATGTTTTAATACATAAAAATTTGTTTCTATTAATTCTGATACATAACTTTGATTATCTCCAAATGTAAATGTTGGTACAATTGGAGTTTTATTTTTTATACTCATCTCAAATATACCTTTTCTCTCCTTTAAATATATTATATCCATATTTTCCTGTATTGTAAACATTTCTGATCTTCCACCTAACCATATACCTATTGAATTATCTTTATCTAATTCATTTTGAATATTATTTTTACTACAAGCTTGAACTTCCATAAAATCTAAAAAATGAGATACGAATGGAAAATATACTAATAATTCATGACATACTACTTTTATTTTACCTTTTAAATTCTTTTTATTATTTATAATATTTGTAAATTCATTTGACATTATACTTAATCCACTACCTAATGGTATATAATGATGAGGATTCCATACAAAAATATATTTTGAATCTTTTTCCAATTCTTTTTCATTATCAAATATAACTTTTCCAGAAAAATATTCATATAAAGATGATAATAATGTTTTAATAAATGTACCTGTTTTTTCAATTAATAATGGTGATTTCATAATAATTAAAATAATAGTAAATAATATGTATTTGTTATAAGCTTTTCTAAAATATACTAAATATAATATGATAAATAAAAGTAAAAAAAATATTATATTTAAAAATATAAATGCTATCAAACCTGATAATAAATTTAAAGATTTTGAAGGTATTAATTTTTCATTTGTATGATAATCATTTTTCAATAAATAATTATTTATATTTATATCTTCTTCATAACTTATTTTTTTAATGTTCTCATTCTTATGTATCATATATAAGGATTCATGATACTCTTTCAAATATTTTTTTAATGGATTATATGAATTTGTTAAATTTTCTATATTTAAATTATTTGTAAATGTTATATCATATAAACTTATCTTACCAACATTATTAAACACAAATTCATCTTTTTCTATTATTATTCTATTGTTATATATCAATATAAATAAATCATATAAAGATTCGAGATCATCTAAATAAAGATATTCAAATTCTTGATTATATTTTTTGTTTAGATAAACTTCTTTGATATAATTAAAATATTGTTGTATATATTCTTTTTTATTATCAATCCCTCTTTTATATTCACCTAAATAATCATTTACATAAAATATTTTATTTTTTTTATTTAATAAAACATATTTTTTAATATATTTTTTATAAAAATTATTTAATGATGTGTTTTCTATATTATATTTATTAGGTATACCATAAAAAGTCTGTATATTTATCTTTTTTAATATTTTTAAATCCTTTAAAAATCTTTTTTTATAATTTTTTATATCTAAATGATTATCTATCTCTTCATCCATTATATAAAAATTTATATAAATATTTTGTTTTATATTTTTTATCACTTCCGGTTCTTTTAAATCATCTTCATTTATTAATAATAAATTTTTATAGGATTGCAAATAATAATGATTTAAATCATATAAATCTATATTATTTTTCCATATATCACTTATCTTTTTTAATAAATTATTTTCTAACACAACATATACTTTTATATCTTTATCCTTATTTTCATATAAAAATCTACTTATAAAATAATAAGTCAAATGATTGTTTGGTTTATAAAATAATATATTTTTCATAAATTCAACATTATTTTCTATTTACATTTTTTTTATCCATTCTAAACTTTTTATTTTTTTTAAGTTCAATTTTTTTATGATTTTTGGTTTTTTTGTATTTCTATTTTTATTTTAAATTTAATATTATTTATCTAAATAAATAGTACTTAAAGAAAAATGATAAATATTGTTAAATACTAAAAGATAAATCCATAAAATGGAACAAAAAAGAATAAAAAGATTATTGAAAAATTATGTAGAAAAAAATAAATTTATTGAATATGAAGAATTTGAAGATTTAGTATTAGGATATCAAAATATGGATTATATTCGGATATCAAAATTTTATTTTTTAGTTAAAAATATTTATAAAAATATTGAAGATGATAAAATTATATTAGAAAAAGCAAACAAAATTTATAAATTAGGAGGTATTAAATATTTACAATGTACTTTATATGTATTATATGAATTATTAGCTAAAACAAAGAATTATAATATTTTGACTTATCCACGAAAATTAGAGTTTTTATTTGAAGAAGTCACACCAGATTGGCAAGCTTAGTTTTTATTATTATTATTATTTTTGATTTGGATAATTTTTATATAACGAAAGTATATAAAAATAAATAGTTAATAAAATTAAAATTATTTTAGTATAATTTATCACTTTTACAACATTTAACCAAATATTCTTAGTTGATATATCTTCAATTAAATATGTATTATTATTAATTATTTTACCTAAAAGATTTAAATGAAGATATAATAATAAACAAGCTATTGATAATACAATATCTTGATAATCAGGATGTATTAAATGTAACATTTTTACATATTAATATATTTATTTTAACAAATATTTATTATCAATAAAAAGTAATGAATAAAAATATCATTTTTTT